>ENA-ORDC01000419-ORDC01000419.1-marine-metagenome-genome-assembly--contig:-NODE-419-length-42956-cov-10.466405_pt1 | contig 42956 bp, 41 predicted proteins | sample MGYA00237783_ERZ508515 | MGnify/ENA primary metagenome ERZ508515 (study PRJEB26186, sample SAMN06268792) | marine metagenome | isolation source: Eden Landing Ponds, San Francisco, CA, USA | place... | reverse complement strand
GGATTCCTCCCGAGCATGAAGGTACTGGTCACGGATCCAATCGCCGACGCCGGTCTCGCGCGGCTGCGCGACGCCGGGTACGAGGTGGTGACCGACTACGATATCGACACGCAGGGCGTCATCGACGTGATCGAAGACGTCGACGGCCTCCTGATTCGAGGCACAGAGATCACACGCGATGTCTTCGAGGCCGCCGAGAACCTCCAGATCGTCTCCCGGGCGGGTATCGGCGTCGACAACATCGACATCCCCGCGGCGACCGACCACGGCGTCATCGTCGCCAACGCACCGCGTGGCAACGTCCGTGCGGCCGCCGAACTCACGATCGGTCTGGCCTTCACAGTTGCCAGTCAGGTTCCCCAGGCTCACCAGCGCCTGAAAGCGGGCGAGTGGGCTAAAGACGACATCACCCGCACCGAACTGGGCGGGATGACCGTCGGCATCGTCGGGCTGGGCCGACTCGGCCAGGAGGTCGGCCGTCGCTTCGACAATCTCGGGCTGAACGTCGCGGCGTACGACCCCTATCTCGGTGAGGATCGAGCCGACCAGATGGACGTCGATTTGCTCGAACTGGACGAATTGCTGGAGACGGCGGACGTACTTTCCATCCAGGCCCGCCTCACCGACGAGACTCGTGGGCTGATTGGCGAGGACGAACTCGAGACATTCGGTGGCGACTTCGTCATCCATACCTCACGTGGCGGCGTCGTCGACGAGCCCGCGCTGGCCAGGGCCGTCGACTCGGGCAAGATCAAAGGTGCCGGTGTCGATGTCTACAGCGAGGAGCCGCCGGGCGAGGACCACCCATTCATGTCCGTGGAGAATATCGTCACGACGCCCCACCTCGGCGCGACCACCCGTAACGCCCAGGTCAACGTCGCCGTGACCGCCGCCAGCCAGATCATCGACGCGCTGGAAGGCGAACTCGTCAACAACGCTATCAACGTTCCGAGCGTCGAGGCCACCGCGTACCCGCGCATCCGAAACTACGTGGAGGTCGCCGAAACTGCCTCGACGGTGGCCATGCGGCTGTTCGAGGGTCGCATCGAGGAGATCGAGATCACCTATGCCGGAGCCATCGCCGACGAGGACCTGGATCTCGTCACCGCGGCCGTGTTCAAACCCTACGGCTGGCAAGATCAGGTCGTCAACGCGCCCGCCCGGATCGCCGAACGCCGTGGGATCGATGTCACCGAGAGTCGCCGCCGTGAGACCAAAGACTACCGCAGTCTGGTCTCAATCACGGTCGGCGACGGCGAGAACTCGCTGACTGTGTCGGGGACGCTCTTTGCCGGTGACGAACCCCGCCTCGTCGAAATCGACGGCTACCGCGTCGACGCCGAGCCCCACGGTCATATGCTCCTCTCGCGCAACCGGGACGAGCCGGGCGTCATCGGGTTCATCGGACGGGTCTTCGGCGAGCACGACATCAACATCGCCAGCATGGCAAACGCCCGCGAGAGCATCGACGGCGAAGCCCTGACGGTGTACAACCTCGACGATCCCGTCAGCGACGACGTGATCGACGAACTGCTGGCCGACGAGCGAATCATCGACGTCACGCGGATCGATCTCGACGGCTGATTGGGTACGACGGTTTCGTGGGCGACTACCGTTCCAACGATGGTGTTCGGAAGGTACTGCTGCCTCAATTTCTTTTAAAAAGGTGGCGAAAGAAAGCACCTGTCTGTGTCTCTACCGTTCTTTCAGGCATGAGTTCGGATACTGACGGGAGGGGTGGAAATGACTGTCCCTCAGTAGACATCACGCTCCGGCAGGGAGAAGACTCCGAGATGTGGATCGCCGAGGACGTTGCTACCGGTGTCACGTCCCAGGGACCAATCCGGGAGGCCGCTCTCGATAATCTGGACGAGGCACTGGCTGGTTTCGAAGGGACTGACGAACCACCGACTGCTGGGGACCTCAGGCCCTCGGTATCGACCCGTCTTCGAATATCTCTTCGACACCGACCGATCCAGACCCGTTCGGGCTGTAGAATGGCTTGCGGTCCGTTTTCCGGATAGATGTCGTGAAGGTCATGGTCAACAGCGGGATCTACGAATGGGTTCGGACTAACGGCGATCACCGATTCTCAGGTGGGAACCACCCGAAGGAAACGGCACTGACGCCCGCACTGTGCCAGTCCCGCTCCAAGCCGAGATTGATACCGGGACGTTGCGGAGTATCGCAAACCAGGTGGGTGCCAGGGACTTCAATGAATTCTGCGAATGGATCGATCGCAATAGTTGCGATCGGCAGCGTTCTCAGTTGTTCGACGTAATATAAAAGCAGGATGAGTTCCCTGATGTTAGTCGCCGAATCACAACCTCCGATCAGTCCACGATCAGCGAGACGGGGTAGTCAGTGAGATTTTCGTGGCCGTCCTCGGTGACGACCACGAGGTCCTCGATGCGGACGCCGCCGACATCAGGATCGTAGAGGCCGGGTTCGATGGAGATCACGTGACCGGGCTTCAGCTCCCCGCCGCCGGGTGCGACACGGGGCAGTTCGTGGACGTCCAGCCCGACGCCGTGGCCAGTGCTGTGGATGAATCCTGTCTCCGTGCTCGGATCGCTCCGGAGGGTGGGCTGGCCCGAATCCTCGTAGACGTCACAGACGGCGTCGTGGACCGCCGCGCCCGTGACGCCGGCTTCGACTGCGTCGAGACCGGCCTCGTAGGCTGCCTCGGTCAGGTCGTACCACTCTTTGACCGTGTCGTCCGCCTCGCCGACGCAGAAGGTCCGGGTCATGTCGGCGTGGTACTTCGTGGCCTTGTCCTGGGGGAAGATGTCGACGATGATCGGCTCGTCGGGCTGGAGGGGGCCGCTTCCGCGGTCGTGGGGGTCGGCGGCGTCGGCCCCGCAAGCGACGATCGTCTCGTCGAGCGCGCAGCCGTGTCTGAGCAGCGTGATCTCGATCTCCTCTTTGACCCGCTCGCTGGTCAGAATCTCGCCGTCGACGACGAGCCGATCGCCGTCGATCTCGGCACGAGCGAGCAGGTCTTCGGCGGCCTGCATCGCGGCTTCGTTGGCCTCCTGGGCCGCCCGGACGTGTTCAATCTCCTCGTCAGTCTTTCTCGCGCGGATCTCCGTGACGGTCTCGCTGTCGTCGACGACCACGTCGATTCCCTGTTCGCGGAGACCGTCGGCGGTCTGGAGGGGAAACTGGGGTGGGACGGCGACGCTCTCGACGTCGTAGGTGTCCAGAAACGCGGCGCGACCGCGGACGACCGCCTCGGCCGGCTCGTACTCTTCGAGCAGGTCGTCGTAGCCGTAGTCGGTCAGTCGCTCGACAGTCTCGGCACGGCTCTCACGCTTGGCGCGGCCGAACTCCAGACTGCGGGTAAAGAGCAGGCGAACCGACCCGTCGTAGAGCGTGAGAAACGGATCGGGTGCGTCGAACCCCGAGAGGTAGTACTGGTCGGCGTCGGTCGAGTCGGCGTCGATCAGATAACCGTCGACGTCGTGGTCAGCGAGTCGCTCGTCCAGCGTAGAGAGATCTGGGTCCATGCCCGCGTGTGGGAGGCGCGCGAGTAAAGAGCTACCGCCAGCGCGTCGAAATCAACGATCTTCGACCAGCAGCCGCGTCTCGACGTAGGAGTTCAGTTCCGCTCGAACGGCTCCGATCTGCGCGTTTCCGTCGGTGACACGCTCGGCCATCACGCCGGTCGCGAGCGTGTGGATCGTCGCGGCCACCTGGTCGGGATCGACCTCGCGGAAAACACCGTCCTCGATGCCGTCGCGGACGACGCCGGCGATCCGCTCACGGAAGAACTGCCCGCTTTTCGTGAAGTGCTCGCGGTAGGCCGGATCGTGGGCGGCCTGAGAACGCAGTTCCACGAGCGCGCGGATGAATCCCCGGTCGTCTTCGCTCTTCTCCGGGGCGGCGACGCCGTCGAGGATCCGTGTCAACCGCTCGTGTGCGTCGGCCTCGCCGTCACGACCGAACCCGCCCTCGTACTCGTCGATGAGGTGTTCGAGGAAGTCCAGCAGGAGTTCGTCCTTGCCCTCGTAGTGGTGATACAGCAGGGACTTGCTTTTAGGGAAGAACTCGTCGATCCGGTCGATCGTCAGCCCGGCGTAGCCATACTCGACGAGTGCGTCGAAGGTGGCCTTCATGATCGCCGTCTGCGTGTCCGACGGCTCCGCTGGGAAGGGGTTTCCGGCCGTCATGGCCAGTCGGTGTCGACGGTCGGTGGTACGGCTATCATGTCTGTTCGTAGCCTCCTGATAGCACGTCGACGGCCGTCAGTGCGTCGGTATCGAACGCCGCCGCGTTGGCCTCAGCCCAGTCCCGGAACGTCCGGGGCGGCCGCCCGAGCAGACGCTCGATGACGTCGGTGACCCGTCCGGCAAGGCCGACCCGAGAAGTCGTGTAGATCCCGGCCATGACGATCACGAACGGCCAGTCCCGCCCCTGTCGCCGGGAGTGGCGCGCGAACTCGATCAGCGAGGGCTCGTCGTAGGTGATCTCGCGGTCGAGGACATCCGAGAGGATCCGGGCGACCTCGTGGTAAGTCAGCGCTTCGGGGCCAGTGATGTCGTATGCCTGGCCTTCGTGACCGGGCTCGGCGAGCGTTTCCGCCGCGACGGCGGCGATGTCGCCAGCGGCGACGAAACTCGTCGCCCCGTTGCCGGCTGGCACGACGATCTCGCCCGCTTCGACGATCTCATCGTGATGGGTCTGGACGAGATTCTCCATAAAGAAGGAGGGCCGGAGGAACGTCCAGTCCAGATCGGTGGCGAGGACGTGCTTCTCTATCTTCCGATGCGGGAGGATCGGGTTCTTCTCCGCGCCGAGCACAGATAGTACGACGACGTGCTCGACGCCGACCCGTTCAGCCGCGTCGATCGCGGGGATGATCGACTCACCAACTCGCGTGATCGCTGGCGGGCGCAGCAGGAACATTGCGTCGACACCCTCGAAGGCCGCGCCCCAGGTCTCGGGGCGCTCGAAGTCGAAGGTCACCACCTCGACTCCCTCCGGGGGTGGCGGGGCCGCCGCGTCGGGATCGCGAATGCCCGCCCGGACTGCAACCTCGTGGCCGCCGAGTTTCGCGACCACCCCCGAACCGACGGTCCCCGTCGCGCCCGTCACCAGTATCGTCTTGCTCATACGTGAGGTGAGGATCCCTACCGACAAAACAGTGTTGAATAAATATTCAATCAACGCGTTTATTCTGCTGGCGATGCTGGGATTAGCCAGTATGGCAGAACGAACGGAGACGGGCGAGGAACTCGCGATCGACGCCGAGAACCTGCAGGTGACCTACAGCGACGGGACCGAGGCCGTCAGGGACGTGTCGCTGTCGATCCCGCGTGGGGAGTTCTTCGGCTTTCTCGGTCCCAACGGGGCCGGAAAGACGACGACGATCAAGACCCTCTCGACGCTGTTGCGGCCCACGGGCGGCACGGTCACGGTCAACGGTTTCGACGCCGTGGCCGAGCCACGGAAAGTCAGAGAGTCGATCGGGTACATGGCCCAGGAGACCAGCGTCGACCTGGAGATGACCGCCCGCGAGAACCTCCGATTCGCCTGTGAGTCCTACGGCGTCCCCCGGAGCAAGCGCAGCGAGCGGATCGACGAACTGCTGGATCTGGTCGATCTGGCCGACGTCGCCGAGAAGAAAGCCGACGAGTTCTCCGGCGGGATGAAAAAGCGTCTCGACGCCGCGACTGCCCTGGTCCACCAGCCGCCGCTCGTGTTCCTGGACGAGCCGACGACCGGGCTCGATCCCAAAGCCCGCAATCGTCTCTGGGAATATTTTGAGCGGATCAACGGGCAGGGAATGACCATCTTCCTTACGACACAGTATCTCGAAGAGGCCGACCAGCTGTGCGATCGTCTCAGTGTGATCCTCGACGGCGAGATCGTCGCCGAGGGATCACCAGCGGATCTCAAACGGGAGGTCGGCGGCGAGATCCTGGACGTCAAGATCGAGGACGGGCCCGACACACGCCAGCGGGCGGCGAGCATCGCCCTCGACTCGGGCATCTTCCCGGACTCGCCGGCGGTAGAGGTGACCGACGAGGGGCTCTCGATCACGACCCCGACGGCTCGCCAGCATGGAACGGACTTGCTGGTCGCGCTGCGTGACGAGGGGATTACCGTCACCGGGTTCGACATCCGTGCGCCCACCCTCGACGACGTCTTCCTCGCGATCACGGGCGAGCACATAGAGGAAGAGACCGGCGACGAGACCATCGCCGCGACGGCCGCCACAGATGGGGGTGCGTCCCGATGAGCACGCCCACGGCGGGTGAAACCGACGAGCAGGTGAGCGACAGCGAACGATCGAGCAACACGTTTCTGGGAGACGTCTGGGTGAACTTCGTCCGCTGGAACATCAAGGCGGTTCGCAACCGTTTTGTCCTGTTCGGCTCGCTGGTCCAGCCGATAATCTTCCTCGTGCTGTTCACGCAGGTGTTCGGCCACGCCGTCGGCAACGATCTCTCGGGGGGGACCTTGAACTACACGACATTCCTCCTTCCAGCGATCGTCATTCAGGTCTCGCTGGTGACGGGCGCAACCTCCGGGATCGGCCTGGTCAACGACATCGAGAACGGGATGTTCGAGAAGGTGCTGGTCTCGCCAATGAACCGCGCCGCGGTCTTCATCGGCAAGACCGCCGCCGAGATGGTCCGGATCTGCGTCCAGATCGCGATCATCCTCGTCCTCGGAGTCATCCTCGGGGCGGAAATCAAGACCGGGATCCTCGGTATCGTCGGCCTGTTCGCCATCGGGATCCTCTTCTCGCTGTGGTTCGTCGCCTTCTCGAACACGGTGGCGGTCCTCACCAAAGACCAGGAGTCGACGATCATCGCCGCGAACTTCCTGCAGTTTCCCCTCCTGTTCGTCTCCAGTGCCTTCCTCCCGCTGAACGCGCTCCCGGAATGGATCCAGACCATCGCCAAGGTCAATCCCATCACCTACGGCGTCGACGCGGCGCGGGCGTTCATGCTCGACGCCAACGTCATGGAGGTCTGGAACGTCACTGCCTTTGGGGGCATCTGGAACACGGTCGTCCCCGCTGTGGCCGTGCTGGCCGTCCTCGACCTGGCCCTCGGGGGTGTCGCGGTCTACATGATCAACCGCGCCTCCAGCGCCTCGGTCAAGTAGCGACGAGGCGGCGGTTTCTCCGAACGGCTATCCCTCGAAAGCGTGATAGTAGAGGATCGCAAGCGCCGCTCGCCCGTCCCTGAGATCGTCCTCGCGAACGGCCGCCACGAGATCGGCGAAGCCGGCGGTCGACACTGCGATCGACTCGTTGTGATCGAGATCCTGTTCTGCGGTCGGGGTGCAGTCGTGCGCGGCGAAGTAGTGAAAGACCATGTCGCTGATGCCATTGGCCTGTTCCACAGTGGTAAGGTGTTCGACTGTCCCGGCCTCGTAGCCGGTCTCCTCGATGAGTTCGCGCTCGACGGCCGCGGCGGGGTCGCTGTCCTCGGCTTCGAGTCCGCCCGCGGGCAGGCCGTAGTTGACGCGCTTGACGGGTTCGCGCCACTCCTCGATGACGACCACCTCGTCGTCGGTGGTGAATGGCAGGATCACGACACTCTCGCCCTCCTCGACGTAGTCGAAGTCCGTCTCGGTCCCGTCGGGCAGTCGGACGGTCTCGTTGATCACGTCGAAGCCGGGGCAGGAGTAGGCCGTCTGGCTGTCGAGCAGGTCCCACGCGAGGTCCTCGGTCATGAGCGACGCGTAGGGGTGGTCGGTTCAACTATCTTGTTGTCGCTCGCGACGGCCGGTGTCGAGGTCGCCTGGTTCGTCGATGTCCCGGCACACGCCGGGGTCGCCAGTCTCGACGAGCGCCGCGTCGTCGGCCATTTCGAACACGGCCGCGCCGCCCGTCTCGCCGTCGAGCGCTGCGAGCGACTCGAAGTGCGCCCGGTCGAAGAGGACGGGATTCCCTCGCTGCCCCTGATAGGCGGCCGCGAGTACACTCCCCGAGTCGGCGTCGAAGGCGTCCAGCAGCGCGGCGACACTCGCGGGGTCGACCCACGGCATGTCCCCGAGTGCGAACACGGCAGCGTCGGCGTCGGTGGCGGCAGCCTTGCGCGCACCCAGCGCGACCGAGGTCCCGATCCCGTCCTGCCAGTCGTCGTTTCGCACGACTTCTGTATCGCCGAGTACGCCTTCGACGCGGTCGGCCTCGTACCCGACGACGGCGAGCACGTCGTCGACACCGCCCGCCACGAGCGAGTCCAGCGCGTGGCGGACGATCGGCTGGCCGTCGACTGTGTCGAGCAGTTTGTTGGCTGTTCCGTAGCGGCTACTCCGACCGGCAGCCAGCAGGACGCCGTGGACGTGGCTGTCGCCACGATCCGTTTCGAACGGCGGGTCGGCGACGCGAGTCACGTTCGCTGCCAGATTGTCGAGACGTATATGTTCGTCGCGGCCACAGTCGGGAGTGATGGACGCCGACATCTGGCGTCGGTCCGACGCCGTCCTCGAACGCGCTCGTGAAGCACTCGATCATGATCAGAACGCAGTGCTGGTGACGCTGGTCGACGTCGAGGGCAGTGCCTACCGACGGCCGGGTGCGAAGCGCCTGCTCGAACCCGACGGCGAGAGCGTCGGGACCGTCGTTCCGGGCTGTCTCGACGCCCGACTGGCACGTCTCGCCGAGTCGGTTCTCGACGATGGTACGCCGACGACAGCGACGTTCGATCTGCGTGAGGACGACACCTGGGGGCTGGGCGTGGGCTGTGACGGCGTCGTCGAACTCCTCGTCGAACCGCTCGATGGAACCCTCAAACCCGCGCTCGACGCGCTCGCCAAGGGTCGGACGACCGCCGTTGCGACGGTGCTCGATGGCGAAACGGACGACATCGCGGTCGGCGATCGAGCCGTCTTCGAGGGGTCAGGATCGATCGTCGAGGCCGACTGGCCGTCCGGGCTCGGCGAGCGAGTATCGGAGCTCGTCTCGGCGGCCGACGAACGGAACGCCGGGACGGTCACGGTCGGGGGGTCGGCAGACACAGTCAACGACGCAGCAGACACGATCGAACTTTTCGTCGAGTGGTTCGAACCGTCGCCGCGATTGATAGTCTTCGGGACTGGGCCGGACGTCGATCCACTGGTCGAGGCAGCCCGGTTTGGGGGATTCAGCCCGATCGTCGTCGGTTTTCGGGGCGAGGCCGGCGGCGATCGGTTCACGGACGCCTCGGCGGTCGTTTCGACGCGACCGTCGGACATCCGAGAGGCGGTCGACTTCGACGCCGACACCGCGGCGGTCGTCGCCACGCACAACGCCGTCGACGATCGCCTGACTGTCGAGCAACTGCTGGAGACGCCGGTTTCCTATATCGGTGTCGTCGGCTCGCGTGAGCGCTACGAGCGACTCCTCGATACGAGCGAGATCGAACTTTCGCCAGCGGATCGCGAGCGACTCTACGGACCTGCCGGATTGGATCTCGGTGGCGGGACGCCCGAACAGATCGCACTCAGTATCATCAGTGAGGCGCTGGCAGTCTGTAACGACCGGAGGCCGGACCACCTTCGAGAACGAGCGAAGCCGATCCACGAGCGCTCAGCACCGGAGTCCTGAGAGTCGAGAGCAACAAACGTAGGACGGTCTTGCGGCGTAGATTGTTGGCAGGGTATAGGCGGTTCCGAGGATATAGTGACAATTGAAACGATTTACACGCCGACCGCACGACAGTCGTGCGATCGTGTGTGCCGTCATTTTCAATGGCTACTATAGTTTTGAGCGCTCGTTCGGTCCGGGACGTTGATCTCAGTCATCGTGCTAAACGGGTGGTTGCCCAGACGGGCGACGCACTCAAACGAACCTCGCTACCGAGACAACATCGCATCCGGCGACTCTTCGAGCGCAGTGACGCCGACCTGCAGAACTGGCTGACTGCCGCACCCGATACAGATCGGCTGCGAAACGGGCTGACGTACCTCCGACGAACGGGTGAGCCAGGGAAGAATCTCCTGAAACGAATGGACCGTTCAGCTCGAGACTCGCTGCTTCGGTTACGACAGAAAGCGGCATTACATCGGGTTGCTGCTCGGGCGCACTCGCATGGGGACGCCTCAGCAGCAGACGTTGGCCGGGCGATCAGGCGATACGAGAGTCTCGACGCCGAAAGTCGTGCGGAGTTCGACGACCTGATCCAGCGCGAAGGCCCCGACGCAATCGCCGTCAGCGGCAAGGTTGATGATGAGACGTTCAACGCGATTATCCGAGCGGACATCTCGACTGACCGGAAGGCAGCACGGCTGGACAGCATCTCGGAGATGAAGGAGACGAGGTTCTTCGACGGACTGCGCTCGATCACGCCCGGCTCGCAGGCGTTCCGATTGGCCCGGAATCTTCCGGGCGACGGGGATCGGCTGGAGACGCTGCTCCGGAAGCTGGACTTCCGCTCGAAACGTGTTCTTGCCGACGGGTCGGGCGAGCTCGATGCGCGTTTCGATCGGGCAATCGCCCGGGTTGAGGCTGACGAGACGGTCGATACCAACCAGCTCAATGGTGCTCTCAAGACAATCGGTGATCTGGATGGGGATCCAGCAGAACGCGCCATGCGGTTGGTCGCCGACACCGACGGTGCCGGGGTCAAGCTGATTGACGATCTCGACACTACGCAGCTCCGCACGCTCACGGACAGTGTCGACTCGGACACCACTCTGACGAAGTTGTCCCACCAATTCGATGCTGGGACGGTCGACAGCCGCCATCTCGATGAGGTTAGCGAGCTGCTCGACAGCGGCGACATGGACGGGGCGGATCTGCGGCGGTTCTCCGAGCTGCTCGACAAGCGCGATAGCGATGAACTGATAGACGATTCGATTGAGGCTGATGATCTGCTGGATATTGCTGACGATGGGGAGCTAAGTGCGACCCAGCTAGTCGTTAAAGACAAATCTGGCTCACCCCGTTGGTTGGAAAAAGGAGCCTATGCACCAGACGGTAGTCAAAAAAGCTCTGGGTGGGCTTATCTAAAGGCTCGCCATATTGACGGAAAGCAGTTAGAGGAAAAACAAGCAACCGACTTCTGGCCAGTCGGACAGACAGTCAAATCAGAAAAACTCCCAGATACAATGTCGGAAACGGATATCAGGAAAGCCATCTACGAAGCTATCGACAATCGCGAAACGACCAGACAAGATGCAATCGAATATGGTGATTTCGATTCGCAATTCGTAAGCAATACTGGCGTTTCAAGAGTCAGGGTTATTGTCCGAGATGGGAAAATAAGAACGGCATTCCCGAAGAAAGGTCCTAAAGTGTGGAAATACGTATCAGAAGATGACGTTGGCTGGATCAAATAACTAAATCATGGGTCAGAAGATACACACGAAGTGGTCACTTGAGATCTCCACTCCTGCTGAGACGAGAGAATGGCTTGGCCAAGGTGATGCTCCGGCAGGAGATATTCGCCTGCTTGTAGATGAGTCACCCTCGGAAAGCGAGAAGCCATACATAGAAGATAGTTTCCTAGGGTATCATCTCTCAAAGCTACTTGGTGAAACAGGTGAATTACTCAATGGAAACCCGATTGAACTGGATCTTGACACATCAACGCTACGATTTGAGTTGAATGATGAACTTGATGCAGTTGAAATCCACGTAGACATTCATGGTGTCCCTGATGAGGTACGGAATACTGAGCCGGATCTCATCGACAAAGAGGCATTCGTACGTGAAATCTATCAGACTGGCAATTCCTGGTTTGAGAACGCCAAGGAAGTCAATCCTGAACTGATGGATGTCGGATGGTTCCAAGACCTCGAAAGATCATTAAGGGAAGCTAAGCAGGCTATCGAAAATACAGGTATTTCGATAAAGACTGACGACTGATTTTCTCTTCCGAAAGTTACTCTCTCCTTCCAAAAAACGACATATGCGTTTAGCGGAATGCCAACGTAGATGCCCCTACTCGTGATTCTGGTCGCTTTCCTCCCAAGACAGATCTCAGTTGCTCCGGTGAAGAATCGAAAGAAGAAAAGCCAGAGACGACCGCGGGGCGAGCGGCGGATCTGATTCGAGAGACCGACAGGGCTGGGGTCAGATTCGTTGACGAACTCGACACTACTCAGCTCCGTACGCTCACGGACCGTGTCGGCTCGGCCACCACTCTGGCGAAGTTGTCCCGCCAATTCGATGCTGGAACAGTCGACAACCGCCATCTCGATGAGATTGGCGACCTGCTCGACAGCGGCGACATGGACGGGGCTGATCTACGGCGTTTCTCCGAGTTAGTTGACGATGATACTAACGGAGACACTCTTGTTCACGTGGCAAAGCAAGGGAATCTCAAGGATACACGTCGTGCAGTAAGCCTCGAGCAAGATGTTCCCGGACTTGAGGATGATGTAGTCTGGTTAGAGAACGGAAATGACGCAGCCGGATTCGAACATATCCTCAAGCGTCACGGGACTGCAGACCAATTCTACGACATGCCTGGGGTAGATGCACCTTCTGATATTGAAAATTTGATCATGAAGGCAGTCAAAAATGGTGATCGCTCTCAGATACCAGTCAGTGACGGTGGTGGAACAGCCTTCACCTATACGCGAAGCTCAGGCGATCGTATAACAGTCATAGCTGGAGACAACGGATTTATTGTCACTGCTCGCCCGGGAGGCTATAATCGATGAATCCATCGATACTCGCAGAAGTCGTTAACGTCGAAATTGAGGCTGAATATCAAGGCACTGTATTTGAACGAACAGTAAGGATTAGGGTTGGTACAGAAGAATTCAATTGCTACGAAGATGCCAGCCACGTGACCGAAGCAGATACCGGCGAAAAAGTCGATCTGGTACTTCTTGCTCAGCCAGTGGTTGACTACGAGGTTAATAACTCAGAAGGAAATGTGATAGTACAACAGACTGCAACTGAGTCAGAGACCTCAAAGTGGCATACCGAGATTTGCGGTGTCGTTCAAGCAATTGATTCTCGTGGCGATGAAGATCGGTATCTGTGTGTCGATGTAGGAGCGGGTACAGTTCTCGTTCCAATTGAAGGCCAACTAATGGGGTTGGTGTCCGATGGCGAAATCGAGGTGGGATCAAATATCACCATTGTGGCTGGTCGACTAGATGTTATCGACCGAAATAATTGAGTGAAACTCGGTCCTATCTAATTAGTCCAATTTGAAAACCGAGCAGTTCGTAGGTGTTGATGCTGAAACCGGAAACCACTGGAAACGCTGCTCCGACGAACTGATCTCTCGACCCAACGAATTCTCGCAGACGGCTCGGGCGAGCTCGATGCGCGTTTCGATCGGGCAATCGCCCGGGTTGAGGCTGACGAGACAGTCGATGCCGACCAACTCAATGGCGCTCTCAAGGCAATCGGTGATCTAGATGGGGATCCAGCAGGTCGTGCCATGCGGTTGGTCGCCGACACCGACGGTGCCGGGGTCAAGCTGATTGACGAACTGGACGACTCCAACGCCGGAGCGCTGAATGCGTATCTTGAGGTCGAAATTCCAGATGCGGACATGGACAAGTGGCGAAACGCACTTGCCCACCGCGCCGACGCTGATGATTCACCGATTAACGCGCAGGATGTCGAACGATATGCACAGGATATTCGAGATATCCAACGATTCGTAGAAGACGATTCGGTCGATCTCAGTAAATCCAATAGAGTGGTCAAGGAGGTGATCGACAACCCCGAGGACGATGGCCAGATACTCGGACAGATGCTAGAAGCACGCCGTGCGGTTCACTATGCAGATAGCTCTAGGGACGTCACTGTTGACCCCACAACTTCAGGAGTCGGAGAACCCGATCTGCGAGTTGGACGTGGGAGCGACTCCGACCTCTATGTCGAAACGAAGATGACCGAAGGTGATCTTGATGGGGGATTAAAAGTCAAGGACAAGATTGTTGAATCCGATGGATCCTTTGATGGGATCGCTGGGGACCACGATGAGATCGTCGAAATTAGTGCTCAAAGAGAGATCACTGATGACTTCAATCCCAACACACCAGAAACAGAAACACCAATGGAGTCATTTAAACAGATGGTCAAAGCAAACAAGATGAATCCTGACGATCCGCCCATCGAGAAGTTACCGTCTGCTCTCTCGGATTACGACAATCCAGACATGACCATCCGAGTTCTCGATACTGACGGCAACGTCGTTGACGGTGGCGAATTCTCTATCAGGGAAGTTTACCAAGAGGTGGACAATGGAAATTAAGGACTACGATTATATCTCATATGATGACCAGCTCTTTCGCCTTCGATTCGAGACATCTCTCAAAGAAATCGATCAGGAACAACAATTCGAGCGGGGCGTGCGGACAGTTACGAACATCATTGATGCTTTCAGTCACCTTATACGTCTGACCGATGTTGAATACGTTGTTTCCGATCGTGAAGTAGACGAGACATACAAAGAAGTGATGTCTGCTGATAACGGATTATCACCAACTGCTGTCGAAAACTCGATTCGGGGAACTGCAATAAATGTAAACTCACCGAAATTGTCATCTTTCAAAACAGAGGGTAGTATACAGATCACGCTGTCTGACGGTATCTATCATCTTGGTGGAAGTGAACGTCTACCGGATGTCGCAAAACAGGTAAAACCATCCGACGAAATTACAACTCCTCTTGAAATTAGTATGCGACAGCGTGACTTCTATATGCCCTGTCTGACCGAAATCACGACGATAAGAGGCCATTCTGACCATTGGCTTGACGGCGATATTGAGAAGTTCTACCTCCCCGAAGCCACACCACTGGCAAAGATCGATCAGTCACGCCTCGCTGCTTCCCTTTCGAATCTCTACGATGCTCTTGAGCCCACCGAACTCGTCTTTGATACTTTCGAGAATACTGAGGGCTGGCACACTCCAAAACAAACAGTGCCTGGCTACGAGTCACTGCTAGCCAGACACGCCATCGAGTGGGTGCTTGAAAACTTTGAGCAGCGGCAGCCCGACGAGCAGGTGTTCGAACTCAAATACCTTGGCGACGAAGTCAACCCACTGATTACGCACACTCAGGGTCGGTCACCCGACGAAAAGGTTCAGCAGTACCTCTGGAAAGCCATCCCAGAAGAGCGGTTCGAGAAAGGTGCGACGGCAACGGTTTACTATCCAGACGACGAGGCTGTGTTCGTCAGAGAAAGTCGAAATTGGTGGTCCTTGGACGTCCCATCAGATCTGTAAGTTGAGTCCATTTATTTTCGGAGGTTACGATGGAAGCCGCATTTCTCTGCTCTCAGATATGCGTGAATCTTCCCCGTATGAGCGGCGACACAGAAACCGGCTGAAAAAGAGGATCGCATCGGGAGCTCTCACTTTTCCATCCGCTCTTCGTGAGGGTCTAGCCAATCGATATCTGTGGGAGCCCCGCCGATGGATCGGGCGAGCTCGACGCGCGTTTCGATCGGGCAATCGCCCGGGCTGAGGCTGACGAGACGGTCGATGCCGACCAACTCAATGGCGCTCTCAAGACAATCGATGATCTGGATGGGGATCCAGCAGATCGTGCCAAGCAATTGGTTGCCGACACCGATGGTGTCGGGGTCAGATTTGTCGAGGAGCTGGACGAGAACTCATTAAAAACAATTTTAAAAATCGAACCTGAGGGCGTATCTACCAGCACGCTCAGTTCGCTACGACGGAATCTAGCTTATCTGAATAATAATGGTGTCTCAAAGGACAGGATTAAACGGTTTGTAGATGACGTAGATCAGTTAGCTTCGACGAACAAAGATGTCGATGGATTAGATGAGCTAATAGAACGCTCAGCCGAAGCTAACAATCCGGGAAGTTTCGTAGGACCGGCAACAGAAGCAGAGTATGCCGCAAAGAATCTGGATACGATCACCGCAGTCCGTGATGATATTGATACACCGTCGGCTGGCAGACCCGGTGATATTGACGCTGTAGAGACTATCGATAGCGAAGTAGTTGGAAGTGAAATCAAAAATAGTGCCCAGAGCGTCACCCGTGGTGACCTGGGGCAAATATCTGCCGGGTACCGAGAACTACTAGATAATGGTGAAATTGATCGATATCAGTTTGTATTCCGAGAGTTGACGGATTCGGAGATTCGGGATTACCTTGAGCAGAACGATATCCCTTACACCGTGCTCAACGAAAGGTGACTATGTTCCGAATTGAACTTTCGTTCACGTCTACGCCAGATAGAGGGTGGCTTACGCGAGTCCTGTTCAGTGCTGTGGCACATGGAATCCGTTTCAATAGCGGCGGTTTTGAGGGTTCATATCGCGTCATCCCAACAGAACCATCCGACGAAATAGTGGTAACAGAATCTGGTGAACTTGAACGGACAGACATGCTTGTAGATGCAGTTGAAGCATACATGTCGTTCGATCAAGAATCTGCGGAGCTTGCAATGATGACGACGTATACTGATGAAAACTCGAATATCCCCTGCTCTATCCAACTAACACCCCATACATTCGGATATGTATTGTCCTTCGGGACGAATCAGAAAGAGATGGAATCTATAGGAGATCTCACTTCATTTGTTGGGTTGCCGAAAGCAATATTCGAACGATTCGACTTTGTCTATGGTGCATCACAGGTGGATGAGCAACAGCATATCCCGACTACAATTGGAGATGCACAGGGAGATCATCCACGTGCAATCACATTCTACTCGTCAGAGTTAGTAAATAAAATCGGACGTAAAGAGTTGCTCTCGTCTCCCGCTGCTGTAGTTTCTGAATTGTCAAATGAGGGAATATTCATGCTTGCCTCGGCAGAGCTCCCTCCTAATGGAGAACAAGTTCAATCGATTCGAGAGCACCTTAATATAGTCTAATTCCTGATGTTCACTTCTGTCAATAGAGTTTAAAGAGCTGATCCAGCGCGAAGGCCCCGACGGAATCGCCGTCAGCGGGAAGGTTGACGATGAGACGTTCGATGCGATCATCCGAGCGGATATCTCGACCGACCGGAAGGCAAAACGGCTGGATAGCATCTCGGAGATGGAGGACACGAGCCGCTTCGATGGATTGCGTGCGATCACGCCCGGCTCGCAGGCGTTCCGATTGGCCCGAACCATTCCCGGGGACGGCACCCGTTTAGAACGACTCCTCCGCAAGCTGGACTTCCGTTCGAAACGTGTCCTCGCCGATGGATCGGGCGAGCTCGATGCGCGTTTCGATCGGGCAATCGCCCGGGCTGAGGCTGACGAGACGGTCGATGCCGACCAGCTCAATGGTGCTCTCAAGACAATCGATGATCTGGATGGGGATCCAGCAGATCGCGCCATGCGGTTGGTCGCCGAGACCGACGGTGCCGGGGTCAAGCTGATTGACGATCTCGACACTACGCAGCTCCGCACGCTCACGGACAGTGTCGACTCGGACACCACTCTGACGAAGTTGTCCCACCAATTCGATGCTGGGACGGTCGACAGCCGCCATCTCGATGAGGTTAGCGAGCTGCTCGACAGCGGCGACATGGACGGGGCGGATCTGCGGCGGTTCTCCGAGCTGCTCGACAAGCGCGATAGCGATGAACTGATAGACGATTCGATCGAGGCTGATGATCTGCTCGATGCCGCTAAGGATGGTGATCTAAGCGACACCTTAGCGATTACCTTACGAAACGGAAACGTCTACCGATTGGAATCTGGCGGGAACGTTGGGTGGGAACATATCGACGACCGCCATATCACCGGAGCCGTCGAAAAAGATGTAGAAACCACTTACTTCCCAACAGGCCAAAGTATCAGCAGAGGTGGCAGGACTGTTGAATTCGATTCAGCTATGACAGAGCGTGATGTAAAGAGAGTGATCAAGGATACAATCAAATATGGAGATCCAGATACGTCTGATCCAGGTGAAGTCTATTCATGGTCTGGTCACAAATACGACAACCTGGGTGAGGTCCGGGTGGTACTCAAAGACGATGGTGGCGTTGTGACGGCTTATCCAGATACCGGAAGTTCCTATTCCTATCCGTGGTGGGACCCAGATAGTGGAGGCTGGAAGAATGTCTAACTCAATTCACTACGATATCGACTATCGCAGCGAATCGTTCGAAGAGCAAGTTCTAGAAGAAGGACCAAACCCGCTCCTTGATCTACGAATCGTGATCGGTGACGAGGAAATCAAGGGTGCGGCCGAAAATGAATCGCACCTCGACGACTACATGGGAATGCATATCGTCAAATTGCTAGACTCTATTCCCAAGATTCAAAATGGTAATACTGTCGAATTTCGATTTTATAGCCACCCACAAACACTCCTCTTGGATCCTAATGGGGAGCAGCTATCGCTAGCGTGTGTTTCTCCCAGTAAAGTAGGAGGGTTGACAGACGAAGATATGTATGAAGTTCCAAGAGAGGCCTTTGTCCAAGAGGTACTACGTGTCGCAGAAGAATTTGTCGAGAAGGTAGTTAATGTTGATAAAGAATTAAGCAATAACGACACGATTCGTGATGTCAAGCAGCGGGTGGCTAAAATCCGAGAGAATAGCTAATATCATCACTATATTAAAGGGCTGATACTGGCGTCGTCAAGCGACACCACCTCAGTGATTACTCGGACAGCATGACCTGAAGAGGGTTCATCAGTCTGAAAGTCTGTATCTGAAAATGACCACGGGTGGTTAAAATGACGAATGATATCTGTGAATCGTGGACGCTGGAGGTGACCTCAGCGGAACAGGCGAAAGACGCGATCGAATCGGGCGTGTGTCCGACTGGAGACATCCGGATTCTCGTCGAAGAGTCGGCCACGGAAAGCGACAAGAGGAACGTGTTCGATGAAGTTCAAAACAAACTAAATGCGATGAAGAATCACCCAGCCACACAGATTGATGAAAATACATTAGTCTTCAGAGCTGCCAACGTGGAAAATCACAAAAGTATTCGAGATGTGGCTATTGGGAAAACAAGCTAGCAAACAGTGATGACTGGAACAACGTTAACATCAATATTCGAATAGTCGAGGATTCAACCGGCGAAGTAATCTACGAATAATAAATCAATGGTAACAGAAGACTGGATCGACGTACTGCTCCTATACGATGAGTACCTTGAATTTCAGGCTTTGACATCGCTCTTCGAGTATCTATTGGATAGTCCCGGCATTGTGTCTGACAAACTTGACATCGCAGCCTGGAACGATATTGCGGACATCAACCACAATCTAGATACGAGCCAAACGCGTCGCGCCAAGCAGTTGGTCGCCGACACCGACGGCGCCGGGGTCAAGCTGATTGACGAAGCGGACGATACCCTCCTGCAGAAGCCATCGGATTGCGACGCAATCGAGACGGACGAACGGAAGTATCAGGGAAGAGTCTCCTGAAGCGAATGGGCCGTTCGGCTTGAAACTCGCTGCTGCGGTTGCGACAGAAAGCGGCGTTACATCGGGCTGCTGCTCGGGCGCACTCGTATGGAGACGCCTCAGCAGCAGACGTTGGCCGGGCGATCAGGCGATACGAGAGTCTCGACGCTGAAAAATGAGGGGGTGTTCGATCAACTGAATCGAGCCGTCCAGCAAATCAACTGTCTGCTGTGGGTTTCAGCTACTGCTGCGAGCTGATCAACAACCCCTCTCTATGAGCAGCGAAAGCAGGGAATCAGCAATACGCGCTACTACCCGACCCACAGCCGAGGATCAGCCGGTAGCTGTCGACATCCTCTGGTGTGGCTTCGGTATCGATGAACGAAACCTGCACGAGGACGCTACCCGTCTCGCCGGGGTCGAGCGCGTCGCCGTCGACTGCCCAGGTGCTGCCGAGTTCGATTTTGACCTCTGTGTCGTCGTACAGATCGAGCTGATACCCGTAGTCGTCGAGGTCGACCCGCTGGCCGCCCTCGTTGGTGACCGACAGCGTGACCGCGAAGTGGATGTCGTCGTGCTGTGTCCCCCGCCGAAGCCCGACCTGCTGACCGGCGATCGACAGTTGATCAATCGTACTTCGCAGCTCCTGGTCAGAGAGTGTCAACTCCGGCAGCGGTTCCGAGGAGTCCCCGTTGCCGTTTCCGTTGCCGTCGTCGTCACTACTACAGCCAGCCAGACTCACAGCGCTCAGTGTCGCCATCCCCGCGCCTGCCCGGGCGAGAAGTGTCCGCCGTTTCATCACTGCGTACTGTTCGGCCGGCGAGTATAAAGGGTTGGTCTCGTTTTCACTGGATCGAACTGCTTCCCGAGCCACGAGAATGGCTACGGTGTTTATACGAGAGGCACCCAAACGACAGGACGAGGTGACCAGCATGGGAACCAGAGAACTGCAGTCGCAGATGTTCGGCCGGGAGGTAACGTTCGACTACTCTGAAACGTGGATCGGATACTCGCTGCTGTCGCTCCGGATCGTCATGGGGTTTGTCTTCCTGATCCCGGGCCTCCAGCAGTGGTGGAATCCCGACTTCAGCGTCAGCGGACTGCTCGTCTACGGGATCCCGAAAGGTAATCCGCTGATCGATTTCTGGGCGTATCTCGGTAACGAGTGGGCAATCGTCTTCACGCCGCTGAACATCCTCGGACTCACGTTCATCGGACTCGCACTCATCCTCGGGGCGTTCGTCCGCTTCAGCGCCTTCATGGGAGCCGTGTTGATGTTCTTCTACTACCTGACATCGCTCCACGGCGGCCTGCTCGCCGGGCTACCGCTGGAGAACGGCTACGTCATCGACGACCACATCGTCTACATCCTGCTGCTGTTCGGGCTGGGTGCGTTCGGCTCCGGCCGGATTCTGGGTGTGGACGCGAAGTTAGAGGAACTGGCGATCGTCAAGAAGTATCCGAAGTTACGGCTCTTGCTCGGCTGATCGGACGGCCCATCCCGGCCGCGAATCCGCCTTTTCGACCATCGTGCTGGTTCCGAGTTGATTGTCCCTCGGTCCTACAGTCGTTCCAGAGAACTCACGGATAGACGATTCCCGCTCCGCCGATTCCCGCTGAGGAAAAACAGACAGCAAATATATTTATATACGCTCGTTATCGAAGGTATGGACGACGAATCCGGATTGTCTTCAGACGTCAAAGAATCCCTGCAGAGCCATCGCCGCGGTGGCCAGCAGACACAGGGAACGCTGGTATTGAGCGACCGCGAAGGTTACGTCGGTGATACGATCACTTTCAAAGGCCGGAACCTCCCGGCCAACGAACGCTTTGAGATCGAGTGGTCCTCCAGTCAGGGAAGCTGGGGCGTCCTCGAAGCCAACGAGGTCGTCGGGCCGCAGTACCAGCCCCGGACTGAGACTGTCGCATCGGTGACTTCGGACGAGGACGGCCGCTTCGACTACGAGTGGGAGATCGTCGATGACTACGGTGGCTCGCACAAGATCGAACTCATCGACTCGGGCGGCGAGATTGTCGATCGGACTGACTTCGAGATCAAACCCTGGTTCGAAATCGACCGGACCGAAGCCGCGATGGGCGAGGCCTTCACCGTGACGGGCTACGGGATCGGCCCGAACGTCGTCACGAACAACTACCAGATCACCTGGGACAACGGCTTCGTCGGGTTCATGACAGGTGTGATGAACCGCGGGACTGCGACCGCACAGATCCGAGCGGTCGGCCCGCCGGGCGAGCACGTCCTCCAGGTCTGGCGTAACTACCGTGGGATCCCCTACCTCCAGAACAACACCCAGTCGCCCTATGGCCCGGTCGGCCAGGGACGACAGTCCGAGTGGAAAGTCGAGGTCACCGAACCCGAGGAGCCGCCCGAAAACGTCTGGGTCGACCCGCTGTTCGACGAGGGACCGATCGAACTCCACTATCCCAACATCGACGAAGACACCGAGGCCGAACTGGAGGTCTCGCCGACTTCCGGCCAGCCCGGGACGACCGCGTTCATCACCGGGCGGAACTTCCCCGCCAACGAGGAGGTCGATCTGATCTGGTATCGCCACGAGGGCCACCGCGTCAAGGGCATCCCGATCACGCCCGAGCCCCACCCCGAAGTGCTACCGACAGTCGAGACCGACGCCGAGGGGTACTTCCAGTACGAGTTCGAAATCCCGCCCGAAGAGGGGTCGACTCGGCCAATCACGGCCGCCGTCGACGGCAAGGAAGTTGCGGTCACCGGCTTCATGATGCAGCCGGACGTGTACCGCTTCGAACCCCAGAGCGGCACCGTGGGTGAAACCATCGAGATCGATCTCACTGGCATCGGGTGGACGATCTACGAGAACGCGCCCTACTTCGTCTACGACAACAAGCCGCTGGGATACGTCTGCGGGACCGCCGGCGACGACAAGCAGGGCGTCGTCAGCGCCGAGATCCCGGCCACGGGCGAGCCGGGCTGGCACTTCATTGACATCTACCCCAGCCTGTTCGACATGCGCGAGGACGAACCCGAGTTCGCTATCAGACCCCACCTCTCGTATCTCGACAATCACCCTGTCCGGCCGCTGCCCGCGCTGCATCTGGCCTTCGAGATTACCGAAGAGTAGCGCGAAACCGACACTACAATCCCTTTTGCCGCCCCAGTCGACGTATGGCGATAGATCTCACGCTTGCGTGTCATCCCTACGCCTGGACCCAGCCGCTGCGGGACGGCCGCGTCGAACCAGAGGGCGTGAACCTCACGTCGATCAACTACCCGAACCCCGTCCGGTTCTCCCGGATGGTCCGCAATCTGGAGTTCGACGCCTGCGAACTCTCGATGGGGACCTACCTCGCGACCCGCGCGAACGCAGAGCGCTTTCCGTTCACCGCGATTCCGATCTTTCCCTTCCGGAAGTTCCGCCACGCGTATATGTACGTCCGTGAGGACGCCGATGTCGACAGCGTCACCGATCTCGAAGGGCGACGGGTCGGCATCGTCAACTGGCAGACGACGACCGGCATCTGGCAGCGCGGCATCCTTGCCGAGCACCACGACCTCGATCTCACGAGCGTGGAGTGGGTCTCCGGCGGCGACGAGATCGTCGACATCGACGTTCCCAGCGAGTACGACGTCGAGTACATCGGCCACCAGGGAAGCACCATCGGCGTGCTGGAGGACATGATCGCAGACGGCGATATCGACGCTATCTTCCACCCCGTCGATTCGAGCGTCGACAACGCCCAGCGGCTGTTCGAGGACGCCAAGACCGTCGAGCAGGACTACTATCGCGAAACCTCGATCTTCCCGATCATGCACGCCATCGTCCTCAGGGACAGCCTGATCGAGGACGAACCGTGGGTGCTCCAGAAGCTGTTCGACGCCTTCGAGGAGGCCAAGGAGATCGGTCTGCAGGCACTGGACCGACCGCGGGAACTCCCGCTGGTGTGGGCCGACGTTCACGCCGACGAGCAGGAGGCGATTCTGGGCGAGGACCCGTGGGAGTACGGCCTCACCGAGGACAACGTCACGACTGTCGAGACGCTGGCTCGCTACGCCCACGAGCAGGGCGTCGCCGCCGAGCGCTACGACATCGAGGACCTGTTCGCGCTCGATACGCTCGATACAGAATACTACGCCTGATAGTGGTTGCTGTAACGATTTACCGATATGACCGCACGAAGGCGAGCGGTCAATCCGGAACAGACTTACAGCAATCACTATGAAGCGGTCGTCAGTACTCTTCGACGTCGATGACCGTCCGTGTCGCTTCGTGAGTGAGATCACTATCCACGGAGACGACTGGTGCATCGAGTTCTCGCCCGACAGCCGCTATCAGCGCGTCGTGTCCGTCCAAGTACGGACCACCGGGACCGACCTCATCCGCGATCTCGCCCGCCGTCACTGCTGTCTTCCCGTCGACCTCGTACTTCTCGCCCCAGGAGAGGGCGGCCCGAGCGCCAGCGACGTCGCCGTTCGGGAGGTTCCCCTCGCCAACGAGTACCTCAGCGTACGCCGGGACGGGCATCACCCAGCGTTCGTTCTCGGCTCCGTTCGCCTCGTAGAACTCCCTGGTCGCTTCGATACCGTCTAGATAGTCGATCAGGAACGTCGCGTCGAGGACCTTCATCTGGCGTCCTCAGCGCGCTCTCGCATCCGGTTCCTCCGCTTTTCCCTGGACTTTTGACGTTCCTCACGGACGCGGTTGGCTTCTTCGTCTGCCCAGCGGCCGAACCCGTCGTAAAAGTCTCCGTCTCGGCCCTCATCGAGGACGCGCTCTATGACGTCGTTGTAGCTCTCACCCTCACGCCGAAGACTGTCGAGTTCCCGTTTCACCTGGCCGCTCACTCGAATCTGCTCGTCAGCGGTCGCCATCACTACGTCAACGTTGGCGTTGACACGCCTTAGTCGTTGGGTCAGACGGACGACGTGTCCGCGTAGCTCCGCAATTTCTCGATCACGTCAGAGAGAGGCGTCACGTCGGCGTACTTGACGTCCATGTCGAACAGGCCGACTTCGTGCGAAATCTGTGATGGATCTGCGACGCACTCCTGGGGGACGATGGTCCGGAAGTTGCTGGAGTGGCTGTCGACGACCGTCGACCGAATACAGCCGCTGGTCGTCATGCCGGCGACGACGAGTGTGTCACAGCCCTCGTAGCGCAGCATATTGGAGAGATGCGTGTCGAAGAACGCGCTGGCCCGCTCTTTCCGGATCACCTGTTCGTCCTCGCGTGGCTCCAGCTCGGGCGCGATCCTGTCGAGTTTGTCGAGCCACGCGGGGCGACTCTCTCCGCCACGTTCAGGGCCGCGCGAGGAAGCCGGCGAGGCCTTGGTCGTCACCGGGTAGCCCTCGGGGCCGCTGCCGGCCGGCGTCGGCGTCGTGTAGTAGACCGGCACGTCGGTCTCACGAGCGGCGTCGAGCAGTCGTTCGGTGGCCGCGATACAGGCCTCGCCATCGTCGGTCTCCTCGGTGAACGCCAGCGTCATGTCGACGATCAGGACGGCCGGCTGGTCGCCCCAGCCGACGCGGTTGCCGTATCGCCGCTGGGACTCGTAGAACTCACGATCCGCGTCGGGCACGACCTCGGGAACGTATAGATCGCTCATGGACACCAGTTCGTCCTACCGCTGGAAAAAATCACACCTCGATCCCAGTGAGTGAGATTCCGCCGACGGCTTCTATACTGCGAGGCCGTTCGAGCACGTATGAACTACGACGGGACCGCGACCGTGCCAGCCCCGCGCGAGCACGTCTGGGACCCGATCACCGACCCCGAGGTGCTCACCTCGTGTATCATGGGCGCACAGGACGTGACGCGGGTCTCCGAGCGGGCCTATGAGGGGAGCGTCGAGCAGCGCGTCGCCGGCGTCGGCGTCTCGATGGTCGGCACCGTCGAGATCGAAGCACTCGAACGGCCCGAGCGACTCGTGTTCACGGGGTCGGGGACCGACGATCGCACGGGGAGCCGGATGGACGCCGATGTCGAGGTACTGCTGACCGACGCCGGCAGCGAGACCGAACTGACCTACGGCGTGGAGGTGACCTTTACCGGAAAGCTCGCGACACTCGGAGGGCGCATCCTCCGTCGGCAGGTAAAGTCGAACGTCGACACTTACTTCGACAACCTGGTCGAACACGTTAGCGAATGACTGGCTCCGATCGAGAGCGCGACGGCCCCTGGAACGTGGTCGGCCGTCGAGAACGCCGGCCAGACGCCCGACCCAAGGTCGACGGGACCGCCCGCTACGGGACCGATCTCACACGCGACGACGCTCTCCACGCCGCCGTCGTGCGTTCCCAGCACCCTCACGCCCGGATCGAAGCCGTCGAAACGGCCGCTGCCGAAGCCATCGACGGCGTCGTCACAGTCCTGACGAGACCGGACCTTCCGGGTGGGTTCGACGATCAGGTCCGTCACTACGGGGATGTGGTCGCCGCCGTCGCCGCCGAGACACCCGAAGCGGCCGAGCAGGGCGTCGACGCCATCACTGCCGACCTCGAACCACTTTCGGCTGTGCACGACCCCCGCGAGAGCGTTCGCGAGGGCGCATCCGTCGTCCAGTCAAACCCCGAGTTCGGCCAGCCCGATCGCCACCCAGTTTCGGCCGACAACCCCGAGTACGTCCAGAACGTCGAGGATTACCACAGCCTCTCGGTCGGCGACGCCGGGACCGCACTGGCCGACGCCGACCACGTCCACGAGGCCTCCTATCGGACGCCCCGAGTCACCCACTGCAACCTCGACCGGCACTGCTGTCTGGCTGAATGGCGGGACGGGACCCTGCGACTCACTGAGACGATCGGCAATCGCGGCCACGCCGAGGCGACCCTCGAACGCCTGTTCGGAGACTGCGATGTCGAAATCGAACAGCCGCCACACTCGGGATCGAGTTTCGGCGGGCGCTCGCTGGCGAAACTCACCCTCGAACCCGTTGCCGGCGCGCTCGCTCGCGAGACAGATCGACCAGTCCGGCTGGCGTTCGACCGCGAGGCGGAGTTTACAGCCGGTGACTCCCGACACGTGACCTACATCGACATCACTGCGGGCGCGACCGACGACGGCCGTCTCTCGGGGTTGACCGTCGACGTCGTCGCCGACACTGGCCCGTACCCCAACGGCGTCGGCCACATCGTCCTCAGCGCCTGCCGGGACCGGCCCCTGGACCTCTATCAGGTCGACAATTACCGCTACGAGGGAGTCTCGGTGTTCACCAACAATCCGCCGGCGGGCGAGTACCGCGGTATCGGGGTCACGCAGATCACGTGGGCACTGGAGTCACATCTCGACGAACTGGCCCGGCAAGCGGGATTCGATCCCGTTGCGTTCCGCCGGCAGAACTGGGTCGAAGAGGGATACGAGCGCCCGACCGCCGGCCCCGTGACCAGTTGCGGTCTGCAGGAGTGTCTCGAACGCGGGCAGGTGGCGATGGACGACCTGACTGCAGACGGCCCGGCAGACAGCCGAGTCATCGGTCGTGGTGTCGCTGCGGGTGGCCAGATCACGACCCCCGCAGTGGGCAAGAACGACGACTATGCCGAGACCCGACTGACCCTCTCCCCGGACGGGACGCTGGCAGTCCAGACCGGGTCCATCGACGTCGGTCAGGGATCGACGACGGTTCTCGGGCAGATTGCCGCGGAAGCGACGGGCGTCCCCATCGAACGCGTCTTCGTCGCTGGCTACGACCCCGACGATCCCGTCGACGACAAGTACGGGTCGATCGCCAACCGCACGACGTACCTGATCGGCGGGGCGATCACGCGTGCCGCAGAGAAACTGCGAACGGCATTACGCGACCGAGCAGCCCAGCATTTCGACACCTCTGTCGAGGAAGTCACCATCGACGGAACAAGCGTCGAGACGACCGACGGCCGCTCGATTACCGTCGAGGAACTGCTGACCGAACCCCTCTCTGTGACGGGACGGCTCGAAGTGACGAGCGCGCCGATCGGCTACGGCGTGCACTTCGCGGAAGTCGCGGTCGACACCGAGACCGGTGCGGTCGACGTCCAGTCGTACGTGGCCGCCCAGGACGTCGGTTTTGCGATCAACCCGACGCTGGTCGAGGGCCAACTCGAAGGCGCGGTCCAGCACGGTATCGAGTTCGCGCTGCTCTCGGAGTTGCGCGCGCCCGGCGGCATCCCCGAGAACGCCTCGCTCGCGGAGTACCCGGTGAGTTCACCAGCCGAAATGCCGGCCGAACTCCGGTGTGAGATAATCGAGTCCAGCGAATCTTCCGGGCCCTACGGCGCGAAGGGGGTCGGCACGCCATCCCAGCCGCCGGTCGCGCCGGCGATCACCAACGCGATCAGGGATGCCGTCGGCGAGCGCTTCACCGAGGCCCCTGTTCGGGACGAAGATGTCTTCTTCGCGCTTCGGGAGGCCGACAGATGAGTGCCGACACCGACGAAATGGACTACTACACGCCTGAATCGATCCCGGCCGTCCAGCGTCGACTCGCGACCACCGACGGCTTCACGAAAGTACTCGCCGGCGGGCAGACACTGTCGCTGCTGGTTCGGCAGGGGCTGGTCGACGCCGACGCGCTGGTCGATGTCGGCGAGGTGCCGGAGCTTTCGGGAGTGACTGTCTCGGACGACAGCGCCGAAATCGGAGCGACGACGACCTATGCCGCGCTCCGGGCGGACGCCCTGACCGACCGTATCGCCGTCCTCGACGACGCCTGTTCGGTCGTCGGCGACCGACAGGTCAGAACGATGGGGACCGTCGGCGGCGCGGTGTGTCACGCCGACCCCGCGCTCGACGTCGTCGCCGCCCTGCTGTGTCTCGACGCGCGAGTGACTGTCGGAAGCGTCGCAGGTCGCCGGAGCGTTCCCATCGAAGACTTCCTCGTCGGGCACATGCGTACCGACCTCGCTGATGACGAATTACTGGAGTCGCTCACCGTCGCCGTCCCGGGCGCGCAGTCGGGGACGGCATACGAGAAATATGCACCAGTAGAGACGACCTGGGCGACTGTCGGCGCGGCGACGTGGCTCACGATCGAGTCGGGGGAGATCACCGACGCGCGGGTCGCACTCACGGCCGTCGGCGATACCGCCGTCCGGTCGCCGGGTGTCGAGTCGGCACTGGTCGGCGAGACAGCTAGCCAGTCGACGCTCGCCGAGGCCAGCGAGAGAGTCGTCGAGGACATCGACCCCATCGACGACGGGGCGGCCTCGGCGGCCTACAAGCGCGAGATCGCGCCGACGATCGTCGAGCGCAGTCTCGCGCAATCGCTCGAACGGGCGGGTGAGTCACGATGAAGATCAGCTTCGAACTCGACGGCAAGGAGACGACTGTCGACGTGCCGCCGGACCGCCCACTCCGAGACGTACTCCGGAACGAGTGCGAGGCCCGAAGTGTCAAGAGTGGCTGTGACAGCGGCCGCTGTGGCTCGTGCACGGTCCTGATGGACGGGGAGGCGGTCAAGTCCTGTCTCGTCCTCGCGGGGAAAGTCGATGGCAGGACAGTCTCGACTGTCGCGGGGATCGAGGAGGGGAGTCTCGGACACGACATTCAGGATGCCTTCGAGGAGCACGCCGCGATCCAGTGTGGCTACTGTGCCCCCGGGTTCGTGCTCTCGGCGGTGTCGACGCTGGCGGACGACCCGGAAGTCGATCGCGCGGACCTCCGGGAGGCGCTCGCAGGCAATGCCTGTCGGTGTACTGGCTACGAGAAGATCCTCGACGCCGTGAGCGACGTGGCAGGCGAGGCCGGCGACACGGAGGCAGGCAATGACTGACGCCGAGGCCGTGGCAGCATGGCTCGACGACCATCGCGAGGCGCTCTCGGAGTTCGTCGTCTCGTTCGGAAACGTACTCAGCCCGCGCGGCAGCGAGGGTGAGGCGTCCCGGTTCTTCGCCGAACAGCTCGAAGAGTGGGGACTGGAGTCGCGCCTCCAGCCAGTCGTCGGCGACCGAGCGAACGTGATCGCGACGGTCCGGGGTAATCGCTCGCAGGACGACGGACGAGATCTGGTGTTCAACGGCCACATCGACACCGCTCACGGTGATCCCGACGAAGATGGTGCAGTGCTGGCCGACCAGCCCCGGGCCTACCGGGAGTGCTGGCGTGACGGCCCGTTCCTGAAGGGCGACGGCGTCGTCAACGACAAGGGACCGCTCTCGGCGACGGTGTTCGCCGCGCTCGCACTCGCAGAGACTGGCGTCGATCTCGCGGGCGACCTCCACGTCACCGGCAGCGTCGGCGAGATTTCGGGGACGACGGTCGGCGAGTTCGACGACCCCGAACGGTATGCCGGCAGTGGCCTCGGCACCCGCCACCTCGTCGAGAACGGCGTGACCGGCGACTACGCGCTCGTCGCCGAGTGTACTGGCTTCTCTATCGCTCGAATGGAAGCCGGCGTGGCGTGGTTCGCGGTCGAACTCGAAGGCTCCTCGACCTACCATCCCCTGCTGGGGCGGGCAGACGACGGGAACGATGAGGACGAGCGACAGTCCCGGCAATCGCGCTCGGACGTCGTCTACGACCTCGCGGCGACCATCGAAGCCCTGGAGGAGTGGGGAGAGCGCTATCGTCACGAGCACACTCGCGAGTACGAGCACGGGACAGTTCGACCGGTCGCCAGCGTCGGCGCAGTCCGCGCGGGCAAGCCGTACTCACCTGCTGCAGCGCCCGGGAGCGCGACGATCTATCTCGACGTGCGCCTGCCGCCGGGCGAGACGCCGGGGTTCGCACGGCGGGAGATCGAGACCGTCCTTGAGGACTGCGGCGTCGAGGCGACAGTCGAGCCATATCTTTTCCGGCAGGGCCACGTTGCCGACCCGGACGCAGTCGCGGGACTGACCGACCCACTGGAGACAGCCCACGAGTCAGTCTGCGGGTCGGCCCCGACGCCGCCGGAACCCCACGTCACGAGCATGTGGCGCGACTCTAACGTGTTCAACGAGGTCGGCATCCCGTCGGTCAACTACGGTCCCTCGCGGGCACCCGAGGCGTTCGAGGAGGCGTCGCTGACTGACGCCATCCGGGTCGACGATCTCGTCGCGGCGGCGCAAATCTACGCGCTGACGGCACTGGCAGTCTGTGGCTCCGACGAGTGACTCGCCTCCGCCAACTCGTTCTCACCGTGCAGTAACGGGCGGTATCTTATTGCGACCGGCCCGGGAACTCGGAGTATGACCATCGAACTCAGCATCGGACTGTGGACGCGTGATCTGACCGACCCGCTCCTGCACGGCGAGGTCGAGCCGGAAGGAATCGACGCCAACGTCGTTTCGGAGTACCCACCCCGCCGGCATCGACGGTTCTTCGAGCACGAGGAGTTCGACGTCTGTGAGGTGTCGCTGGCGTCGTATCTCGCCTCGCAATCCCAACCTGAGGAATATCCCTTCACCGCCATCCCGGTCTTTCCCTGCAAGCGCTTCCCGCACACGTTCTTCTACAAGCACAAGGACGCCGGAATCGAGGACCCGAGCGACCTCGCGGGCAAGAAAGTCGGCATCCAGTCCTGGCAGACCACCCGGGACATCTGGATGCGCGGCATCGCTGCCGACCACTACGGGCTGGATCTCTCGGAAGTGGAGTGGTATCGCCGCAAGGAAGACGACGTTCCCGGAGAGATCCCTGCGGACTTCCAGATCGAATCGATCCCGGGTAGACAGCAGGGCGAAGCGCTCGTCGAACCCGACGACCTCAAGGCGATGCTCCTTCGTGGCGACCTCGACGCAGCGATGGACCCCGCCAATGCCGTCATGCACAGCGTCGTCGAGTCCGAGGACACCGAACTGATGTTCGACGATCCGCTCACCGTCGAGCGCGAGTACTTCGAGGAGACGGGGCTACACCCGCCGATGCACGTCGTCGCGATCCGCGAGGAGATCGTCGAGGAGTATCCGTGGGTCACCGTCAATATCTACGACGCGTTCTGTGAGGCGCGCGACCTGTGTCTCGAACGGGCCCAGAACCCGGGCCGGTTGAGTTCGCTCACGTGGGGGCACCTCCACCGGCTCGAACAGGATCGAATCCTCGGGAAAGACGTCTGGCAGTATGGCCTGACCGACCGGACGGTCCCGGAACTGGAGCAGTTCATGGAGTACGCGGTCGAGCAGGGCGTGCTTCCGCACCGCTACGACCTCGACGAGGTCTTCGAGCCGTGTCGGGTTGCGCGGAGATAGCGAGGACGACCGCAGGGAGTCCTCGAAGAAATCGAGCGGGAGCGAAGCGACACGCGAGATAGCGAGGACGACCGCAGGGAGTCCTCGAAGAAATCGAGCGGGAGCGAAGCGACACGCGAGATAGCGCGGTTCGAAGCGAAGCGAGAACCGCGAAGCGGAACGGTGAGTTAGCGAGGACGACCGCAGGGAGTCCTCGAAGAAATCGAGCGGGAGCGAAGCGACAACGGTGAGAAAGGGTGTCCGGGAGTGACTACGGCGAGAAGATATCGGTATCGACGACCTCCTGGCCCGTCGTAGCGTACTCGGAATTCTCCCAGTAGCCGATCCGGGTGAGGTTGGCGTTCAGGCGCTGCTTCGTAAAGTCGGAGGCGTCGACACCGGCGAGATCGAGATCGGTACGGACTGGGACCTGGTCGGTTACGTCAGTCAGCATCCGGCGCTGGACCGGCTTTTCGAGCATCGCGCTCACGAAGTAGCGAGCGAGCCAGGGGTTGGGCGCTTCTTTGTTGATCATCATCGGCCCTTCCATCGCGTTTGCCTTGACGGGGTCAGTGAAGAGACCACGGACAGCGAGGTCGTCGTTCTCGACGAACGGGGCGGCCGACCACGGCCAGTTGTACAGCATCAGGGCGGCGTTTCCGCGACCGACCTCTCGGGTCGCTGCGGAGTGTGAGTCGGCGCCGACGACGTTGAACCGATCCATCAGCGAGCGCGCCCACTCGACGGGCTCCATGTCGCGCTGCTCGGCGTGATACTTCGCAATCCAGCCGACCTGTTCGGGGCTGACGTACCCCGAGAACACCATGTCCAGCCCCTCGTACTGGTCGTCGAAGAGGTCGTTGTACGTTTCGGGATAGTCCAGCCCTTGCGATTCGAAGATGTCTTCGCTCACTGGCATGCAGATTCCGGCCCCGCCGTTGTACGAGGACACCTGGAAGGACATGACGCGCTCCTCGGGCAACTCGTCGGCGAACCAGAAGTTCTGATCGATGTCGCCCTCGAACCACTCCAGGGCCTGTTCTGTGCCGGCCTCCTGCCCTTTCGTCGAGATCTCGTCGGTGATGTTCGAGACTGTACTGACGACGTCGGCCTGGTCCTGATCGGCCTGTCGCTCCTGGCTGAATCGCTGGGAGACGGACGCGCCGTCGCTCGCGAAGACGTCTGCACTGATGTTCGTCCCGAACTCGTCGTTGATGACGCTGGTCAGGTCCTGCCACTGCTGGCCATCGCCCGTTCCGGCGTAGATGGTAATCGTTCCGCCGTCGACCTGGTCGGCCAGGTCCTCGGTTGTCCACGGTGGCTCGGGCCCGTCGCTATCGCCTGATCCGCTGTCGCCAGCCACACAACCGACCAGCGATGCGACCGAAACGGCGCTCCCCGTCGCCAGGAACGCACGCCTCGTCGAAGTGTCGAACCGTCGGCCTGCATCTGCGTTACTTTCTCGCTGTTGCATGTCTGTTGACTCGCCATCGAGTCGGTTAAAAGCTTTTCCGAGTTCTCGACGTTCGGGGAAGCATATTAACGTGACCATCTAGAAATGGTATAGCATAATTACGTGATACTGCCTTGATCACTGCGAGTCACTTCAGACACACCAACCTTCTCGGTTCCCGCGAGCGTGCTGGTCGGTATGACCATCGATCTGACGCTCGCCTGCACCAGATACGACTGGACACGACCGCTGTGGGACGGCGACGTGAGTCCTGAGGGAATCGATCTCCACCTGGTCGACTATCACAACCCCGAGCGGTTCGCCCGGATGATCGAGTACGGTGAGTTCGACGCCTGTGAGTTATCGCTAGGTTCGTACCTCGCCTCACGATCCGATCCCGAGGACTATCCGTTCACGGCTATCCCCGTCTTCCCCTATCGGAAGTTCAGACACTCGTTCATCTATCGGCGGGCCGGCGACGACATCTCGCTCTCGGAGCTGGACGGTACCGATGTCGGGTTGATCCACTGGCAGACGACGACTGGCATCTGGCAACGTGGGATCGCAGCCGAGCACTACGGCGTCGATCTGGAATCGATCACCTGGCACACCGTCAAGGCCGAGAGCGACATCGTGCCGATCGAAATTCCGGATCGGTTCGATGTCGTCCACGACCACCGCGACGGTGGTACGACCGAGGCGTTCGTCACCATGCTCGAAAGCGGTGGGATCGACGTCGCCTTCTCGACCTCGCCGCTGGGCTCACGAGTCCTTGAAGGGCGGCACGACGAAACCGAACGTGGTGGGGCAACGGCTACCGACGCGGTCGAGCGTGTCTTCGAGGACTCGATGGCTGTCGAGGCCGACTACTACCGCGAGACGGGCATCTTCCCGCCGATGCATACGGTCGTAATCGACGACGATGTCCTCGATTCGTATCCGTGGGTCGCGAACAAGCTCTACGAGGCTTTCGAGGAGTCCCTGCAACTGTGCATGGACAGGCTGACAAAGCCACGGTGGTTCCCGCTGGCGTGGGCGAACCAGCATCTCGAACACCAGCGGTCGGTCCTCGGCGAGAACCCCTGGGCGTATGGTCTCGCGGAGAACCGGACGGCACTGGAGACGCTCCAGCGCTACGCGAGCGAGCAAGGGATCATTCCTGCGCCGTACGCGTTCGACGACCTGTTTGTCGAGTCGACTCTCCGGTGAACCGGGACACGGGGAGCACCCGCCGTCACCGCTGGCCGAGTTCGTAGAAGGTGATCCCGGCCAGCCGCATCCCGAGGACGAGCAACACGGTCAGGGCGACGAAGATCGTCGAAATCGCCGACACGAGGGACAATGCCGGCTCGTACATATACAGCTGGAACAACTTCACGGGGATGACGACAGTGTCGGTGGTGTAGGTCATCCACGCGATCGAAAGCAACTGAAAGACGTGCACGAGCAGGAAGAACCAGATGACGATCGTCGTGTTGCGGAACAGCGGGAGGAAGATCTGGCGGATCTGCTGGAACCAGGACGCGCCGGCGACTCTGGCGGCCTCTTCGAGTTCGGAGTGGATCTGGACGATGTTACCCACCGCGATCCGTGACGATACCGGAAGGAACACGATCACCGACCCGATGACGATGATCGCGAGCGTCCCGTAGATGTTTATCTGCCCCACGACAATCCGGAGCTGTCCCGTCCGAAGGATGAACAGCAACGTCCCGTAGGGGTCCACCATCGGTACGTTGCTTGCCCACAGCGACGCGAAGATGAGCCCCGCTCCGATGATGATCCCCGGGACTGCCAGCGGCGTCAGCGACAGCATGTCGACGAAGCCGCGGAACCGGGACCGGGTCCGCTCGGTGTAGTAGGCCAACCCGATGACAAGGATCGTCCCGAGCGTTGCCGCGCCGACGGAGACAATGACGCTGTTGACGAACGCGTCCCGGAGTTGCTGGTCCGCGATCGCGGACGCGTAGTGAGTCAGCGTCACGTTCTCGAGAGCGATGGTGCCGGTCCACGTCGTCGTCAGCGACGTGAGCACCATCGCCGCGATAGGGATGACCCAGACGACGAGCAGAGCGACCCACAGGACCGTGGTGATCGGCCAGCGCCACTTGCCGAGATCCCACGTCTGGTTTCGCGTCCGCTTGCCCGTCAGTGTCATGTAGTCGGCCTTCCGGCTGGTCACCCGCCGGTAGTACCACACCATGACCGCGGTGACGAGCAAGAGGCTACACGACAGGGCAGCAGCCTCGCCGTAGGCAGCCGGGAACCGGTTCTTGATCGCGGAGCTGATGACTGTCGAGTAGACATCGAATCCCTGGCGCGATCCCAGGACCGACACGATGGCGAACTCGCCCATCCCGTAGAGGAACGTCGTGATCACGGCCGAGAGGATCGCCGGCGTGATCATCGGGAACGTGATCGAGCGAACAGTTTGCGGAATGCTCGCCCCATGAATCCGACTCACTTCCTCAAGTGCCGAGTCCATGTCTTGCAGCGCTGGAACTGTCAACAGGTACGCCGTCGAGACGACGTTGACACCGGCGACGAAGGCGATCCCCCACGGGCTGAAGATGTCGAACGGGACGAACCCAAATCCGAGCGTTTCCTTGAGTGCCACGGGGACCAGTCCGGAGTCGGGCCGGTACGCCGTGATGTACATGATCCCGATGATGTACCCCGGGATGGCTTGCCCGGAGAGCAACACGAGTTCCATCGATCCCTTCATCGGGATGTTCGTCCGGACGAACAGCCACGCGAACGTCAGCCCGAAGACGATCCCGGTGATCGTCATCCCGATTGCGATCGTCAGCGAGTTGAAAAACAGCTCTTCGACGTCGAAAAAGCCCTCGAGATAGACGACCCTGAAGTTCTCCAGGGTCAGCGACGCCTGAACGTCACCGGGAAAACTCGACCAGACGCTCGTCCACAGCAGGAAGACGAGCGGGACGACCGTCAACACGAAGACGACGAGGATGATCGATCCCAGGACGAGTTGCCGACTGGTCACGACGTTCGGCGTCGCCTCGGAAACAGAGCCGTAGGCGTCCCGAAGCCTGTCACGCGTGCTCATGATTCGACATCGTACACCTGGAGCTGTTTTGGCTGGAACTGCAGTCTGATCTCCTCACCGCGGTCGAAATCCCGGTAGCTCTCGGTCTGGATGATCAACTCCGTGTCGTTTCCGTCGAAGGCAGCAGTCACTTCGTAGTCGTCACCGAGGATTCCCTCGGCGACGACAGTGCCCGTCAATTCGATCCGTCCCTCGGTCTCGCGGGCGAATTGCCCGATCGAGATGTCTTTCGGGCGGAGGAAACAGACGACTTCCGTCGAGTCTGTTCCCGTCTCGTCGAGGGCTGGCTCAGCCGTGCCGTTTTCGACGTAGTCGGCGTTTCGCAGCGGGAAGTCGATCAGCTCCGTCTCGACCAGCCGCTCACCCCGACCGTTCGATTTCAGCGTGCCACCGAACCAGTTGCGGACGCCGATAAACCGCCGGGTGAACGGGTCTCTGGGCCGCTGGTACAGTTCGCGGGGCGTCCCGCGTTCGACGACCTCGCCGTCGTTCATCACGACGACCCGGTCGGCGAGGTAGAACGCCTCCTCCTGGTCGTGGGTCACGTAGAGCATGCTGACCCCGAGTTCGTGCTGGAGACGCTGGAGTTCGTAGCGCATCTGCTTGCGCAGTTCCTTGTCGAGGTTCGACAGTGGCTCGTCGAGCAACAGTAGATTCGGATCGTGAACGAGCGAGCGAGCCAGCGCCGTCCGCTGCTGTTGCCCGCCGCTCAGGTCGGTTGCCGGCTCGTCTTTCAACTCCGGGATCTCCATGAGTTCGAGCATGTCCTCGACGCGCTGTTCGTACTCGCTACGCGGAATGTCGCTGGTATGCTTGAGCGGGAAGACGACGTTCTCGTAGACGGTCTTGTGGGGCCAGATCGCGTAGCTCTGATAGACCATCCCGACATCGCGCTTCTCGGGTGGCTTCGCGACCCTGTTGTCGAATGCCGTCTCGCCGTCGATCACGATCTCGCCGCTGTCGGGTGTCTCGACGCCAGCGATACACCGCAGGCAGGTCGTCTTGCCACAGCCGCTCGGACCGAGCAATGCGACGATTTCGTCGGTCCCGACGTCGATATCGATTGACGACAGCGCGAATCCCTCTCCGAACGCCTTCTCCAGTCCGCGAACGGTCAGTTGTTGCTCCTGGTGCATCGTATCGAATTCCGACGGTCAGTCGCTCCCGGTGGTCGCCGGGCGGTTGCTATTCGACGGCGTGTTCCTCCCGGTCGTGCAGTCGCCAGCACGAGGCGAACTTGGCCGACACGTACTGGTCGTCACCGCGCTCGCCTGGTTCATGTTCGATTCTGCTCCGTTATGACTATCAATGTGTCGCTAAATCCCACATCTCGATATCGAATTCAGCGGGAGAGTTACGTGTCTATATAAAGAAGCGGTAGCTTTAGTACGTGAATTTTTATTACTGTGTGGACAGTTGTCGAGCATATGGAGACGCCGACCGAGAAAGACCTCGATCCGGTCGTGTCGCCGCTGTTCGTGGGGACGGTCCACGACAAGCTTCGGGAGTACGACGGCCAGCGAGTCGGCGACGCGCGCCCGTGCCCGGCCTGTGAGTCGACCGAGTATCGCAAGAACGGATACCAGCGGGCCGCGAAGACGTTCGCCCGGCTGGTCACCGAAGACGGCTTCGAGGAGGTCGGGCTCGAAGTCCAGCAGTACGAGTGTGTGGCGTGCGGTCGCTCCTATCAGGGCGATCTCTCGGAGTTCTTCTACGAGGGGTGTGAGTACGCGAAACCGATCGTCGATCTGGCGGTCTTCCACGCCGCCACCGACTCCTATGAAGGTGTCGAGCGGACCTTTCAGGGAGTCTACGGGCTCCAGATCGACCGTGATACAGTCCAGCGCTACGACAACCAATTCGACCGGGCGGCCTCGCCGGAGGAGGGTCTCTCGGTCAGAGGCCAGACGATCTCGTTGCAGTTTCTGGCCTTCCTGTTCGACCAGAATGTCGAGGAGGGGTGGCCGTTCGTCATCTCCAGTGACACGGCGCTGTGGTGACGGCGACGGTCGGCGGCGTACCTGCTCACTCTCGGTACTGCTCCCGTAACTCTTCGGGGAGCGCCTCGATGACGTCATCACCGCGGAACCGCTCGACAGCGTCGCCGTCGATGTCCGCGTAGTAGCGATACTTGGTGTCGGTCTCCTCCTCGCCCCAGTCGCTTCCCATGTACGCCAGGACGTCCGCCTCGTCGGTGTCGAGAATCCGGCCGTCGAGTCCCCCCTTCGTGACCCAGGCGTGCTCGACGCTGCCGAAGTAATAGGTGCAGTTCTCGAACTCGAACGAGTCCAGGACGCTGAGTTCGATGTTGCCGACGGCCTCGGCCAGCAAGGGCACGTCGACAGACTTTCCGGGCACAGTATCAAGCCCGAGGTGGTCGATCTTGTCGAGGTCGCGACCGCTGACCTTCCCCGCGAGGGTCAGGGCGTCGACCATGTCCGTCGAGGGTGCGGCGAGGACGAACTCCGGATTTTCCTCGATAATCTCGTGAGTGTAGGTCTTGTGACTGACCGCAAGCAAGATCCGGTAGGGGTTGTAGCCGGCCAGCATCCACCAGGAGGCCGTCATCAGGTTCGGGCCGTGCTCCTCGCTATTCGAGACGACCAGCGCGACGACTTTCGGTTTGAAAAAGGAGGTCGAATCGTATTCCGAAATCTCCTCGAAGGCATCCGTCGGTTCCATGTCTGAGGCTTTTCAGGACGATACCTAAGCGTTGTCTTCGACTCCCAGCGGGTGAGAACGGCGGGCCGCGAGACCGATCACTCCGACTGCTCGACTCGCTCTTTGATGTTCTGGAAGTAGGTGTTCACGTCACGATTGACGATCGGCCGGAGGATCCGCTTGCTGATCCCGGCCGCCCCGCCGGAGTAGGTGACCTCAGCGCGGTAGCTCAGCGCGACCTCGTCTTCGTGGTCGGTCATCTCCATAGCGGCGAGGATCTCGAAGTCGCTACCTGTCTTGGCGTCGAAGGCGTTGGCGACAGTGACGAGATAGTCCGGCGGGTTCATCTCGACGAACTCGGCCTCGCCTGACAGCGACAGCGTGAGTTTACTGACCCCGCGCGTGATGTCGACGGTATACTTCCGTTCGGAGACGCGCTCGATGGATTCTGCGCCCGGAACGCACATCGTCAGCACCTCGGGGTCGGAGATGGTCTCCCACAGCTCGTCGCTCGTCGTCTCGAGGGTAACGGTGTCCTCGAACTCCATGTACTTCTCGTCTTCAGCTGGTGTCTGGTCGGCCGGTGTCTCGTCGGATTGTTGGCTCATAGTCTGTGTCGGGTTGGCAGCGAAAAAACGGTTGTTCGGTCGTGTGTTCTACTCGGGCATCTCGATGATCGAGAACTGCGCGGAGGCGATTCCAGTGTCGAACCGCCCAGCGCTCTCGTCGGAGATCTGGACTTCGTAGCCGTAGGTGCCCGCACCGAGGTTCTCGGATTCGAGCGTCCCGTACCAGCGTGGCAGCCCGTTCTCGTCGTCGAGCGCGGCTGTCCACTCCAGCTCGACATCTTCGAAGGAGTCGTCGCCGGAGACGACCGTCGCCGAGTCGATCCCGTCGTTGTACTCGCTGCCGCCGTCGTCGACTGCCTCGCCGGTATTGGGGTTGACGAGCCCGTCCGTACCGACCATGTTTCCGGATGTGCTGTCGTAGATCCCGACCACGAAGGTCACGTCCATCTCGGACGTGAACTCCCGTTCGGGCGCGCAGGTGCCCACGAAGCCGTTCGTGTATTCCGGTGCCGGGTGGCCGTTCCACCGGGTCTCGGTGTCGACGACGAGGTTCGACGGATCGTCGTAGGCGATGACTTCGATCTGGTCGGTGAGGATACCGACGTTCTGGAAGTTGGCGTCGCCGTCGGTGACTTCGACGGTGTAGGACAGCCCCTGTGGCTCCATATCTTCGGGAACCGTCCAGGAACCGACCCAGTTGTTCCCCTCGTTGCGGGTGGCGTGGCTATGCTCGTCGGACCACTCCAGCTCGATGGTATTCATTCCGTCGCCGACGTTGACCTGCACGCCGCCGAGGTCGTCGCCGGTCAGCCGATCGCCGGTCTCGGGGTCGAAGATGCCGACGAAGAACACTGCCTGCATCCCGGGGACGAACGTGTCCGAGCGTGCACACGCAGACATGAACGAGATAGATGCCGGGACACCTTGACCGCCGGCCCACGTCTCGGTCGTCACGACGTAGTTCTGGGGCTGGGGGGTCGGCTCGGTCGTCGTGGTCGTGGTCGGCGACTCGGTATCGGTCGGCTCGGTTGTCGCATCACCGTTGCCGCCGTCGTCGCCGCCAGTACAGCCGGCGAGCGCGACTGTTGCCCACGTTGCTGCCCCTGATGCGAGCAATCGTCGGCGTGTTGTTCCTGATCGATTCGATGCGGTCTCTTCGGACTCGAGTCCGTCTTTGGACCCGGCCTGGTTGGTGCCTCGACTCATTAGACAGTTGTATATATTCGCGATTATCCTTAAGTATATGCGGCGTTTCCAAATTCTGGGAACCTTCCGAACGAGGAATGTTATTAAGTACGAAGCGGGGTAACAGGGACTACAAAATGAGCAACGACGAACCCGAGAGCGACGACGAGCGATCTGTAGTAACCCGACGGCGGCTCGTTGCATCCGGGGCTGCCGGCTGGGCGACGGTCGGGTTAGCCGGCTGTACTCGTATTCTCGACCCCAGCATGCGCGATGACGAGGACGGCAACGGCAACGGGAATGGCAACGGCAATGGAAACGGCAACGGGACGTCCGACGGGAACACGACCGTCACCAACGAGACGACCACGACATCGCCTGACGCGCCGACGACGACCAGTGGCGGTGGCTGTGCGAGCATCCGTCGGTTCAGTGCTGGCATGGAAGTCGGACTCCACGTCGGCATCTTTGACAGTGACTCGGGGTCCCCCCTCGGTGACGAATCTGTCAATCAGGTCACCGTCGAGTTCCCGGACGCCGACTTCGGCCCGCTCGAATTGAACTGGAAGGGCGATCACGAAGTCCACGACGCGGACACCTGGGGCGGCAAGATCGAGACCGACGAAGACGCTGAACCCGGCACCTATCGCTACGAGATCGCCGTCGACGGTGACAGTGTCGAACAGCGGGTCGTCGACGAGATTACTATCGTCTGAACAAGCGACATAGCTGCTCTGTTTCTCTCTCGCCGCCGGGTCGTCCTGCATATATGGAGTAGCGTAGAATACAGAGGTTTCGCCGGGGAGATCGATTTCCGGCACCCGGCCGGAGTGGGAACGTCTCCGACCGGCTACGCTACGCCCTCTGGTTTTAGGCGAACCGAAGGAAACACCTGCCTGGGGCCCCGACACGTACGTAATGACTGTCAGCGAATCCGACCATCTCGACGTCGAGCGGATCCGCGAGGACTTCCCCATCCTCCAGCGAGAGTTCGACGGCACACCGCTGGTCTATCTCGACAACGGGGCGACGTCCCAGAAACCCGATCAGGTGATCGACGCCATCACAGAGTACTACCGCACCTACAACGCCAACGTCCACCGCGGGCTGCACCAACTCAGTCAGGAGGCTTCCATCGCCTACGAGGACGCCCACGACACCGTTGCCGACTTCATCGGTGCCGAGAGTCGTGAGGAAATCGTCTTCACCAAGAATACGACCGAGAGCGAGAACCTCGTCGCCTACGCCTGGGGGCTGCGCGAACTCGGTCCCGGCGACGAAGTCGTCCTCACGGAGATGGAACACCACGCCTCACTGGTCACGTGGCAACAGATCTGTGAGCGCACCGGCGCGGAGGACAAGTACATCCGCATCGACGAGGACGGCCGGCTGGACATGGACCACGCCCGCGAGATAATCACCGACGACACCCAGCTGGTCAGTGCCGTCCACGTCTCGAACACCCTCGGGACGATCAATCCAGTCTCGGATCTCGCCGACCTCGCGCACGACCATGACGCCTACATCTTCGTCGATGGGGCCCAGTCGGTCCCGACCCGGCCAGTCGACGTGCAGGCCATCGACGCCGACTTTCTGGCCTTTTCGGGCCACAAGATGTGCGGTCCCACAGGCAGCGGCGTCCTCTACGGCAAGCGCCACCTGCTGGAGGAGATGGAGCCGTTCCTCTACGGCGGGGACATGATCGAGAAAGTCACCTTCGAGGAATCACGCTGGAACGAACTGCCCTGGAAGTTCGAGGCCGGCACGCCCTCGATTGCCCAGGGGATCGGGCTGGCCGAAGCCTGCGACTATCTCGACGACATCGGGATGGAGTCGATCGCCCGCCACGAAAACGACCTCGCCCAGTACGCCCTCGACCGTTTCGCGGAGTTCGACGACGTCGAGACCTTCGGCCCGCCTGCCGGCGAGCGCCGTGGCGGGCTCGTCTCGTTCAACATCGACTCCGTCCACGCCCACGATCTGTCCAGCATCATCAACGACTACGCCGTCGCCATCCGGGCCGGTGATCACTGCACCCAGCCGCTCCACGACAAGCTCGGCGTGGCCGCGACTGCGCGTGCGTCGTTCTATATCTACAATACCCGGGAAGAAATCGATGTGCTGATCGACGCGATCGACGATGCAAGAGAAATCTTTGGGTAACGTACGCGGCCGAAGGCCGCGTTTCACCGGTCTCGAACGCAGTGAGAGACCGGCTTTTTGATCCAGCTTTTTCGAGGCGTGGTGGCCGCAGGCCACCCAACGAGAAAAAGGTGGTCTCACAACACGCGTGAGGAAATCGATATGCTGATCGACGCGATCGACGACGCCAGAGAGATCTTCGGGTAGCGACATTCCGAGCGGATTGGGGACTCTCGAAGCGACGCGGGGAACAAGACGACCCACCCGTTCGCTCGTGGCCGCGTCTTCTCTCACCCACCCAGTTCGAGAAGTGCTCGGCCAGAATCTGAACCCGACTGCGAGACGGTCGCCCTCACGCTGTTCGGGCGCTGCGACTCGCGTGGTTCAAATTCCTTCGAGAGATATCAGTCGCTCACGATGTTGTTCGCGACAGAATGCTCGGTCAGGGATTTGAACCCTGGTCCTCGGCTCGAAAGGCCAAGATGATTGGCCGGACTACACCAACCGAGCG
>ENA-ORDC01000418-ORDC01000418.1-marine-metagenome-genome-assembly--contig:-NODE-418-length-42987-cov-14.680587_pt1 | contig 42987 bp, 42 predicted proteins | sample MGYA00237783_ERZ508515 | MGnify/ENA primary metagenome ERZ508515 (study PRJEB26186, sample SAMN06268792) | marine metagenome | isolation source: Eden Landing Ponds, San Francisco, CA, USA | place... | reverse complement strand
ACGCCCGCGGCCTGTAACCGTTCGGCCAGGGTCGTTACGCTGTCGACCCCGATACGACCCGTGTCGGCGAACACCGGTCGAGAGGCGAGAATCGACGGGAAGGACATCGGCGTCCAGTTGCCGTGCGCGAAGGCGTTTTCGAAGACGGCGCCACGGTCGGCGATGGCCGACAGCGTTGGCGTCTCGTACTCGCCGCCGTACGGTTCGATGGCGTCGGCGCGGAGCGAATCGACGGTGACGAGAACTGCGTTGGATACGGGAGCGTCTGTCATAGTTGGTGGGCGTCGACGTCCGTCAGCGGCGTCCCGCCGCTGTCGACGAACCCGGTCGTCACTGGTATAAGGTGATGGGTCTACTCAACCTTTTGGTCGCAACGTGCCAGTCCGGCACGTTCAAGACACCGGAGCCTCGATACGCTCCGTAGGGCCCTTAGCTTAGTCTGGTTAAAGCCCCCGGCTCATACTGTGTGCGGGTCGTCCGCGGGCATGAGACACCGGGTGATCGCTGGTTCGAATCCGGCAGGGCCCATCCAGAGTTTGCACGATTGTGAGCCAACGGATTCGAGCGCGTGACTACCTGAAACCCATATTTCCACTTTTTCCGGGGCGAATATAAATTTCGGGCAGTCTGGAGTTCAATCATACTGTGAATGCGGGTCGCCGCCGTCGTGCCTTCGCTGATGACTGAGAGCGATACCCCCGTAATCATTCGCTCGTTGTGGGGGGACACGTGTCTCGTGATTGAGGGTGGATCCGATACCGAGCGAGACGACGGATGGGCGACGCACGGGAGTGGTTAGTCGCGTCTAATCGGGACCAAGACATCGGCCGTTCTCACAGCCGTTAGCGGCGATAGCGGGTCGTTTCTGCTGTCACCGCGTATTATGTCCAGAGAACAATCTCCAGATAGCCTATTCTCGATTAGCCTATTCTGAATTAGGCTATCCGAGCGTTTTATTTGACTGAACGCCAGTCAGAAGATATGGAGCGATTCGTGGATCGGGAGGACGAACTCAGCCGGCTTCGAGAATGTTATGCGTCGGATGGCGCTGACATGGTCGTGATTTTCGGGCGTCGCCGTCTCGGGAAGACCGAACTCGTCCGAGAGTCATTGGAGGGCCGCGATGACGCTGTCCTGTACCAGGCAACTGAAACAACTCGACGGATCCAACAGGATGCGTTCGTGGATGTGGCGGCAGAGTCGTTTCCAGGGATCGACCGAATCGAGGGCGAGTGGGAGTCACTACTCGGGTATCTCGCCGACCAGGATGCGGTCATCGTGCTGGACGAATTCCCATACCTGATCGATGCCGACGAGAGCCTCCCGTCGGTGATCCAGCGACTGTGGGATCAGGAGTTGCGTGACACTGGCGTGACCCTCGTCCTCATCGGCTCCTCAATTAGTATGATGGAGGAGGCGACGCTTCTCGGGAATAGTCCGCTGTACGGCAGGTTCACTGAGAAGATCGATCTCCGTCAGCTCGATTTTGCTGCCGCGCGCACGTTCTTCCCCGAGAGCTATACCCCCGAACAACTGCTGCTCGCATGGGGTGTGTTTGGCGGGACCCCGTACTACTTGGACGGCGTCGAACTCGACGACGACCTCGGAACAGTCATTCAGCAGTCACTACTGTCACAGCAGGGATTCCTGCACGACGAGCCGGAGTACGTGCTTCGCACCGAACTGACCGAGCCGAATCGGTACTTTGCCATTCTGAAGGCAATCGCGGCCGGGAACACGACGTCGAACGAAATCGCTCAAACGGTCGGGATCGATGGCAAGCAGATTTCGACGTACACGCAGAAACTGGAGCGGTTGCGGCTGGTCGAACGTGAAGTCCCGGTGACGGAGGACAAGACGAAGTCACGCCGCGGACGGTACCGGATTCTCGATCCGTTGTTCAGGTTTTGGTTCCGGTTCGTCTACGGCAATGAAGACCGGTACGAGCGGTTGGGTGTCGACGCCTACGAGACGGTCATCGAACCGGAGCTCGCGGACTTCGTGAGTCGGGAGTTCGAAAGGCGCTGTCAGGCCATCCTTCCCGATCTCTATCCCGATCTGATGTTCACCGATATCGGCCGCTGGTGGTACAACGAGTATGAGGTAGATGTAGTTGGGTTCGCTACAGACGGGACGATGGTGACGGGGGAATGCAAGTTCACGTCCACGCCGCTCGATTACAGCGCGCTCGCGTCGCTCGAAGAGCATACTGAAGAGATTCGATGGTCGCCTGAAGGTAGCGAAATCAATCACGAGTATGCTCTGTTCGCCCGAAACGGGTTCACCCAATCTGTTCAGGATGCAGCGGTCGACCGTGATGATCTGCAGTTGTTCGACCTCGAACGAATCGTTGACCCAAGCACGTCGCAGTAGTGGTGTCGAGGGCTCTGATATCGGTCGATGACGAGACGTAGTGAGCCCTGTCTCTGACTGTTCAGGCTGGAACTGCTGAATACAGAGCGCGAATGCAGCACTCTCCTGAACTAATGATAACTGATTTTCAAGCCTAAATTGCGCCGCCGACCCCCGAAATCTCACAAGCAACGATGAGGTCGTGCAGGCCCCAGTCTCCACCACACCCGTATTTGTCGACGCGAGGCACACCATCCTTGTGCGTGAGCGGGAGTCTACGCCCAAGTGTCAGGATAAAAATATTCTAGTGGGACTTAAAGAGAAGCGGCGAGAGAGTGCTAACGATGCAATACAACACTCCCTTGACGATGTGTCTACTCAGAGGGGGAGCAAACATACCAACTCTGTCAAAATACTGGTTCCGTCCCTCACTTCAAATAGTGAGACTACGTTCCCATCTTGTGAATGGGCCGCCCGACGATACCGTCATCCGGGCTCCCTAGTCGTGCCGCGGATCGCTGTGCGACGTGTTCGGCTTTCGTCTCGTCGTACAAATCGTGCAGTTACTCGTAGTAACTCAACCGGTCGACGACCTCAGCGAAAGCGACGTTTTGCCGTACATCGGTAATCTCAATTTTGACTCGCTCACTCTCTTTCGTATCAGGAACGATTACGACGAAGCCACGTTCGACTCGAGTGATCCCATCACCCTGTTCGCCGATGTCCTCAATCTCGACTTCTCGAATCTCACCCTCCTCAACCGGTGGTTCCGGTGGCTCACGACCCTGCTGTGATTCCGCTTCAGCCTGTTCAGTCTGTCCCTGCTCGTTCTGTGTCGGGGAAGACACGAGTGCGACGCGATATGTTTCTCCTTGCTGTAGGTCACCCAGTTGCAGTTCGCGTTCGGGAACATCAATCATATACGACCCGTCCTGTTCTGCAATCGACGCTGAAAACAGACACTCGAGTTCTTCAGAAATTTCCATTAGTTGGCCTCTCAGGGAGATAGTAGAGCAGAACACTTGACTTTGCTGTCGCAACACCGACCTCAATAGTTATGAGCGACTGACGACAGCATCGCAAATCGGACACTCTGTCTAGGGCCCAGTCGGCCCATCGTCTTTCTCATATTTCGACCAAGAGATGCGGGGCAGAAATACTCTCATCACACTCTGGGTCTCTCCCGTGTTCCGGAGTCGTGTCGGTCAGCAGTGGCGAAGAGCGCGTGTGACGACTCCGCCTCCAACTGGCCGGAGAGCTATCTCCCGGTGTAAGCGTTGTGTGGCACAACCCCTTCCTCTCGGCTGTACCTGTTTCGAGGGAGCCGTCACTCGGGGGTGACAGATCGCTTGGAACAGGTACAGCTGATAGTCTCACAATAGACACCGGTGACCCCGGCAGAATCCACGATGCCGCATCTCACCGATTCAGTGTTCAAGTCTCGCGAGTCAGACTCGATTTCGTGGATGCACCTCAGAACCCCTCACGACTCGCGACTTTGTATAGCGACATACAATTTATGAGTCGCGCCACGAACACCAAGCGCCGACCGGTTTATCTCGCTCGCGACCCAACGACGGCCAAATGTGTGGGCGGTACACGCTGTTCACCCCCGCAGAGGAACTGGCCGAGCGATTCGAGACGGCGACACCTGACCTTGAGGCGCGATACAACTGCGCGCCCGGACAGGACTTGCCCGTGATTACGGACGCGAACCCGGACCGGTTCAGCCGCTACGAGTGGGGATTGGTTCCCGAGTGGGCCGACGACGGGTCCAACCCACCAATCAACGCACGGGCGGAGACGCTCACCGAGAAGCCGACGTTCGCGGAGTCGGTCGAACACCGCCGATGTCTCGTCCCCGCGGACGGGTTCTACGAGTGGGTCGACCGTGACGCAGGCAAACAACCGTACCGGGTGGCGTTCGAAGACGACCGGCCGTTCGCCATGGCCGGACTCTGGTCGCGGTGGCACCCACCGACCCGCCAGACGGGGCTGAGCGAGTTCGGCGGTGGCGGCGCATCGGACGACCCGGACCCAGTCGACACTTTTGCCATCGTGACGACGGAGCCAAACGACCTGATTTCCGACCTCCACCACCGGATGGCCGTCGTCCTCGACCCGAGCGAGGAAGAGACGTGGCTCAACGGTAACCTCGAGGATGCCTTGGCGTGCTGTATCCCACATCCGTCCGCGGAGCTCACGGCCCACCCCGTCTCGACGCGAGTGAATGACCCGCGCAACGACGACGCGTCACTGGTGCGGGCGACGAGCGAGGTGTGAGGGCGACTGATTTGTATCTGTTTCTATGGTACTATTCTAGCTCCGATTTTAGCACTACTATAGCAGATATATCGCCTTTCACCCCGAAAATCCGGGGCTACTGTTCAACATAAAGGCCCTTATTCGTGATTATGGGACTACTTTGAAGTGGGCAGGCGTCGACACCAGACTATGGCCGACAGCGAGAGCGTCCCGGTGAAGACGTACGTTCCGCCCTACCAGAAGGAGCGCTGGCGCGAACACGCCGACCGACTCGGCATGAGTCAGAGCGAGTTCGTTCGGACGATGGTGCAAGCCGGGCGGCGCGACTTCGAGGTGCCAGCGGCCCCGACTGAGGAACCCGCTGAATCGCCGTCTTCGGGGCTCGAACCCCGGGTGAAAGACGCCCTGAGCGCGGAGGAACACCGCTCCTGGGACGACCTGCTCGCGGCCGTCGACGACGTTGGTGACCGCCTCGCGGGCGTCCTGTTCAACCGCATCGACGACGCCGTGTACGACGACGTCGATCAGGACGTCATCCCGTTCCTCACGAGCCGCGGCGTCGAGACGCTCGGCGCGCTTCCGCGCAGCCCGGAACTCGCCGGCGTGACGGTGTCGGCGCTGGCGGACGAACTCGGCGCGGAGGTGCTCGTCGAGGGCGACGGCGATGCGCTCGTCCAGCGGTTCTCCGTCGGCGCGATGGGCGCCGAGGAGGCGCTTCGCCACTTCCGGCGCGCCCGCGACGCCGCGGTCATCACCGGTGGCGATCGCTCCGACATCGCCACGGCGGCCGTCGAGGCCAACAGCGTGCGCTGTCTCGTGCTCACCGGCGGCCACCGCCCCTCCGGCTCGGTGCTCGGGAAGGCGAAGGAGGCCGGCCTCCCGGTGTTGTCGGTGGCCTCGGACACGCTCACCACCGTCGACCGCGCCGAGGACGTGATCCGAAGCGGCCGCACACGCGACGCCCGAACGGTTGAGGTGATGCGCGAACTGCTGGAGACGCACGCCGACGTGGACGCGCTGCTCGGTCCGGGCGGAGACTGAACCGACCTGATCGACTGACCCTTCCGACCTGTCGCCGCACTCGTGCAACCCTCAGGATTTATCACAACGTATGCAAAGGATTATGCATGGCAGTTCCTGACACACATGGGAGCGAGACGGAACACCGCGTGGAGCCGGTCGAGGAGTCCGCGGCGGGACTACGGGGGCTGCTTGACCGCACACGTCGACGGCTGGCTGAGTGGTCCGAGGTTCACGCCAGACAACAGGTCGAGTTGCTTGCGGGTAAACCGCCCCAGAAGTAGTCGCTCCGACGACTCCGTCGACCCCGTCACGGACGCTGATTCTGCCGACACCGCGTCACTGGAACGCCTCGAGACTCGACTGGTCGGGATCGGACCGCCCGATAACGGCCCCCATCCTCTCAGTCGTCCCCACCGTCGTCTCCCGCTCGTCGTCCCTGCGCCCGTACAACTGGATGCCCGAGGAGGTTACCACGCGCCCGGTCATCGACGGCGCCGTCGGGTCGGAGCCGACGACACGACGGTCACGGACCGCTCCATGCTGGCCGTCCGATTCCGTGCTGGCCGTCCGAGCCTGGGCGGTGGTCCGTCGAGGAGTTTCCCACGGCGGTTCAGTAGCCGCCGGGCAGCGCGAATACGACGCTCAGCAGGAGGGACGGGACCGCGAACACCGCCGCGTACCAGCCGCCGCCGGCCGCCAGCAGCACCCACGTCGACGCCTCGTAGTCCGTCGGGTCCCAGTCCATCCCTAGGCGCGGGAGTGCGATGATGCCGACGAGGGGAGCCCCTACGACGTACAACGTGGAGAGCACGGCGGTCAAGTCGAGGAGCGCGTTGCTCAGGCCGGCATCGGCCGGGTCGACACTCGCGAAGACGACGAGCGCCCCGGCGACGTACGGGGCCGACGCGCCGACGCCGACGGCGGCGTACGAGGGGACGACCGAGTCAGTGGGCGGGAGCGCCGCGAACAGCGCCCGGATCCGCTTCGCGGCCAGAAACGGCGCCCACACGAGCGTCGCGACGACGCCGGGGGCGACAAAAACGAGGGCGGCGAGCAGCCACCCGCCGACGCGGCCGGCCATCGGCTGAAGGGGAACCATATCCGACGGATCGGCGTCCGCGGCAAGTGTCTTCCGGGAGTCACTTCGTCGCGGTCGGCCATCGCGGAACGGGGAAGCGGGCTGTCATCCGAGCAGGTAGCGCATCCACGGATACCGCTCGATGAGCGTCTCTCCGCCCACGTCGTACGCCTCGATGTACTGGTCCACGCCGAGGATCCGACCGGCGCCGAACGCGGCGACCGAGAGGAACACGAGCATGTACGCGAAGTCCCCGTTGATGTAGCCGTGGGAGATATCCCAGTTGCCGAGGTAGAACAGCAACATCATGAACGCGCCGAAGAACGAAGCCAACCGGGTGAGACCGCCGACGATCACGCCGAGGCCGATGAGCACTTCGCCCCACGGCACGGCGACGTTGACGAGCTCGACGAACCACGGTGTGCTCCCCATCGCGACGAACAGGTCTGCGACGGGGCTCCCGTTCGCGGGCGGCGCGTTCTGAAGGTAGCCGGCGGCACTGAAGCTGCCCGACAACACCTTGTCGAGGCCGCTCTGGAAGAACGCCAGTCCGATCATCAGCCTGAGCGCGAGGATGAACCAGACGCTCAGCGTGTGTAGTTTGCCCTCTGCGGTGAAGCCGCCGACCGTACTTCGGAGCGTGACCTCTTGTGAAGACATCACGAGTCAGAAATCAAGAGTAACATATAAATTTACGTGTCGAACATGTTTGATAGAGGGAAATAAGCATACGCCAGTATCGCGTAAGCCGTCTCACACGCAGGTTCTCCAGTATCAATTCCATCCACGCGTTCACTGTTCCCGGCGGACGGGACCCCGCATGGCCGTTCATACCGCCGCACGACGATCGGTCAGTATGGACCACGACATCACGTCCCGACCCGCGTTCGCACTGCTCACCGTCTCGCTCGACCAAGGCGAAGCCGTCCGCGCGGAGGCGGGCGCGATGGTCAGCCACGACCGCGGCGTCGACATCGAGACGAACGCGACGGGCGGGTTCCTGAAGTCGGTCCGGCGCGCGTTCGGCGGCGAGAGCTTCTTCCAGAACACCTTCACCGCGGCGGAGGCCGGCGCCGTGCGGTTCGCGCCCCCGCTGCCGGGCGACATCGAGTACCTCGAACTGCGGGGAGAAACGGTGTACGTCCAGTCGGGATCGTACCTCGCGGGCGACGCCGATCTCGACGTGGACACCGACTTCGGCGGCGCTCGCACGTTCTTCGGCGGGGAGGGGCTGTTCCTTCTGCGAGTCGTCGGCGACGGCCCGCTGTTCGTGTCGAGTTACGGCGCCATCGAGGCGATCGACCTCGACGAGCGCGACTCGTTCGTCGTCGACACCGGCCACGTCGTCGCCTTCGAGGAGACCGCCGACTTCACCGTCCGGCGCGTCGGCGGGCTTCGGTCGACGCTGACGAGCGGCGAGGGACTCGTCTGCGAGTTCACCGGCTCGGGGACCGTGTGGCTCCAGTCCCGGAGTCAGGACGCGTTCCTCTCGTGGCTCCTCCCGAAGCTCCCGACGCAGTCGTCGTCGGCCTGAGCGACGGGGACACGCAGAGCCCGGGCCGGCGCGCGCGTCACAGCGCCGTGAGAACGCCCGCCCGGGATAACCAGTCCGGGGCGTGAAGTCGGCGGCATGCGACTGGTCCGGACGCTCGTGTCGGCCGACGCCGTCGACGACGTGGAGGCGGTGCTCGACGGCTACGACATCGACCACATCGTCGTCCGGGAGGCGAGCGACCGGGAGGAAGGCGTGCTCGTGGAGTTTCCCGTGCCGACGCAGGCGGTCGAGACCGTCCTCGACGAACTCCGCGAGATCGAGGGGGGCGGGGACGCGTACACGGTCGTCGCCAGCACGGAGTCGGTGTTCGCGCCCCGCGTCGACGAACTGGAGGCGCGGTTCGTCACCGGCACGGAGGAGGACGACGCGATCGCCACCGAGGAGGTTCGCGCCACCGCGCTGGATCTGACGCCGAGCCCGCTGACGTACTACTCGATGACGGCGCTGAGCGCGCTGGTCGCGACCGCGGGGCTGCTGCTCGACTCGCCGGCGATCGTCGTCGGATCGATGGTGATCGCGCCGCTTGTGGGGTCGGCGCTCACCGCCAGCGTCGGTACCGTCCTCGACGAGCGCGACATGTTGTGGGAGGGGCTGAGGACGCAACTGCTCGGGCTCGTTCTCGCGATCGCGACGGCGACCGCGTTCAGCGCCGCGCTGCGATACGCGACGGTCCTTCCACCGGCGTTGAACGTGACCACGGTCCAGCAGATAGCCAGTCGCGTCTCCCCGGGGTTGCTCTCGATCGTCGTCGGCGCGTGTGCGGGCGCCGCGGGCGCGTTCGGCCTCGCGACGGGCGTGTCGGTCGCGCTCGTCGGCGTCATGGTCGCGGCGGCGCTGGTGCCAGCGGCCGCCGCCGTCGGCGTCGGTATCGCGTGGGACGTCCCGGGCGTGGCCGTCGGGGCGTTCCTGCTGCTCGCGATGAACGTCGTCGCGATCCACCTGTCGGCTGCCGCGGTGCTGCGGTACCTCGGCTATCGGCCAGAGCGGTCGACCGCCGGCGGCGACGAGGCGGTCGGCAGCACACCCAAGTACGCCCCGGCCGCGCTGCTGGGGCTCGTTCTCGTCGCGACGCTCCTCGTCAGCGGCGGGCTCGTCGCCGCACAGATCGGCTTCGAGCGCCAGGCCAACGACGCCGCCGGCGACGCGCTCGCCGCCGAGCGCTACGCCGACCTCGAACTCGTCTCGGTCTCGACGTCGTTTCGCCTGCGCGCTCCGGTATCCGTGGGCGACGAACAGCGGGTGACGGTCGTCGTCGCGCGGCCGGCGGACCGGCCCTATCCCGCGTTGAGCCGGACGATCGCCGATCGGATCGAGCGCGCCACGGGCAGGGAGGCGACAGTCGCTGTCGAGTTCGTCGAACGGCAGACCGCCACGCCCGAGCCGTCGGCTGCGGCGGCAGACGAAGCGGAGTCGGGGTGACACCCACTATTAATGAGGTCGGCTCGAAACCGCCGCCGATGAGCGACGATCCGGGGGCGGGCGACCACTTCGCCGCCCTCTATCGGCTCGCGAGCGCCGACGGGCTTCGCCTCGGCGAGAAGATCAATCGAGCGATCGCCGTGGGGTGTGAGCGCCTCGGCGTCCCGAACGGCGTGCTCTCCCACACCGCCGACGGCGAGTACGAGGTGGTCGAGTCGACGATCGACGACGGCGCGTACGCGCCCGGCGGTCGAAGCGACCTCGGGAGGACGTGGTGCCGCCACGTGATCGCGGCCCGAGAACTGCTCTCGTTCGCCGACGTCGAAGGGACGGCCTACGCCGACGACGTCGCGAGGGAGGCGACCGGACTCTCCTGTTACATCGGCGCGCCCGTCGTCGTCGACAACGAGCCGTACGGGACGCTGTGTTTCTCGAGCCCGTCCCCGCGTGAGACCGAGTTCACTGAGACCGAGCGGGGGTTCGTTCGGCTGCTCGCGCAGTGGGTGTCGTACGAACTCGAACGCGACCGCCACCATCGCGAGCTTCGCGAGCAGAACGAACGCCTCGACGAGTTCGTCGGGATCGTCGCACACGACCTCCGCAACCCCCTCGGGACGGTGCAGGGATACACCGACCTGGCGCTGGCGTCGGCGGAAGGGCCGCAAGCCGACCACCTGCGACGGATCGAGCGTGCGGCCGACCGAATGGAGCGTCTCGTCGACGACCTCCTCCGGCTCGCCCGGGACGGCGGCGACGTGGGCGAACGGACCGCAGTCGGCGTGGCGTCCGTCGCCCGCGACGCGTGGTCGTTCTTCGAGGACGGCGAGGCGACCCTGCGGATCCACAGCGACGCGACCGTGTACGCGAACCGCTCGCGCCTTCAACAGCTGTTCGAGAACCTGTTTCGGAACGCCATCGAACACTGTGGCCCGACCGTGACGGTCACCGTCCGCGACATCGAGGGCGGCTTCGCCGTCGAGGACGACGGGCCGGGTCTACCGCCGGAGATCGAGTCGACGCTGTTCACCCCATCGTTCGACCGCGAGGCCGGGCTGGGGCTCGGCCTCCTGATCGTCGAGCGCGTCGTCAGCGGCCACGAGTGGGACGCGTCGGTCCGCAGCGACGACGGGGGAACGACGTTCGAGTTCGAGGGCGTCGAGCGCGCCGACCGAAGACGGGACATCACGCACGTGGACGGGTGAGGGAACGTTCGGAGGCGGGTGCGGGAACGTTCGGAGGCGGGTGCGGGAACGTTCGGGGGACGTGTTCGGCGGTCCGGGCCTCCGACCGGCGGTGACGACGCAGGCTAGAACGGGTCCGACAGGTACTCGTCCGGGATCGCGTTGCGTGCGGTGACCAGCGGGTCGACGACCTGACTGATCTCCAGGCCACCCACGAGGCTGCTGAAGAGGTACCCCTCCGTGGCGGAGTAGTCGTGTTCGTGACGCAGGAGGTCGATGAGGTCCTCGTTCGCCATCGCGACCGCGGACTCGAGCGTCTCCGCGCTGGCGATCGTCTTCCACGCCGATCCGGTGTGAACGAGCGGTCGCTCCAGCGACACCGGCGGGTCGGAGACGACCGAGACGGTCACGTCGACGTCGGTGCCGATCTCGGCGCCGGTGCCGCACATCTCGCCGTCGGCCATCGCCGCCTTCGAGTCGCCCATCGCCAGCATCGCGCCCTCTTGGAACACCGGGAAGTACGCCGTCGTGCCGGTCGTCATGTCGGTCGTGTCGAGGTTCCCGCCGTGGTCGTGCGGGGTCAGCGTCGAGATCGGCTCCTCGGCCGTCGCGACGCCGATCGTTCCGATGACGGGGTCGATCGGGATCGTCCGCTCGCCGAACGACAGCGACTCGCCGTCCTCGCTCACCTCGGTGATCCTGGTCGCGGGGTGGTCGATGTCCTCGCGGTCCTGCAGGAGTCCGAACCCCGGAGCGGTGACGACGCGACCCCGGTCCTCGTTCACTCGGACGTCCTCGATCTCGACGCGGAGAACGTCGCCCGGTTCGGCGCCCTCGACGGCCACCGGTCCGGTGGCAGCGTTGACCTCCTCGGGGATCGCCTCCAACAGGTCGTCGTCGGTCTGGATGGCGCCGTTGAGGCTGTCGATCGTCTCGAACGTCAGCCGCTCGCCGTCGGCGGCGGTGTAGATCGGCTCCATCTCCGGCGCGAACTCGTACACGTGTCCGTCGGTGTGTGACACTACGGCTCGTGACATTTGTACACACACTGCGGCGCGTTTCGACATAAACGGTCGGCAACCGGCGGGTCCCGCTGGAGCGACCGAACCGGTAGCCCCCGACGCTCCCATCGGCGGTCGCGGCCGTGCGGCCTCGCCGCCACACTGACGATTAATACGGCTCGTCGGGGAGGGAAACCCATGAACCACACACCGGAGCGTCGACTCGCGGAGTTCGTTGCCGGCACGGAGTACGACGACCTCCCCGGAGGAGTCCCCGAGACCGTCACGCGCGCCGTCGTCGACACCGTGGGCGTCACGCTCGCGGGCGCCGTCGAGGGCGCGGGCGAGACGGCCGGCCGCTCGGCCGGAATCGACACGGACGACGCCGACCCGGCGACGCTGTTGGGAACTGATGGCGGCGACGACCCGGCGACGACGGCGCTGCGTGTGGGGACCGCCGCCCACGCCCTCGACTACGACGACCTCTCGTGGGCGCTCGACGGCCACCCCAGCGTGACGCTCGTCCCGTCGCTGTTCGCGCTCGCCGAGGAGGCCGGCGCCTCGGGGCGCGAGTTGATCACCGCCTTCGCGGTCGGCTTCGAGGTCGAGTGCGCGATCGCGGGGCCGATCAGCCCCGAACACTACGAGGCCGGGTGGCACGCCACCGCGACGTTCGGCGCGTTCGGCGCGGCCGCGGCGGCGGCGTCGCTGCTCGAACTGGACGCCGAGGCGACCGAGCGGGCGCTCTCGATCGCCGCCTCGACGCCCGCGGGGACGAAGCGCAACTTCGGCTCGATGACGAAGCCGCTGCACGCCGGGCTGTGCTGTCGCTCGGGCGTCACCGCCGCGACGCTCGCGCGCGACGGCCTGACCGCGACGACGACCGCGATATCCGGCGATCAGGGCTTCTGGGACCTGTACGACCCTCGTTCGGACGCCGATCGGGACGGGGGCCACGGGGACAACGCCCGCGACGAGTTCGCGTTCGACCCGGACGGCGACTGGGCCATCGAGACCGAGGGGATCCACGCGAAGGCGTACCCCTGCTGTTACTTCACCCACACCAGCATCGCGGCGACGGCCGAGGTCGTCGCCGACGGCGTCGCTCCCGACGACCTCGAGCGGATCGAGGTTCGCGCGGCAGGCGGCGCCGGCGACGCGCTCGCGTACCCGGACCCGGAGACCGGGCTGCAGGCGAAGTTCTCGATGGAGCACGCCGTCGCCTGTGCGGCCGTCCGCGACCGCGTCGACCTCGCGGCGTTCGAGGCGGACGCGCTCGCCGACCCCGCGATCGACGCCGTCCGCGAGCGGATCGACTTCGCCGTCGACGGATCGCTCCCGTACGACTCCCACGAGGCGACCGTTCGCGTCGAGACAGTGGACGGCGAGGTGCACGAACGCCGGCGAACGAACCCGCCGGGCGTCCACGGCGATCCGCTGTCGCCCGCGAAGCGCCGCGAGAAGTTCCTCGAGTGCGCCCAGCGCGCGGTGTCCGACGGGGAGGCCGAACGGCTGTACGAGCGACTGTGTGAGCTGCCGAAACTCGAAGACGTGGCGGCGACAGTCGCCGGATCGGACCCCCGGTCCCGACTGCCGTAACCGGACGGTTTATCGGATCGCTATCGGGAGTATCGACCACCAGAATGGTAGCTACCGACACGGTCCAGTTGACCGAGCGACAACGGTCGGTCCGCGACGCCGTCGGCGACATCTGTGACGAGTTCGACGCGGCCTACTGGCGCCGACACGACGCGGAGGGCGAGTACCCCCACGAGTTCGTGAACGCCCTCGCCGAGGACGGATGGCTCGGCGTGCTCCTTCCGGAGGAGTACGGCGGGAAGGGGTACGGAACCGAGGAAGCGGTCGCGATGATGTACACGATCGCCCGCAGCGGCGCCGGCTTCAGCGGCGCCCAGACCGTCCACGCGGCGATATACAACTCCGCGCCGTTGGTGAACTACGGCAGCGAGGAGCTGAAATCGGATCTCCTTCCCCGAGTCGCCAGCGGCGACGCGTGGATCCAGTGTTTCAGCCTGACGGAGCCGAAGGCGGGCTCGGAGTCGACGGCAATCGAGACCGAGGCCGTCCGCGACGGCGACGAGTACGTGATCAACGGGGAGAAGCTGTGGACCTCCCGCATCGACGTGAGCGACTACCTCGTGCTCGCCGCGCGCACGACGCCGCGCGAGGAGGTCGAGAGGAAGACGGAGGGCGTCTCACTGTTCCTCGTCGACATCGAGCGCGGACACGGGGCGGGCAGCATCGATCTGGAGGAGATCGACAAGACCGCAAGCGGCGTCGTCAGCTCCTTCCGGGTCACCTACGACGACCTGCGCGTCCCCGCCGACCGGCTGATCGGCGTCGAGGACGAGGGCTTCTATCAGGTGCTCGACGGCCTCAACGAGGAGCGGCTCGTCATCGCGGCCGAGACCGTCGGCCTCGGCGAACTCGCCGTCGAGAAGGGCGTCGACTACGCGAACGACCGCGAGGTGTTCGGCCGCCCGATCGGACAGAACCAGGCGATCCAACACCCGCTCGCGGCCGGCCACGCCCGCCTGCAGGCGGCCAAGCAGTTCACCTTCGCCGCCGCGAAGCGGACCGGCGACGAGGACCGCAAGGCCGTCGGCGCGTGGGCCAACACGGCGAAGTACCTCGCCGCGGAGGCCGCCTTCGAGGCCGCCGACGCGGCCGTGCAGGCCCACGGCGGCCGCGGCGTCGACCGCGCGTACGACGTGGAGCGGTACCTCAGGGAGGCGCGGCTCACCCGGCTCGTCCCCGTCACGCAGGAACTGGCGCTGAACTACCTCGGGGAGAACGTGCTGGGGCTCCCCCGGTCGTACTGACGAGGGACACCCCACCGCACACACTCGCACGAACATAGATAACCGCACACTCACACACCATTCCACACACACCATGACTGACAACGACACCGAGGACGGAACCGACGACACCGAACGGAGACTGGTCGAGGGCTGGCAGGGCCGCTACTACGAGGACTTCCAGGTCGGCGACGTGTACAAGCACCCGTACGGCCGGACAGTGACCGAGACGGACAACGTCTGGTTCACCAACCTCACCATGAACCTCAACCCGATGCACTTCAACGAGGCGTACGCCGCCGAGACGGAGTTCGGCGAGCGCCTCGTCGACGGCACGTTCGTCATCGCGCTGGCGGTCGGGCTGAGCGTCATCGACGTGAGCGCGAACGCGACGGCGAACCTCGGCTACGACGACATCCGCCACCACGCGCCGGTCTATCACGGCGACACGATCTTCGCCGAGAGCGAGGTGCTCCACAAGCGCGAGAGCGAGTCGCGCGACCACGTCGGAATGGTCACCACCGAGCTCCGTGCATACAATCAGGACGACGAACTCGTCCTCTCGCTCGAACGGACGCCGATGGTGCTCAAGCGGGAGTTCGCCGAACCCTCGGCCGCCGCCCCGACCGGGTGGCCCGAGGGGATCGGCACCCAGCCGGAGGACCTGGAGGAGTGACCCGCGAGACCGACCCCGCGGCACGCGTCCCCGACGGCCGACTCCACGGCGACCTCCCGGTCGTCGACGCCGCGGAAGCCGCCGAACTCGTCCCCGACGACGCGACGATGCTCGTCAGCGGCTTCGGCAGCGTCGGCTACCCGAAAGCCGTTCCGCGGGCGCTGGCCGCCGCGGCCGCCGGGGACGGGGACGACGGGAGCGAGGACGCCGACGCCGGCCGGGATCTGTCGCTGTCGGTCGTCAGCGGCGGCAGCGTCGGCGGGGAGATCGACGAGGCGCTCGTCGAGGTCGACGCGATCGCGCGGCGCTACCCGTTTCAGGCTCGCGAGGCGATCAACGCCGCGATCAACGACGGCCGCGTCGCGTTCGCCGACAGACACATCTCCTCGCTGGGCGACGACGTGCGCTTCGGCGGCATGGTCGACACCGACGGCAGCGTCGCCGTGGTCGAGGCGGTCGCCGTCGGCCCCGACTGGCTGATCCCGTCCACCTCGGTCGGACTGACCGACGCGTTCGTCGAGGCGGCCGACGCGGTGATCGTCGAGGTGAACGAGGACCAGCCGCTGTCGCTCGCGGCGTTCCACGACGTGTACCGCACGGCGACGCCGCCCGAGCGCGGGCCGATCCCGCTGACCGCGCCCGACGAGCGCATCGGCGGCCCGCGGATCGAGTTCGATCCGGGGAAGCTCGACGCCGTCGTCGAGACGACCGGCCGGGACGCCCCCTACGAGTTCCGCGACCCGACCGACGTGGACCTGCGGATCGCCGACCGCCTGGGCGACTTCCTCGAACGTGAGGTCGAACGCTCGTCGCTGTACGACGACTCGCTTCGGATCCAGTTCGGCGTCGGCAGCCTCGGCAACGCGCTGATGGGCGCGCTCGGGGACGCCGATCTGGGCGATCGCGACCTGATCTACTACGGCGAGGTGCTCCAAGACGGCCTGCTCGACCTGCTCGACGCGGGTGAGCTTCGCTCCGCGAGCGCCACGTCGCTGGCGCTGTCCACCGAGGGGCAGGAGCGGCTGTTCGACGACGCCGAGCGCTACGCCGAGGACGTGGTGATCCGGACCGGCGACGTCTCGAACGGTCCCGCACTGATCGACCGCTTCGGCGTCGTCGCGGTCAACAGCGCCGTGGAGGTCGACCTGTACGGCCACGTCAACTCCACGAACCTCGGCGGCTCGCGGATGATCAGCGGCGTCGGCGGTAGCGGCGACTTCACCCGCAACGCGCCGCTGTCGGTCGTCGCGCTCGGGTCGACGGCCGGCGGCGGCGACATCTCGAAGATCGTCCCGAAGGCGTCACACGTGGACCACACCGAACACGACGTGGACGTCGTTATCACCGAACACGGCGTCGCCGACCTCCGCGGCACCTCGCCGCGCGAGCGCGCCGACGCGCTCGTCGACTGTGCTCATCCCGACTACCGCGACGACCTCCGCGCGTACCTCGACCGTGCCGGCGAGGGCGGCGGCCACGAACCCGTCGACCTCGACACGGCCTTCGACTGGACGGACCGGGCCTGATCAGATTCGAGAACAGTCCCGGAAGCAGCCTCGATTTTCCATTCGGTCTGTTGGGTGTCCCCTCTCGGACTTCCGCCCGTCAGTGACGACGACACGCTGACGACGGATGGCGGAAACGTGAGAAAACGAAGCCGCGAGAGGAACGACAGACCGCGCTGTCGAGGCGAGTCGGCTATTCGCGGTCGGGCTGTTCGGTCCCGGGAACGCCGCCGGTCGACAGCCCGAGGTTCTTCTTGATGACGCCGACCGGGTCGGGCCGCCCGGCGAACGACTGGAGCACGTACATCGCGACCGCGATCACCACCGCGGCCGTCTGAACGATCCGCGATGGGTACACCATCGCGACCACGCCGGTGACGAAGAACGCGATACGCGACCCGTAGGTCACGGCGTCACCGAAGACGAATCGGTAGTTGATCCCGTGGATCATCGCGATCGCGCCGATCAGCGCGAACCCGCCGGAGACGAACGATGCTTGGTCGAACTCCGCGGAGACGATATCGGGGTGGTAGACGAAGACGAACGGCAGAACGAACAGCGGCGCCGAGATCTTGATCGCCTCCCAGCAGCTCCTCCAGAAGTTCGCGCCCGCGATCCCGCAGGCGACCGCCACGCACGTGGCGATGGGCGGCGTCAGCCCCGCGAGGATGGCCGCGTAGAACACGAAGAAGTGGCCCGCGAAGTCCGGCAGGAAGAACTGACTGATGAGCGTCGGCGCGACCAACAGCGCGACGATGGTGTACGACGCCGTCGTCGGCATCCCCAATCCGAGGATGATACAGATGATCATCGAGAGGATGGCCGCGACCAGCAGGACGCCGCCCGACAGGTCGAGCAGCGTCAGCGAGATGGCCGTCGGCACGCCCGTCGCGGTGAGGATGTCGACGACGCCGTTGATCGCCGCGAGGATGATCGTCACCGGGGCGAGCACGACCACGCCCTCGCGGGCGCCGTCGAGCGTCTCCCAGGTCGTCCGCTTGAGCGACTCGACGACCGTCTCGTCGGAGTCGCCGGCGAGCGAGTGGATGACCGGGAACGACATCCCGGTCAGCAGCATCGCGCCGGTCGTCCACAGGGCCGCCGTGCCGACGGTCACCTGCTCGACGCCGAGCTTGTAGATGAGCACCGCAAGCGGGATGCCGTACTTGAGGGTCTCGGAGGCGAACTCCGAGCGCGGCATCTTGTCGTTCAACAGCGTCGAGGGGTCGGTGTCGTCGAGCTGCGGGGCGGCCACGTAGTGGACCGCCACGAAGATCGTGATCGAGAGGATGGCCGCGGGGATGAGCCCCGCGATGATCACGTCGACGTAGGTGACGCCCGTGATGAGCGACGCCATGATGAACGCGCCCGCGCCCATGACGGGCGGGAGCACCTGTCCCGCGGTCGAGGCGACCGCCTCGATGGCGCCGGCGGTCTCCGGCTTGATCCCGTTGCGCTTCATCAGCGGGATCGTGAACGAGCCCGTCATGCCGGCGTTAGCCGTCTGGCTCCCGTTGACGGAGCCGATGACCGCGCTCGAAAGCACCGCCGTCTGGGCGATTCCCGAGTCGATGTACTTCGCCGAGCGGAACGCCAGCCGCATGATCAGGTCGAAGGCGCCGTACGCCTTCAGGAACCCGGCATACAGCAGGAACAGCGCGATCCAGGCGGCGACGAGCTGGGTCAGGAAGCCGAAGAAGCCGTCGACGCTGATGACGACCGTCCGGAGGATTCGCTCGACGCCGAGGCCGCCGTGCTGGAGCGGTCCGGGCGCGTACATCCCGAAGTACCCGTAGCCGAATCCGACGAGCACCACCGCGACGAACGTCCCGCCGAAGGACCGCCACGTCAGGTACACCATCAGGACCGAGAACACGGCCGCCATGACGTACTCGTGCGGGAGCGCGCGCCCCGCGCGCTCGACGTACAGCGCCTGGAAGTTCACGGACATGTAGACCGTGGTGAGGACCACGTCGATCGCGGACAGCGACAACAGTGCCGCGTCCACGCGATTACCCGGTCCGTAGGCGCTCTTGAGGTCGGCGAGGAGATGCCCGTTGCCGTCGCCGTCCGACATCGCCATCAGCTCGGTGACGATGTACAGGAGCAGGATGCCGCCGAGGAAGGCGATCCCGAACTGCGCGCGCGGCATCGGGTAGTACTTGGTGTACAGCATCACGCCGGCCCAGAAGACGACCGAGAGCCCGATGAGCACGTTTCGCATCGACACGAGCTCCGCGTCCCACGGCTGCGCGCGGTCGAAGCTCACGTCGCCGGTCCCCGCCCCCGCCTCCGCGTCACTCATTTGTCATCACTCTCGATACTTGAGGTCCGGTTTCCAGCCACTGTTGGAAGGTAGTGCACATTGAATCGTGTGATCGTTGTGAACGTACGATAAATTACCGCCCCGAACGGGGCGCTAGCCCGTCACTCGTTCGTCTCGCCGCGCGTCCAGCTGTCGTTCCAGACGTCGTTCGCCTCGAAGAAGTCGGCGACGCCGGGGTGAACCTCGAGGTCCTCGAGGACCGCCGTGGTCATCGTCTCGGGGTCGGAGTGGTCGAGCGCGGTCGGGTCGGCCTCGCGGATCGCCTCCCAGTGTTCGCTGGAGAGACGCGCGACCTCCTCGGTCGCTGCCGCGGGCACGTCCGGTCCGAACGCCCACTGGCCGGCCAGCACCCACGCGGTCGTCGTGTCGGTGACGCCGGTCACGTCCTGCTCCCAGCCGTACGGCTCGAGGCCCTCCTTCTTGATCGCGCCGCCGACGTTGTCGATCGCCTGCGTGAAGTTGTCGTCGACCTCGATGACGTTCAGCCCGCCGCCGGAGCGCACGTCGACCTCCTGCACCCAACTGGAGAGGGCGACGCCGTTGGCGCCGTAGATACACATCGCGTCGACGCGACCCTCCTCGACGGCGCCCGCGATGTCGCTGGTGCCGACGTTGAGGATGTCGTTGTTCTCCCAGACGCCGGCCTCGCGGATGACCTCCTCGGTCAGCAGCCGCGTCCCGAAGCCGGGCTGGATCGGGTAGATCGTGTAGCCGCCGTCCTGCAGGTCGGCCGTCGAGGTGATCCCCGACTCCTCGGTGGCGACCCAGTAGATCTCGAGGTTCGTGAACACGAAGCCCTGCTGCGGCATGCTGTCGACGGGCTCCTCCGCGAAGGGCCCCTCCTCGTTCAGCGCCTTCGAGAGGGAGTTGTTGTCGACGCCCATCGACTCGATGTTGTCGCTGTCGTACTCGTACAGGTTCGCCGTCCAGCCGTCGGTCACCTGAACGGAGATATCCAGGATGTCGCTGTGCTGGCTCGCCGCGCGTGCCAGCGCCTGCCCGGCCTGCTGGGTCGAACTGCCCGAGGACGTCCCGGCGATCGTGATCTGGTAGCTCTCGCTCCCACCGGAGTCGCCGCCGGAGTCGCCACCGGAATCGCCGCCGGAGTCTCCACCAGAGTCCCCGCCGCCGTCGCCACCGTCGCCGCCCATACAGCCGGCGAGCGTGATTACGCCCATTGTTCCCGCGCCTGCCAGCACGTCACGTCTGTTCATGTCGTCACCAGACATGAGTACCCCTAATCCTACAGTATTGATAACGATGGTGGTTAGGGCATGGTTGTCAAAAATAGACATACGATGATGACAGATTCTGACACATGTGATCGGAATAGAATATATTAATCGATCATGTGGATCGTTGATAGTGTTGACTTAGGTACCCGATTCGGGGAAACGATCCCGGCGCAGCTATCGGCCACCCGCGACGATCACGGGACGATCGCCGTCGATGATGACCCGCTGTGTGACGCTCCCGAACAGCGCCTTGCCAGCGGGGCTCCGTTTGCGGGCGGCGAGCAGGATCGCGTCGACGTCTCGCTCGTCGGCCTCCGCGAGGACCTCCTCGGCGGGGTCGCCGGTCCGCTCGGCCACCTCGACGGAGCTGCCCATGTCGTCGACTGCGTCGCGTACCGTCGTGGCAGTCTCGGGAAGCCCCTGCAGGGTGCCGATCTCGTCGTTGATCGATTCGATCACCGATCGGCCGGCTTCGTCGGCCGGCGCATCGACCGTCTCATGGACATGGAGGACTGTCACCCGGATCCCGTCACCCCCCGGAAGCGAACGGAGCGTCTCGATCTGGTCGGCCGTTCGCTCCTCGTCGTCGTCGACCGCGAGCAGAACGTGGTACATGCGAGGAGTGTTCTGCGTCGTCCGGTATATAGTATTTCGTCGACGAGGCCGGCGATCCGCCCGGACTGACGACTGCCGGATTCGAGCCCTTCACGATCGGTCGACCGCCGCGGCGACCGTATCCGTCGGCGCTTCGGCGGTGATCACTCTAACGACGAACACCGCACCGACCGTGACGACGACAGCAAGCATGAGCCAGCCAGCCCGGTAGCCATACGTATCCGCGAGATAGCCGAACGCGGGCGGGGCGAACAGCGCGCCGCTGGTGAGCGCGAGTTGGCCCCCACCGGTTGCCCCGCCCATCTCGTCGGCCGAGACGACCGTCGCCATGCAGGAGTAGTACACGCCGGTGAACCCGAGCAGGAAGAAGCCGAGCGCGACGAACGCGACCGTGGTGAGCGTCCGCCCGCTGACCGTCCCGACCGCCACGAGCGAGAGGACGCTCGCGATCGCCTGAGCGAGCAATATCCCGCCGATTCGCCGCGTGGGATCGCCGGGCAGCGCGTCGCTGAGCCAGCCGGTGAGGACGCGCCCGACGCTCCCCGAGACCTGCACCGCCGCCAGGACGACGCCACCGAACGCGACGGACGCCCCGACGGAGTCGGTGACGTGGATCACGGTGTACCCGGTCGTCGTGAACAGCGCCGCGCCGAGACAGAATCCGGCCGCCGTCAACGCCCGGTACGGAGGATTCGCACCGAGTTTTCGGAAGTCGGGATAGCTCGCCTCGCCGCCCGGCTCCGTGCCGCGGTAGACGATCCAGAACAGCACCGCGACGACCGCCCCCGTTCCGGCGGCGACGTAAAAACCCGCCTCCCAGTAGAGAACGCCTGCGAGACCGGTCACGAGCAGGGCGCTCGCGCCGCTTCCGGCGGTGACCCCGACCTGTTTCACGCCCATGACGACGTTCTGGCGCCCGGGCGGCGTGTTGTCGAACACGGCCTTGTTCGTCCCCGGCATCGCGGTTCCGTACAGCGACCCGAGGAGGAACGCGCTCACGAGCAGCGCCGGGAACGACCACGCCTGCGTGACGAGGAACGCTCCAGTCGAGACGCCGATCAGGCCGACGGTGAGCATCCGCCGTTCGCCGTAGCGGTCGGTGAGCGCGCCGAGCGGGAGCAAGAATACCGCGTAGCCGAGCGTCAGCGCCGTGACGACGAGCCCGACCGCGGCCCCCGAGAGGTCGAACTCCGCCCGGAAGAACGGCGTCGCCGCGAAGATCGCGTAGTAACAGACGCTCGCGACGACCTGCCAGGAGAACACGAGCGAGACGATCCGATAGAGTCCCATCCGGTCGGTCGGTGCTCGGTCGGCCGGGTAAAGCGCTCGGGTTCCGGCCGGTTGGGCGACCGCCCGACCCGGCAACGGTACGTCGGAGCGAAAGAGACTCGGATCACCCATCGAGTCGTTCCCCATGGGACTGGACGACGACGCACGCGAGTACCACCGTCGCGACCCGCCGGGGAAGGTCGAGATCTCGACGACGAAGCCGACGAACACCCAACGGGACCTGTCGCTGGCGTACTCGCCGGGCGTCGCCGCACCGTGCCGGGACATCGCCGACGAGACGGACCGCGGATACGAGTACACCGCCAAAGGGAACCTGGTGGGCGTCGTCTCGGACGGCTCGGCCGTGCTCGGGCTGGGCGACATTGGCCCGCTCGCCTCCAAGCCCGTGATGGAGGGGAAGGGCGTGCTGTTCAAGCGCTTCGCCGACATCGACGTGTTCGACCTCGAACTCGACACCGGGTCGCTGGACTCGTTCGTCGACCGGGTCGCCGCGACGGAACCCACGTTCGGCGGCATCAACCTGGAGGACATCGCCGCGCCGACGTGTTTCGAGGCCGAGGAGCGCCTCCGCGAGCGGATGGACGTGCCCGTGTTCCACGACGACCAGCACGGCACCGCGATCATCACCGGCGCGGCGCTGCTCAACGCCGCCGACATCGTCGACAAGGATCTCGCCGACCTCACTGTCGTCTTCTCCGGCGCGGGCGCGGCCGCCACCGCGACCGCGAAGTTCTACACGTCGCTGGGCGTGCCTGCCGAGCAGATCACGATGTGCGACATCGACGGCGCGATCACGCCCGAGCGCGCCGCCGCGGGCGACCCTCACGAACACGTCGCCCAGTTCGCAACCGACGCCGACGCCCTCGGCGGCACCGAACTCGCGGACGCGATCGAGGGCGCGGACGTGTTCGTCGGCCTCTCGGTCGGCGGGATCGTCAGCCCGGAGATGGTCCGGTCGATGGCCGACGACCCGATCATCTTCGCGATGGCGAACCCGGATCCGGAGATCGCCTACGACGACGCGAAGGAGGCCCGCGACGACACCGTCGTCGTCGCGACCGGACGCTCGGACTACCCGAACCAGGTGAACAACGTGCTGTGTTTCCCGTTCGTGTTCCGCGGGGCGCTCGACGCCCGCGCGCGGAACATCACCGAGGGGATGAAAGTCGCCGCCGCGGAGGCGCTGGCCGACCTCTCTCGGGAGGACGTCCCCGACGCCGTTCGGCGTGCCTACGGGGACCAGCCGTTGGAGTTCGGCCCCGAGTACGTCATCCCGAAGCCGCTCGACGAGCGCGTGCTGTTCCGGGTCGCCCCCGCGGTCGCGGAGGCGGCGGTCGCCGACGGGGTCGCCCGACGCGACCTCGACCGCGAGGCGTACGTCCGCGATCTGGAGGACCGTCTCGGCGGCAGCCGGGAGGCGATGCGCGCAGTGTTGACGGAGGCGAAGCGCGACCCGAAACGCCTCGTGCTCGCGGAGGGGAACGACGAGACGGTCGTCCGCGCCGCCTACCAGCTCGTCGACCGCGGCATCGCCGAACCGCTCCTCGTCGGCGATCGCGACGCGATCGAGGCGACGCTCGACGAGCTCGGATTGGGGTTCTCGCCGGAGATCGTCGACCCCGCCGAGGTCGACCTCGATACCTACGCTGATCTGGTGTATGAGCGCCGCAAGCGGAAGGGCATCACCCGCCGCGAAGCCCGGGACCTGCTGTACGAGAACGACGCGCTCGCGAGCGCGCTCGTCGCCGCCGGCGACGCGGACGCGATGCTCACCGGCCGCACCCACCACTACCCGAGCGCGCTGCGGCGCCCGCTGCAGATCGTCGGCACCGCCGACGACGCCGAGTACGCCGCCGGCGTCTACATGCTCGCGTTCGACGACCGCGTCGTGTTCTGTGCGGACGCGACCGTCAATCAGGACCCCGACGCCGACGTCCTCACGGAGGTGACCCGACACACCGCCGATCTGGCCCGCCGGTTCAACGTCGAACCGCGAGCGGCGCTGCTGTCGTACTCCGACTTCGGGAGCGTCGACAACGACGGCACCCGAAAGCCCCGTGAGGCCGCCCGGCGACTCCGGGAGGACCCCGCGGTCGACTTCCCGGTCGACGGTGAGATGCAGGCAGACACCGCGGTCGTCGACGACCTCCTCTCGGAGGACTACGAGTTCGCCGAACTCGACGCGCCCGCGAACGTGCTCGTCTTCCCGAACCTCGAGGCCGGCAACGTGGCGTACAAGCTACTGCACCGCCTCGGCGGCGCCGCGGTCGTCGGCCCGATGCTCGTCGGGATGGCCGAGCCCGTCCACGTCCTCCAGCGGGGGGACGACGCTGCCGACATCGTCAACCTCGCCGGCGTCGCGGTTGCGGCCGCGGGCGACGACTGACGGTCCGCGCCGCACGGTCGGGATCTCGACGTTCATACAGTCCCGCCCCGGATATGAAATCGTTCTTCCCGGAATCGAGTTCGTGCGCGGATGAACGCTCGGGGTCGACGGTTCGAATGAGACGAACCAAACGTATTTGAACGACGGAAGCGAGGTTCGGGTAGACGCAGATGGACCTGACCAGCAGTCAGCGGGAGATCCTGAACACCCTCGTCAACGGGTACGAGGCGACGGAGTCCCCGATGCCGGCCACGGAGATCGCCGACGTGTGCGACCGGCACGTGGGAACGATCCGGAACCTGATGCAGATGATGAAATCGCTCGGGTTGGTCGAGGGCGTTCCGGGATCCGAGGGCGGATACGTGCCGACCGACGCCGCGTTCGCCGCGCTGGACCGCGACCCCGAGGCGAGCGGCGACGGCGAGACGCTCGGACTCGCCCACGGCTACGACCGGGTCGACGTGGCCGTCGAGTCGATCGACTTCACGAACGTCCACCACCCGGAGAAGTGTCGCGCAACCGTGACGTTTCGGGAGTCGGTCACCCGGTTCAGCGTGGGCGACCCGGTGATCGTCGGCCCGACCCCGAAGTCGGGGCTCGTGATCACCGGGCAAGTCGAGGCGACCGACGAGGGCCGTAACGTCCTCCACCTCGACGTGGCGCGGATGGAGGCGCCGCTGGAACGCTAGCGACGACGCAGCATCCCGTCGGCGCTACGACTCCGAGTCGGACGTCGGCGAGTCGAACTTCAGTTCGAGTTCGTGGAAGTGACCTCGAGCGTCGCCGCCGGCCGTCGTCGGCGGGCGCGACCGCGTCCGCTTGGACGCGGCGTGTTGGGCGGCGCACCGGCGGACCGCCTCGCGGTCCGCGTCGACCGCGTCGGCGGTCCGCTCGATGCCGAGGTCACGGTCGACGAGATGAACGAGGACCTCGTCCAGCAGTTCGGGTGACGCGTCGCCCGGTACCGCACGGGCGTCGTCACGTGCCATCCCGCCCGAACGACCGTGGTCACGCTGGTCGACGGGATCGCCGGCGGCGAACGAACACCCGAGGTGTCGGCCGACAGCCGGCAGTTCGCTCGCGTACGTGGCGCCCAGCGGTCGGACGTCGGCCGCCGCGTCGCCGTATCGCGTCACACGCCCGAGCAGGGCGTCCGTCCGGTTCGTCGTCCCCACGACGAGCCTGTCGTCGGCGTTGGCGACGTAGTACCGACATGCCGTCCGGACTCGCGAGACGAACTCGCCCAGCTCGGTCGCACCCGCTCGTTCGGTGATCCGCGTCGGGAGCGCCGCCTCGAGTTCGGTGACGAGGGGTCTGATCGTCACCCGGTCCGTGGCGATCCCGAGGTCGTCGGCGATCGACTCGGGTGCCGGGGCGGTGAGCCCGGCCGCCTTGTGGCACGGGAGGTGGAGTCCACGGACCCGCGACTCCCCGAGCGCCTCGACGGCGATCGCGGCGGCGACGCTCGATTCCCGACCGGCGCCGAGGTCGACAATCACGCCCTCGGCGTCGGCCGCGTGGACGCGGGACCGAACGAGATCGCTGGCATGCGCGGCGGTCTTCGCCGCCCGCCGACCATCCCCGACGAGCGAGCGGTCGCCACCGTCGGTGGCTCCGACGGACTCGTCCGCGCCGTTCCGGGACGGCGCGGGCGGCCGTTCCCGCTTGTGAGCGGTGTGGCGGACCCGGTCGAGGAGGCGGGTGACGGTCTCGGGGTCGGCGCCCGTCGCCTCGTCGATCGGCAACGGCGGAGCGTCCGACCTCGAATCGACCAGTGCCTCCAGCACGCTGTCGAGCGTCGCGTAGGAGGCACCGAGATCGGACTCGTCGGTCTGCCCCGGCCAGAAGCCCGCCGTCGGCGGCCGGGAGATGATCTCCGGCGGCACGTCGAGGGCGGTCGCCAGCGCCCGTACGGCCGTCTTGTCGTACTCGCCGAGCGGGTGCAGGTCCGCGGCGTCGTCGCCGTACTTCGTGAAGTAGCCGAGCAGCCGCTCGGTCCGGTTAGCCGTTCCGACGACCATGCCGTCGGACGCGTCGGCAACGAACTGTGCACACGCCATCCGGAGGCGCGCGGCCAGATTTCCGGCGGCGACGGCGTCGCCGTCCGCGGCGATCCGCGGGGCGACGTACCGCTTGAACACGTCCAACGCGGGCTCCAGCGGGACGGTCGCGTGATCCACACCGAGCGAGTCGGCGAACGCTCGTGCGTCGCTCGCGTGTTGTTCCTCGGTCGTGTCGGTTGGCATGATCAGCGCCGTCACCGCGGAGGGACCGAGCGCCTCGACCGCGAGCGCGGCCGTCGTCGCCGAGTCGACGCCGCCGGAGAGGCAGACGACGGCGACCCCCGCGTCGAGCGCGTCGGCCGTTTCCCGGATCAGCCTCGTCGACCGCGATCGCAACCCGTCGGGGCTGCCGGCCTCGCCGCAGTCGTCGGCCGTCGCACGCGTCTCCGGTTCGGCCGCCACCGTCAGTCACCACCCGTTCCGGGGTCGGCGCCCCCGGAGTCGACGTGACTTGCGTCCGGAGTCGACTCGCGCGGCGGGAGGTCGTACGCGACACTCGACTGTATCCACGCGTCCACGCGGTCGCGATCGTAGACGATCACGCCGTCGTCCTCGAGCGAGAGTTGGCCGTACCTGTGGGGACCGGACGGGTCCGCCGGTGTGTTCTCGTTCGGTGGCTCCGCGGTCACAGCGGCACCCCCGATACCGGCTTCGCCGTGTCGCGCGGCCGGGTCGAGACAGACTCAACGATTGTCGCCATATCGGCCCAGAGATGTTCGACTATAGCGTTATCGGAGGACATCCCACTCAAGTTGTGCAATAGTTTTGCCGAATCATCGCGTGATTGTCCAATGGCCATGTTCCGAACACGGACATCGGCACACAAAGTGTTTTCGAGCGATGAGATAGTATCTCACCATAGTAGTAAGAGTCCTAGAACACGGCGAGCGATACGGACGTAGTTCGTGGCATTCTACCCACCAGAATGGCAGATGATCAAATTCGCTCGGCGTCGCTCGTGAGGACGGTCGGGGCCCGCAGTGCAGACCGGAGCGTTTGCTGTCGCATCGGGCGGGGTGCACTGTTCAGCACACACGGACCGTCGGCGCGTGTCACCGGTCCAGTCGTGAGAGGGAGTAGCGATCCGGGATGAACGTTATATCACGCCAGGATCATTACCGGCCCATGTCAGTCAGGATCCGTGTCCACGAGGGGGAGGACACCGATGAGTAGTAGCCCGGTCAATCGCGCGATCACCGACGAGTTCGACGTCCGCTTGGTCGGCGTCGCCGACGGTGTCGAGGCGAGCGACGGCGGCCTCTTCGACGACGAGGACCCGAGCACGGCGACGGTCCTGTTCTTCGAGGTGGAGAACGTCGGCGACGAGCCCGTCGAATGGTGGTACGACGAACACGACGTGCTCGACGAGGATCGATACCAGTACGCGACCGACGACTCCATCGGGGCCGGATTCGGGGGACCACACACCGTCGACTGGCTGCCGCCGCACTGGTACGCGAAGATCCGGATCAGACCCGGCGCCCGTGCACGGTGTGTGACGGCCATCTCCGAGTTTCCGTCGGACGCGACGATCGACCGCCTGTACTACGAGTACGGCGAGGTCGAGTACGAACTCGCCGTCGACCGCGGCGAACTCGGGTCGCCGCCGGTCTGACGCCCGATGTCGGCCACGGCGTCGCCGCCACGGCTGACAAACGTATATCCAATGCAACGTCTTACTGCTGCAATAGGATCATCCGAACTAACCGACCAGCTCGGCTATCAGCTCCGTATGAACATCAACTGGTACGCGGTGCTGACGGGGTTCGCGGTCGCGCTCGGGTTGAGCATCGTGCTGTCGTTCGTGACGCCGCTGTCGGGGAGTTCGGTGCTGCTGCTCGCGGCGCCGGGACTGATCGGCGGCTTCGTCGCGGGGTACATGGTCGCGGGAGTCACACCCGGAGCGGTTCACGGCGGACTCGCAACCGTCATCGGCGCGGTCGCAGTGCTCGCAGTGATGCTCCTCCTCCAAGCGCTCTCGGCTGAACTGGTCGGAATGGCGCTGACGCTGGTCGCAGGTGTGACGGCCCTGATCGCTCAAGCACTTCCCGGCGCCGCCGCGGGCGCCCTCGGCGGGTGGATGAAAGCGCGGCGCGAGCCGGAGGCAGCAGCCAAAACCACCACCCGCTGACCCCAACGCAGTGTCCCGTTTCCGGACGTAGCGACGCTGTCGCCGCCTTCCCGACAACCCACTCTCGCCATGTTGTGACACGACACGTTGCCCCAGCGTACACGTCGCCCCGGCGTATACGTCGCCCAGATCCGCGAGGTGATGCCCCGATCGACGCTTCGGCCGAGTTGTCACACGACAACCGGCGTCCTTTCATGGACCGCCGCGTAGAACGGCGTGAATGATGTCTCGCACATCGGCGGACGCCGGAGACGATACGGCCCGAAACGGCCCCTCCGAACGGCGGTCCGATGGGTCGATCTCCCGACGGACTGTTCTCTCGAGCGCGGCTGCGGCCGGAGTCGCGGCGATGGCCGGCTGTACGGGCCTCGGTGGCGGCGACGACGACGCGGGTCCGGCCGCGGTGACGGTTCCGGAGGACGCGACCTGCGACGTCTGCGGGATGGTGATATCGAAGCACCCGGGACCGAGCAGCGAGGCGTTCTACGAGGATCAAGAGCCCAACGGTCACGCGAACCCCGCGCGGTTCGACAGCACGTGGGAGGCGTTCCAGTTCGACTACGAACACGAGGACTGGACGCGCTCGTCCTTCCACGTTACCGACTACTCGACGGTCGACTACGAGATCCGGACGGACGACGGCCAGCAGCTCATCTCGCGACACGTCGAGGCGTCCTCGTTCGCTCCCGCGGAGTCGGTCACGTTCGTGGCCGGGTCGTCCGTGGTCGGAACGATGGGCGCGGACCTCCTCGGATTCTCCGAGGAGTCCGACGCGGAGTCGTTCCAGTCCGAACACGGCGGCGAACTGGTCACGCTCGATGAGGTGACGCCGACGCTGATCAGTCAGCTCGGCAAATAGGAGTCCGAATGTACGCGCGAGCCGCCGTCGTCGCCGTCGCGCTGTCGGCGCTGCTACTCGGGAGTTCCTTCGCCGTCCCCGTCGGGGCGGGCGACTCGGTAGAGCCGGTACCGTTCGATGACACCGTCTCGCTGGGGCTCACGAGCACCACGCTCAGGGCCGCCGACGCGGACGGGGTGACGCTACCCAAGATGGAAGCGTTCTACGCGGAGTACGAGTACGTGATCGGCTACTACGGGATCGAGTCGTATCTCGCTGAGCACCGCCGAACCGGTCACGACCGACAGTTCGGGCAGCCGCTTGCGGTGTTCGTGACTGATTACGCGGGGACGAACGTCTCGCTCACCGACCGCGGCTACCCCGTCGTCGACGGGAATGCAGAGCCGTCGTTCGTCCGCGCCGGGGACACGTACGTCGTGGTCGGGAGCGAGGCACGAACCGCGACGGGATCGCTCGCAATGCCGTTCTCCGACCGTGGGGCCGCCAGCGCGTTCGCCGAGCGCTACGGCGGCGAGGTGGTCCCGTGGGAGCGCGTCGACGAGGAGGTGGACGCCTCCAGCCCGATCACCCGCGAGCGGTACGAGGCGACCGTCGACGAGCGAACGCAGTGGGCCGATCGAGCGGTCGATGCCACGCGGTCGCTCTACGACCGCCCAGTCTCCGTGACCGTCGGCGAGGACGAGCCGACGCTGCGGGCGGCGGTGGCGGCCGCGCCGCCGAACACGACGATCCGCCTGCCGCCGGGCGAGTACGCGGTCGACGAGGTCACCGTGAACAAGTCGGTGACGATCAGGGGCGCCGGCGCCGCGACACGCGTCCGCGGCGACGGCAACGGGTCGGTCCTCCACGTGAACGCGAGCCGTGTGGCCGTGACTGACCTCCGGATCTCCGGTGTCGGTTCGGTCGGCAGCCCTGACCGGTCCGCAAACGCGTCGAGCGATTGGTCGACGTCCGTCGAGCTCGCGTACGGGCGCGGCGACGCCGCGATCCGGCTCGACGGCGCCGACGGCGCGCTCGTCGAGAACGTCGCCATCGACACGCCGGCGAGCGGGATCATCACCAGGGCCGCCGACGGCGCCGTCGTTCGAAACGTTACCCTCCGCGGGGCAGCCACGCCCGACGAGGGGTTCATGGGCGTCGTTGCGATGTACGCCCCGGTCGTCGTCGAGAACAGCAGCTTCGACGGCGGTCGCGACGCCGTCTACACCCACCGGGCACACGGGACCGTCGTCCGAAACAACGAGATGACCAACGCCCGATTCGGCGTCCACCTGATGTACACCTCGCGGACGCTGGTGGCGAACAACGAGATCCGAAACGAGTCAGTCGGTGTCGTCATCATGACCCGACCCGCGGGGAATCTCGTCGTCGGGAACCACGTCTCCGGCGCCCGTACCGGGATCAGCACGGTCGGCTCGGACTCGTACTACGCGGAGAACGTCCTGACGGAGAACGAATGGGGGATGACGGTGTCCGGAACCGGGTCGCTGTACACGCGGAACACGCTCGTCGACAACACGTACGGCCTGCGCGGATCGTCGCTGCTGCCCACGAACCACGTGACGCACAACGACGTGGTCGGGAACGACCACCCGGTCGACTCCGATCTCGGATCGCTGCGAGTGTGGACCGTCGCGGGTGCGGGCAACTACTGGGGGACCCTCCCCGGCGAGGACCGCGACGGCGACGGCGCTCTGGACCGGCCGTATCGCCCGACGGGACCGATCGACGGGCGCCTCCACTCGACACCGGGGGCGTGGACGCTCGCCCGGTCGCCGGCGGTCGCGCTGACGCGGGGGCTCGCGAGCTCCGTCCCCGGCCTTCGGGCGACCGGAGTCGTGGACACGGCACCGCTGACGACGCCGGCGCGGCCGGACGCGCTCGTGGCGGCGCGCACGAACGAGAGCGACGCACGGAGCGGGACGAGCGCCGACGCGCTCGGTGACGCGACGGAGGTGGCGACGTGACCGATCCCGTCGTCTCGCTGTCGGACGTGCACATGGGCTTCGGCGACGTGACTATCCTCGACGACTGCTCGGTGTCGATCGAGTCGGGCGAACTCGTCGCGCTCGTCGGCCCGAACGGCTCCGGGAAGACGACGTTCCTCGAACTGCTCGCGGGGATCCGACGGCCGAACGCCGGGACCGTCTCTCGGTCCGCACCGCCGTCTCGCCGGTTGGCCGATGACATCGAGAGCCGCCGCGACGTCGCGTACCTCCCGCAGTCGCCGTCCTTCCGGCCGGGGTTCACCGCGGCGGAGACGCTCCAGTTCTACGCGTCGCTGGCCGGGACGTCGATCGACCCCGAGACCGCGTTGGGGCGGGTCGGCCTCGCGTCGGCGGCCGATCGCCGCGTCGGGGCGCTCTCCGGCGGGATGACGCGTCTGCTCGGGATCGCGCAGGCGCTCGTGGGGAACCCGCCGCTGGTCGTGCTTGACGAACCCACGAGCGGACTCGACCCCGAGATGGCCGATCACATCTTCGCGACCGTCCGCGACGTCGTCGACGAGGACCGCGCGGTCGTCGTCGCGAGTCACGACCTCGCGGGGGTCGAGCGCGTCGCCGACCGCGTCATCGTGCTCGCCGACGGAGCGATCGAGCTCGACGGGTCGCCAGCCGACCTCCGAGCGGAGACGGGGGTCGAGACGCTGCGCGACGTGTTCGCCGCGTTGGCGACGAGTTCCGATCACGATCGCGTCGTCCCACCGGCGGAGGCGGCGGCGACCGACGGCGCGCCGTCGACCGGGACGGCGGAGTCGGAGGTGTCGCGACGATGAGTCGCCGCTCGCGGACGGCGGCGGTGATCGAGCGCGAACTCCGGACGCTCGTCCGAACGCGGTCGTTACTCGCGGTCGCAGCCGCGTTCGCGCTGGTCGTGATCGCCGTCGCCGGAGGCGCGGTCGGCGCACCCGGCGGGTACGTCTCGCTTACGCTGGACCTGCTGACGGTGATCGAAGTGCTGGTACCGGTCCTGGCGTTCGGCGTCATCTATCGCTCGATCCGCGGTGACGCGGAGCGGTCGGAGCTCGACGTCATCCGAACGTATCCCGTCTCGCGGGCGGAGTACGTCGTCGGCGTCTATCTCGGCCGGACGTTCGGTGTGCTCGTAGTGGTCGCGGCATCGCTGGCGATTGCTGGCGCGCTCGCGTCGTTCACCTCGCCCAGCGCGGCGTCGTTCCTCGCGACCCACTCGGCGGGCGACTCGCCGATCGTGTTCGTTCGCTTCGCTGCCCTCGCGATGCTGTACGCGCTGGCCGTCTCCGCGGTGATCACCGCCGCCTCCGCGGCCGCGAGGACCACCAGAGAGGCGCTCGCGGTCGGCGTCGCCCTGGTCGTCGCCGTCGCCGTCGGCGTCGACCTCGCGATCGTCGGGCTCCTCTCCGGCGACGTCGTCGGGAGCGGTCTCGACGTCCTGCTCGGGGTGAGCCCGGCCAGCGCGTTCCGAGGCCTCGTAGTCGAACTCGCCGTCGCGCCGGCGCTGGCGGCGACGCCGCCGATCCCGGCCGCCTCGCCGACAGCGAGTCTTCTCGGACTGGCGGGGTGGACGGCAGTCTCGCTCGGCATCGCCGTCCTCGCGGTCTGGCGATAGCGCTCCCGAAAGCTGGAGCGGCCCCCGGACTACCGGGACGCCGGTGTGCAGCGCGGGGCACACAGGCCCGTCGGACTTATCAGGCGTGGTCTTGTATAGATAGTACAAGAATGAGTGAGGCCGTCACACCGGTCGTGAGACGCGGATGAGCGACGCCGAGGCGGCCGACGGTGGGACGCCGGAACGGACCCCGCGGGCGGATCCCGCGATCGGCGAGGGACTGCTCGACGAGAACATGGGACCGAGTTCGGCGATGGCGCACCTGTACCGGGGCGAGATCCACCGCATGAAGCTGTGGCGCCAGCGCCTCGATCGGACGACCAACTGGGCGGTCCTGCTCATCGCCGCCGTGTTGACGTGGGCGTTCTCCAGCGAGACGAACCCCCATTACGTGATCCTCGTCGGCGGCGCCGGCGTGCTCCTGTTCGCGTTCGTCGAGGCGCGACGGTACCGCGCGTACGAGGTGTGGCGATCGCGGGTCCGGGCGCTCCAGCGGTACGTCTGGGCCGTCGGGCTCGACCCGGAGGGGAGCCGGGACGACCTCGACGACTCGTGGCGCGAACGGCTGGCGGCCGACTACCGGAGTCCGGAGCTACAGATCTCGACGGAGGAGGCGCTCGCCCACCGGCTTCGTCGGGTCTATTTCCCGCTGTTCACGGTGATCGCCGGTGCGTGGGTGCTCCGGGTCACGGCGTTCAGCGATCTCGGGTGGCCCGCGAGCGCGGCCGTCGGACAGGTGTCCGGACTCGCAGTCACCGCCGTCGTCGCCGGCGGCTACCTCGCGGCGGCCGTCGTCTGCTGCCGTCCGCGAACGTGGCACACCCGGGGAGAGCTACTCGAGGAGAACCTCCGGACCGACCGCACCGAGTGAGCCGTCGGAGGTCGAGGGATCGAACCCCCGTTCGCGGGGCTCACTCGTCGCCGACTTCGATCGGGACGCCGATCATGTTCCCCCACTCGGTCCACGAGCCGTCGTAGTTCCGAACGTGCTCGTATCCGAGCAGTTCCTCGAGCACGAACCACGTGACCGACGAGCGCTCGCCGATCCGACAGTAGACGATCACGTCGTCGTCGCGCTCGATCCCCCGTGACTCGTACACCGCCCGGAGTTCGTCCGGCCGTTTGAACCGGCCGTCCGGGCGGACGTTCTCGGCCCAGAACACGTTCGTCGCTCCGGGGATGTGGCCGCCGCGCATCGCGCCCTCGTCGATGCCCGGCGGCTTCGTTATCTCGCCGCGGAACTCTTCGGGGAGCCGCACATCGATGAAGGCGGTGTCTGTGCCGAGCGTCGCGAGAACATCTTCTCGGTACGCCCGGACCTCCGGTCTGGCGGGCGGATCGAGTGTGCCGTCGTACTCCACCGTCGGCGGATCGACCGGATCGAACGTGGTCGGGTACCCGTTATCGATCCAGTACTCGCGACCGCCGTCCATGATCCGGACGTCCGGATGGCCGTAGTAGGTGAGCTGCCAGTAGAGGTGCGCCGCGAACCAGTTCGAGTTGTCGCCGTAGACGACGACGGTCGTGTCCGCGGTGATCCCGCACGAGCCGAGGAACTCCCCTATTTCTCCGGGTCCGAGGATGTCGTGGCGGTCGGCCGCGCGAAGGTCCCGTCGCCAGTCGACGCCGACGGCGCCCGGCGCGTGGCCGGCCTCGTAGAACGCCGTGTTGACGTCGACCTCGAGGAGCCGGAGGTCGGTGTCGTCTGAGGCGAACTGGTCGAGCCTCGCGTCGACCCAGTCGGGGGTGACCAGCACGTCGTCTGAGTACTGTGTCTCTGTCGGTGCGTCGGTTCGCGTCCGCTTCCCGTCGTCCGGTGGGTTCTCGGGGGTCATAGTTGCTGATCGGCGAATCGTTTCGCCAGCTCCGCGGTCGCACGTCGGAGCCGGTAGGAGACGGTCGAACGGGGCAGTTCAAGCTCGTCGGCGAGCTCGTCGAGCGTCACCTCCCGCGGCGTTTCGAAGTAGCCGCGGTCGACGGCTCTCTTCAGGATCTCGCGCTGCTCCGCGCGGATGTCCACTCGGGAGAGCAGCCCGTGTTCCCAGTTGGTGACCTCGGTCAGATGCTCGAAGGAGAACGACAGTCCCGCCCCGAGTTTCGCGGACAGCGTATCGTACAGGAGTCCGACCTTCGAGTCGTCCTGCACCAATACGCGCCATCTGACCGTGTCTCCGGTTCGGGTCTGCTCGAAGAGGACGCCGCCGTCGATGTACTTCGCCGCGATCATCGGGACGGATTCGCAGTAGTCCACCTCGGAGACGTAGGTGTACGCGACTCGCCGCCGCTGTTCCCCGGTGAGGAGGCTCGTCGTCCGGGTCGAATTACACTCTCGCCCGCTGATCGACTCCCGGTCGACAGACTCGTCCAAGAGCAGTTCGTCGACCGCCGCGAGGTCCTCCGGGTCGCCCGTCACCGATTCGAGCGTCCACAGCTCCGCGGGGTCGAGACACGAGTAGATCGCCTCGGACCGGAGCGACTCGCGGTCGATGAACAGGTCGACGTACTCGTCGGCGCCGGCGTCGTACGTTATCTCGAAGGTGAAATCGTACATCAGGAGTTGCGTTTGTGGGTCCCGGACGGCGTCGCGTGGCACGGCTGTGACGACGGTGACGTGGCGGGGTTCGGTGGTCCCGTCTCGGTGCTTGAACCGGTTGGCTCTCGACAACACTTCCGATATGGCTCCGGGTTACATACGGTGTCTTGTATGGACGTTCCAAACCCGACCACCGGGGTACTGGGTGCGCTCCGGAGCCACCTCCTAGTCCCCGCGTTCGTCGCGCTCGTCGCCGGAGTCGGCGGCGTCGTCTTCGGGCTCTCCCACGACGACGTCGTCACCGCGCTCGGGGCGTTGTTGTTCATCCCGAGCGCGTTGCTACTGTTCGGCATCGTCGCCAAGCGCCACGGAATCGGTCCGTTCGGCTCCTCCTCGCGCCGGGCGAACTGACGGTCGACCGCGTTCCGTTCTATCGACTGCGGCGCTGTTCCCGTTCGAACGCCGCGTCTGTACGGGTTCACGGACCGCGTGTCGGGCGCGGAGCGACCACTGCGAACCGCCTCGATCACGTCCCACCTCGGATCCGTGCGGCAACGAGCCGATCGACGTTGTACATGACAACCGCCACCGACGCCAGTATCGTCGCGAGGTAGACGATCAGCTGGGGGGGTCCGGAGGCGGCGCCGCCGAGCGCGGCGCCCGCGAACCCGACGACGAGCAGCTCCGCCCACGTGATCAGCACGCGCGACAGCAGCAGCGTCCCGACCGGCGATGCCCCCTCCACCGTCCCGGTCTTCGGTTCGTCACTCATCTCAGTACGCCTCCTCGGCCGATATCGGCCCGCTGAACGCCGAGTACAGCACGACGAAGTACGTCGCCACGAGCGGGAGCAGGAGCGCCGCGCCGATCGACATGAGGTTCAGCGGCAGCGTCGAGACGATCGCGTCGGCGACGGCGAGGTTCGCGGCGGGGTCGACGCTCGGGTACATGATCACCGCGACGACCGCGGTGAGCCCGTACGTTAGCCCCGCGGCCGCGACGAGCGCGGCGAGGTTCGCCCCACGTCTTAGCGCGACCACGTAGCCACCCGCAAGCGCGATGGAGGCGACGACGAGCCCGATCACCGGCGCCGTCAACAGCGCGTCGACGCCGGCGGGGAGCCGAACCGCGAGCACTCCGAGCGTCGCCACCACCGAGAGCAGATACGCCGCGACCGCGCCGATGCCGATCCGCCGCACGGATCCCGGAAGCGCGCCCTGTGCCTTCAAGCGGAGGAACGCGGCGCCGGAGACGACCGTCAACACCGTCACGGTGATCCCGACGACGACACCGACGAGCGTGAACGACCGGGGGCTGCCGGCGAGCCAGTTGCCCGCGAACGCGCCGAGGAGAAACGGCGCGAGGACGCTCCCGGCGACGAACGATCGCCCCCACCAGCGCTGCCAGCGGTCGTCGTGGCGCTGTTCGTACATCTCCGGGGCGAGCCCGCGGAGGATGAGCGCACCGAGGATCCCGAACATGAGGAGGTAGTGGCGGCTGAACAGGTTGGCGTACACCGACGGGAACGCGGCGAACAACGCACCGCCGAAGACCACGAGCCACACCTCGTTGCCGTCCCAGAACGGGCCGATAGCCGAGAGGACCGTCTCGCGCGCTTCGCCGTCGTCGAGCGTCGCGAATATCGCGCCCGCGCCGAAGTCGAACCCGTCGAGAAACAGGAACGTCCCCAGCATGGCGAACACCAGCGCGAACCACAGTTCCGGCAGCGGCAGGCCGAACAGCGGCCCCGCCGCGAGCGTCTCGACGCTAGTCATCGCCGGTCACCCCCGCGGGAGACGTATCCCCGTCGTTCTGCGGATCCGGCGTCGACTCGAGTTCCTCTCCGCCGGGCGGCCCGGCGCGGATGATCCGCGCGACGACGTACGTGTACAGCGCGAGGATCGCGGCGTAGACGCCGACGAAGCCGGCGAGCGTGATCGCCGCCTCGGTCCCCGTGAGCCCGGGCGAGACCCCGTCACTCGTCTCGAGTATCCCCTGTATCACCCACGGTTGGCGACCCACCTCGGTGACGACCCAGCCGAGTTCGACCGCGAGGATCCCGAGCAGGCTCGAACCCATGAACGCCTTGTGCAGGAGACCGTCCTCGAACAGCTCACCCGTGTACCACCTGTAGCCGCCCCAGAACGCCAACAGGATGAACCAAAAGCCCATCCCGACCATCGCGCGGAACGACCAGAACACGATGGCCACCGGCGGCGCCTCCGAGTCGAAGGAGTTCAGGCCCCGGATCTCCGCGGTCGGGTCGCCACCGCTGGCGAGCCAGGACGCGCCCCCCGGGATCCCGAGACCGAACAGCTCCTTCGCGCGCGGGTCGGTGAGCTGGCTCAGGTCCGTCGGGATCGCGAAGATGTACTCGGGGACGTACGCCTCCGTGTCCCACACTGCCTCCATCGCGGCGAACTTCTGCGGCTGTGTCTCGTACACGTGGCGCGCGTACAGGTCGCCCTGTAACACCTGAAGCGGCGCAGTGATGAGCAGCGCGACGAGCGCGATCTTGAGCGTCCGCTCCCAGAACTCGACGTGCTCCACGGGATACCCCCACACGTGGTGTCGGTACACGTAGTACGCCGCGACGCCGGCCATAAACAGCGCGACCGACTCCACGGCCGCGTTCTGCATGTGGACGAACATGAACCCGAACCGCGGGTTCAGATACGCCGCGATGGGATCGACGAGGTGGACGACTGTCTGGCCGTTCTCGGTGGCGAGTTCGTAGCCCCGTGGCGTCTGCATCCACGAGTTCGCGATGAGGATCCAGACGGCCGAGAGCCACGTCCCGAGGCCGACGGCGATGGCGGAGATCATGTACAGCCGGTCGGAGACGCGCTTGCGGCCGAAGACGAAGATGCCGAGGAACGTGGCCTCCAGCATGAACGCCATCATCCCCTCGACCGCGAGCGGTCCGCCGAACAGCTCCCCGGCTGCCGTCGAGAACGCCGCGAAGTTCGTCCCGAACTCGAACTCCAGCACGATGCCCGTCACGGTGCCGACGACGAACGAGATCGCGAATATCTTCGTCCAGAACTTCCGGAGCTGTTCGTACACCGGATCGTCCCCTCGGATATCTTTCCAGGTGAAGTAGATGAGGAAGGGTGCGAGGCCCATGCTCATCACCGGGAAGACGATGTGGACGATCGTCGTCAGGGCGAACTGAAGTCGACTGCCGAGTACTGGGTCGATCATTGGCTATCTCGTGACGGTTGGGCAGCTGTTCGATACCTGTGCGACGATCATACCGGCTCTGTTTCGTCTCGGCCCTCTTCAGAGTTAACCCCCGTCTTGGCACAGGACAACATCGCCGACGCCGGGGGCGTGTACGATCTCGCCGCGGGCCGGCTGTTCGCGCTCGCCAGGCCGGCCGGGATCGCGCTCCCGCAGCGTGAACTCGCCTTCGCCGCTGTCGTGCTGATCGCGTTCGCCGGGTACAGCGCCGCCCGGACGGACGCTGACTGCCGGTTGGTCACACGGACGCGGACTGCCCGTTAGCCACGCGGACGCTGACCGGCGGTTGTCGTGCGCCAACAGATCCTTTTGGGCACCGGGACCGGTAGTGGACGTATGGAAACGCGCCACGCCGTCCTGGCGCTCGTCGCGCTCGTCACGCTGGTGATGGCCGTCCGAGGAGTCGTCGCCGGCCTCAACGGCGACTTCGGGACGGTCGGCCGACAGGTCGGCGTCGGCGGCTTCATCCTCGCGTTCGGCGTGGTGTTGTACCGAAACTGGGAGGCTGTCGGGTGACTGACCCACGCGGCGCCCGCCCACGAAACGAGCACGACGCACACGCGAACGCGCGACCACTACTACGACATCGATGAGTGAGACACGACCCTCGACCAGATCTGATCGAACCGCCGAGGAGTTGCCCGAACGACAGGAGTCGATCGCGAGGCGACTCGTTCGCATTATCGGCGTGCAGTTCGGGCTCGTGGCCGTCGGACTCCACTTCATGTGGGGGCTGCCACGAGCGCTGATCTACGTCGACACGGGGACGATCGCCGACCCGCGGCCGTACCTGTTCGTCCTCTCCGGCGTCGCGGTGACGCTCGCACTGCTGGGGCTGTACATGGTCCCGGAGTACTTCCCGGAACGCGAGGTGTTCGCGTTCACCGCGGTCATGATGACGGTGTGGATCGGCGGGTACGTCTGGTGGCACCTCGGGGGCCACGGCGGAGCGATCCCCGGCGTCGACGGGTACGGGCACCCAAGCCTGTCGAACGTCGAGCTATTACTCTCGGACCAGCATCTGTTCCGGCCGCTCGACTTCGCGACGGTCTCCTCGGAAGCGGTGACGCTGATCGCCTCGCTGTGGCTGCTGGTGACCGACTAAAGTTCGTCGTCGATCGCCGACGAGATCGTCGCGTAGTCCGGCCGGTCAATGAGCGTCCCGTCGACGAACACGCTCGGGGTTCCTTGGACGCCGCGGTCGAGTCCGGCCTCGCGGTCGGCCTCCAGCACCGGACGGTAGCGACCGTCGCTCGCGGCGGCTACCACGGTGTCCGGATCAGCGTCGACGGCGCCGGCGAGGTCACGAAGGAGTGACTCCGAGTACGTCGGGGAACCGTCCGACCAGCCTTCCTCGAACAGCCGTTGTGTGAACGTGAAGAACGCCTCGTCGCCGACGGCGTCTTGGACCGCGCGGGCGGCGCCGGGGACCTCCCACGACCAACGGTCGTCGACGGGGATGGGGAAGTCGTGATGCTCGTACCGCACGTCGCCGGAATCGACGTACTCGTCAACGAGTTGAGGGTGGACGTCCACGGCGAACGTTCGACAGTGCGGGCACGCGAAGTCCTCGAACACGGCGACCGTCACCGGCGCGTCGTCGGCCCCTTGAACGGGCGTCGGAAGCGACTCGACGGCGTCCGCGGGCGTCCCCTCGTCGGCTCCGCCACCACCGAGACAGCCCGCGATAGCGGCGGTTGCACCTGCGGACACTCCGGCGAGGAGGGCACGTCTCGTTGGCATCGAGCGTCGAGACAGGTTGGACATGACACGAGATCGATCCGCACCCGACAACACGGTTGCGGTCAGTCGCCGGGATTCGAGAGTCGTACCAGTCAGCCGCTGCAGTAGGCCATCGCCTCGCTGATGGCTTCTCTACGGCCGATCAGCGTCAGGCGGTCGCCCAGCCGGAGGACGTCGTCGCCGTGTGGAATGCGGTTCTCGCCCTCGCGGCTGATGAGCCCGATGTGGCTCGCCTCCGGAAGCTCGCCGCCCAACTCGGCGACGGTCTTGCCCGCGTGCGTCTCGTTCGTCAGCTCGATCTCCTGAACGTCGCCGTCGCGGTCGAGTTCCGTCATCCACTTGGAGATCCCCGGGCGTTCGATCACGTTGTCCATCGACCACGCCACCGACAGCGACGCAGAGATGGTCTCGACGTCGAGGTCCTCGAACGCGTCGAGGTTCGCGGGGTCGGTCACCCGAGAGACGATCGTGGGCACGTCGTACGTGTTGCGCGCGAGCTGCCCCACGAGGAGGTTCACGTCGTCGTCGCGGGTCGCGGCCGCGACGATCGAGGCGTTGTCAGCGCCCGCGGCAGCGAGGACCTCCGGGTCGGTCGCGTCGCCGTGTGTGACGGAGTATCCCTCCGTCCGGAGCTGTTCGACGACCGACTCATCGCGCTCGACCACGACGACGTCCTCTCCTCGGGCGGTCAGCCGCTGGGCCAGTTCCGTTCCGACGCGTCCGCCGCCGATGACGAGTGCGCGCATCGGGATCACGTCGGTCGCCTCCGCGATGTGTCTGGCGAATCCGCCCTCGAGTACGACGGTCACGAGGATGACCAAGAAGACGGTCCCCACGAGCGTCGTCGCCGCCTCGGGGCTGCGCGGCTGCAGTTCGAGCGCGAACAGCGTGGCGACGCTAGCCGGGATGATCCCTCGGGGGCCGAGCGCACTCATGAACACCCGCTCGCGGTCGGTGAACTGGTCGCCGACCGTCGAGAGCCACACCGTCGCCGGCCGCACGACTCCGACGATCCCGACGACGGCGACGGCGCCGCCGAGGCCCAACGAGACCACGTCCGACACCGAGAGCAGCGACGCCAGCGTGACGAACACGAACGAGATGACGAGCAGCGACACGTCGCCCTTGAACCGCTTGATCGCGTCCCGGTACGGGATATCGGCGTTGCCGAGGAGGAACCCGCCCGCGGCGACGGCTGCAATACCCGCCTCCGAGGCGCCGTATCTGGCGCCGAGCACCTCCGCGACGCCGTACATCGTCAGCGACGACACCAGGACCAACAGCCGGGCGTTCTGGGACGCGTTTTCCACCTTCCGGTTGATGCGGCGCAACAGCGCGGCGACGACGAGGGCGACGGCGGCCCCGACCGCCACGCCGAGCCCGAACCGGAAGGCGAACTCTCGGGCCAGCGTCGCGACCCCGCTCGACTCGACGAGGAGGTACTCGAAGGTGACGACCGCGAGGATCGCCGCGGTGACGTCGTTGACGACGCCCTCGGTCTCCAGCGTCGACGCGACGACTTCCCGGACGGGCACCACCTTGAGTATCGGCGTGATGACGGTCGGGCCGGTCGCGACGAGGAGCGAACCGATCAGCAGCGCGAGCGTCCACGTCGTCCCGACGGCGTATCTGACGACGACGGCGGTCCCGACGAGCGAGCCGAGCGCACCGACGGTGACGAGCCGGAGCGTCTCGGCGCTGGCGGTTCGCACTCGGTCGATCTCGAGGTGGAACGCGCCCTCGAAGACGATGATCGCCACGGAGAGCCCGACGAGCGCCTGGAGCGTCTCGCCGAAGATGTCGGGGCGGATCAGCCCCAGCCCTTCCGGACCCACGACGATCCCCGCGAGGATCAGGAACACGACGCTGGGCATCCGGAGGCGGTCGGCGACCACCTGCGCGGCGACGCCGATCGCCAGGATCGTCACGACGACCTGGACGAGTTCGACGGTCTGGCTCACGCCGGACCCACCCCACGATGTTGTCCGTCTGAGCGACGGTGAGCGGTCACGCCAGCGGCACGCTACGCCGGGCATCCGCATGAATTGTCGGGTGAAACCAACGTCGGCGCCGCCGGGGGGAACGCGCAGCCGTTACG
>ENA-ORDC01000417-ORDC01000417.1-marine-metagenome-genome-assembly--contig:-NODE-417-length-43055-cov-8.839778_pt1 | contig 43055 bp, 62 predicted proteins | sample MGYA00237783_ERZ508515 | MGnify/ENA primary metagenome ERZ508515 (study PRJEB26186, sample SAMN06268792) | marine metagenome | isolation source: Eden Landing Ponds, San Francisco, CA, USA | place... | reverse complement strand
CGGTGGTGTCGAGTACCATTTCAGGCACCCCCTTCGATTTGCTCGAAGCCGACCGGCTGGATGTGGTACGTCTGCGGGTTGCCCGAGTTGTTCCGGATGATGACTTCGAGGTTGTCGCGGAACTGCTTCGCCGGAACGAACGTCGACGTGAGATCGTCGATGTCTGTCGGGGGGATGGCCGCCGGACCGTACTGCGTGCTCCCGTCGTCGCGCACCTCGTAGATGGTCCCGCGGACCTTCGAGATCGCGAGTACGGGCAGGTAGAACACGCTACCGGACTGCTCGGGCGTGAACGTGACTGTCACCTTCTCGCCGTCCGCGAGTTCCGCCGTGTACGGCTCGTTGAACGGAACATCGTCCGGTCCGGGTTCCGGTACCCACAGCATCAGCGCACCTCCTCGGGGCGGTCAGCGAACCCGACAGCGTCGCCGTCGTCGGCGTCGCCGGCCCGACCGGTGTCGTCATCCATCTTCTCTCGGATGGAGCGCAGTTCCTCGTCCGTCATGTCCTCGTACTCGGCGTTCTCGATGTTAGCCACTCGTCTGCCCTCCGTCGGTCGATTCGTCGTTCGGATCGTGCTCGTGAGGCGGGCGGTATTCGTCGTCGGTGTCGCGAAGGATTCGCGGGCCGTACTTCCGGAGCCAGCGGCGGTTTCCCAGCGAGCGCTCGCGGTTCCGCTCGGACCGTCGGCTGTTATCGGTCACCGCAGAGACGACGCGCCGCGCCTCCCGCAGCACGCCGACGGCGGCACTCGCGGTCACTGTCGCGAGGAACAGCAGCGCGTACTCGGTCCAGATCATGTGAACGCCTCCGCAGTGTTGCTCGCGCTGTTCGCCAGCCACGCGACCAGCGCCAAGGCGGCGATGGCGAGGATCACTTGGCTGTTCCCCACGTCACCGAAGAACTGCCCGAACGGGTCGCCGCCGCCGTTCTCCGGGCCGTCCTCGCTCTGGTCGTCGCCGCCGCCACCCCACGGGTTCGACCCGCCGGGGTCGTCGCCGTCGGGGAGCGCACCCGTGCTCTCCTCGACGGTGAGCGAGCGCGTGGATCCGCTGTGACTGCGGTCCTCGTTGATGACTGAAACGGTGGCCTCCACGGTGTAGTCTCCGGCCGGCAGCTCCGGGCGGAAGGAGACACGAGCGTTGCCCGAGAGCGCGGTACTCGGCTCGTTGACCGGGACGCACTCGCGGGTGGTCTCCTCGTACACCTCCTCGCCGGAGGCGTCGCGGACGGTGAGCGTCACGTCGGTCTTGTGACCGCGGGCGTTCGTCACCCCGTCCGTGTCGCACGTCTTGCCGTTCCAAGCGAGTGCGACCGTCTCGTTGTTGTTCACGACCACGTCGACGGGGACCGGCTGGCCGGCAGCGCCCGGTCCCTCGAACTCGACGCGACGAACGCGAACGTCTGCCACGAGTCACTCACCCCCGTAGACGAACCAAGCGAGCAGCACCGCCACGAAGACGACTCCCGCCATCGCCGGGGAACCGTCGTCGGTCGACGTGTCCGAACCGGACGAGTTGTCCGGGTCGGCGCCGTCGGTGTACTCGCCGCTCTCGGCGTCGACGACGCCGGAGGGGATCTCCCCGTCGCCGCTCGTCTCGTTGAGCGCGTCGTCGGTGAGGTCCTGCTGGGCGTCGTCGGTCGCCGGGTCGTCGCTGTTGTTGTCGCTGATGACGGTGACGCCGCCCGTGTCCGGGTCGCCGTCGCTGTCCACGACGTTGCCGGCCGAGTCCTCGCTGTCGAACTCCAGCCCGCCGCCGTCGGCCTGCCCGAGATCGAGGTCGTCGCTGGTCTGGTCCTGCTCGATGTCCTCGGTGTCGTTGGTGTAGTCGTCCGAGCCGCCGGAATCCGTGTCGTCGGTGGTGTCGGTCGTCCCGCCACCGCCGCCGTTTTGGTCCCACGACGGACCGCTGAGTCCGCCCACCATCAGCGGTTCACCTCCACGTACACCAGCGACGCGAACAGCAGCACGTTGATGAGCGCCGCCGCGACTTGGATGTCCTCGGGTGTCACCGATGTACCCGCCAGCGCGTTCTCGAACACCGGAGCGCCCGGCTGTGCCGGCGTTCCGGCTTCGGCGTACCCCGGCGTGGCGGCGCCGTCAGTCATGGTCGTGAGGCGTTCCGACGGCTCGGTGCCGGTCGGAGCGCCGCCAGTCGCGGCCGGCGTGAGTCCGCCGGTCATGGCTTACCGCCTCGCGGCGTCCATGCGGACCACCGCGCCCAGCCCCTCGATGGAACCGGTCGCTGCCGAGTAGGGGATCGACAGCAGCGCGTTGGCCGCCGGTTCGGGGTTGCCGTCGCCGTCCACGTCCTGCATGAACGCAGCCGTGTACGGGGCGTCGACGTACAGCGAGAGCGTCCAGTCGGTCGGGACGTACCGCTGCCAGTACGAGCGCCCGAGCGACAGCGTCACCGGCTCCTTGGCGTTGTCGCGCAGGTGCAGCTTGTTGATGAGCCGGGAGTCGACGGTCTCACTCGTCCCGTTCGGTGCTTCCTTCACGAGTTCGAGCTGGGCCTGATCGCCGGCCGCGTAGTAGACGCCCAGCGTGGTGTCCGTGCCGCTCGACGTGTAGTCGAAGGTGTCGGCGTCGTAGTCCACCGCGTCCGGCTGCACGAGAGAGCCGCCCTCGTACAGCAGCAGGGACGTGTCGGTGGCGCCCGAGTCGACGAGATCGTGGTTCAGGGAGAACGTCTCCGTGTTGTTCGCGGTCCCGTCGGTCGTGAACTCCTGGTACGCCATGATGGCGTACTGCACCGAGTTGGTCTCACGGAGCATGTGGGCGCGCTGCACCTGCACGGAGGCGACTTCCGTCCGGTCGCCGGGCGTGCCGGCGGTGAAGTCGAAACTCGCCTTCGTGAACTCGTCGCGGTTGATGCTGGCCGACTCCAGCCGCGAGCGAACGGCGGATTCGTCCGCCATCGCTCAGTCCCCCCCGGACCGGACGGTCACCGCCTTGTCGTGGAAGTAGAACTCCGAGTACGTCCAGTCGATCTGCTCCGAGGACTCGATGAACACCTCCACGCTCTCGATGTGCTCGACGGTGAGGGACGATCCCTTCAGTTCGATGCGGGTCTGGTCGCTGTACTCGTTGTTCTGCTGCTCCTTGATGCTCAGACGGCGGAACGTGCCGATGTTCGAGAGCTTGTAGGAGACGACCTGCGGCTGATCGAGGTGGGGCGCGTCCCAGCGGAACGTCACCACCGTGTCGAGCGGGAGCGGGTCATCGTTGGCGTCCCGCAGCTTCATCTGGATGGGGAAGCCCGCCCCGCCCATGTTCGAGATCTCCAGCTCCATCCCATCGATGGGCGAGAACGCGAGGATCGAGGTCGGCTGGTCCACGACGTTGGTCTTCTCGGTGGCCTCGACCTGCCGCGTACCGAGGTTCGAGAGGGTCTCGGTCATCAGTTACCGACCTCCTGAACCGTGGACTTGAGACCGAACCGCTCGGCCGCCTTGTCAGCGGTGTAGAGCCCGCCGCCGATGCTGATCTCATGCTTATACATCGGCGAAAGCTGGCCGCCCGCGGCGACCGCGATGCCGTAGGTCTCCGGATGGTCCACCGCGTCGGGGACGACCCCGGACACGAGGTTCTGAAGGACAGTGGGGGCGAAGAAGGCCGCGAGGATGACGACCACTTCTTCCCACATGTCGAACGATGCGAGTGCGTCGAACGCTTCTGCCATGTCTGCCATGCTACGCTCGGGGCGAGAACGGGGAGAGGAAAAGCCGGCTTGCGCACGGATTGCGTCGGCGGTGGCCGGTGTGCGTCGTCGGTGATCAGCGGTGGCCGCGCGAGGAGTCGCGTTCGTACTCCTCCATGAGCCGGCGGACGACCTCGGCGTTCGACATCTCGCCGCGGCGGTGCTCGCTCAGGTCCTCGCGGATGTCCGCGAACTGTTCGGCGTCCTCTCCTCGGAGTGTAGTGCGTTCTCGGGACATGGTCAGAGGTTCGGGTCGTGAATCGGGTTGCCTTCCGGGCCGTAGTGGGTCGATTCCATCGAGAGGTTCCGGGTGTCCCAGCGGTCCATCTCGCCGGCCGTGTTCGCGAACACCCATTCGGAGCCGATGGTGTGGCCCGCGTCGTCCTCGAACTGCCGCAGGGGGACCGGGCCGGCGTCCGGCGCGTGCAGCTCCTCGGGAAGCGACGACACCCGCGAAACGGCCGGGTTGTGAACGTCGACGGGATACTCGGCCTGAATCTGGTTCCGGTCCTGCTTAGCCGCGAACGCCCCCAGTACCGTTTCATCACACTGTGAGACGACCGTCTTTTCCAGCTTCGCGAGCCGCTGCGTGATCCACAGCGACGACGCACCTTCCCCGCGGCCGGTCGTCGCCAGCCCCTCGATCGCGTCGGGCACCTTCCCCGTCTGTGGAGCGACGAAGTGCGCCTCGTCGATCGCCGTGAGAGAGTCGCCGAGGCGGCGCGCGGCCTTGATGATGCGGGCACAGACCGTCTGCCACTCGTCCGGCGGCAGGTTGTACCGCGCAAGCACCACGGCGCCGTTCTCCGCGAGGAACGACTCCCACACGCTCACGTTCCACGCGGCTTCTTTCGGCCCGACGATGAAGTGAGAGGCGAAGCCGGCTTTCACGAGCCCGCGGTACTCGTCCTTGAAGTCGAGGACGGCGACGTGCTCGAACTCGGGGATGTTGCGCTCGATGAGCGACTGCGCGAGGTAGGACTTCCCGTGCCCGCTCATCGCGCCGAGGAGCCGGCGCGTCACGGCTCGCGAACCTCGGCGGCGTCCGGGTCGACGCCGGCCGCCTCGGCGACTCGGCGGTTCTTCTCGGGCGTGCTGTACCCGTCGTACTCGGGATCTCGCTCGGGGAGCCAGTCGGGGACCATCTCGGTGGGGACATGCCAGCCCGCCTGTCCCTCGTCAGGGAGGTCGGCCCACACGACGGCCCACTCGTCGCCGTTCACGTCGTCGGTGTCGTGCCAGTAGCCCATCGGCACATCGGCGAGTCCGTGCCCATCGAGGAGGTACAGCGATCGGAGCGCCAGCAGCGCGTTCAGGTTCCGCTCGCGATACACCGCGTTCTTGTCCTTCGGTTCGCTGTCCGTCTCACTCATGGGTCGGCGCCCTCCAGTTCGTCCGCGGCGCCGTGCATGACCGTGACCGCGGCGCGGAAGTTCGCGGCGAACAGCCGTTCGGCGGCCTTCCCCTGCGACCACTCGACAACCCGCTGCTCGAACGTCTCGATGTCGACGCCCCACTTCCCGCGGATGTGGTGGTCGGCGAGTGCTCGGTCGCTTCCTTCCGAACCGTTCTCGCGGTAGAAGTCCGCCCACCGCTCGATCTGGGCCTCCCACTCGTCGGCGTCCATGCCGAGATACCCCTCGATCCCGTCGGTCGTGTCGAGCAGTTCCGGCGCGACGTTCTCGATCCACAGTTCGGGCATCTCGTTCTTGCCGAGTGCTTCGACGAGCGCCCCCAAGTCGTCGCGTCGCTCCTCTCGGTCGGGGACCGACTCGATGATGCCTTGGCCGGTCGCGTCGTCCAGCCGCTTGGCGGCCGTCAGGATCTCACACTCGGCGTCCGCGATAACGGCCGTCAGGTTGGCGATGACGCCCTCGTTCTTGAGTTTCTGCATCACCTTTCGCATGGCGCGGTTACGGATCCCCCTCATGCCGCCACCTCGTCGCCGCCCATCGCCTTCTCGATCAGCCGGTCGATCTGCTTGTCGACGATGTCCGTCTCGCGGGTCACGCCGTCACCCATCGACAGGACGGTAGCGAACAACAGCGCCTCGTGCGGTTCGAGGTCACTGCCGACGCCGAGGTAGTCCATTGTCTCATTGAAGTGCTTGGACAGGTCGTACTGCTCGAAGTGGTCGCGCCCCAGCTCGTTGCCGTCGTGCTTCCGGATCTGGGCGTTTGTCACGGACTTGACCACCGAGACGTACATCTCGCCGGCCTTCGCGACCGACGCATCCGGGTCCGCATCGTCCGCCATGCTGTCCGGCTCGGTCGGCTCGGCGGCGTCCTCGCTGGTGTCCTCGCTCTCGCTCTCGTCGTCGGCGCCGGCCTCCGCCTCAACATCATCCGGGTCGATGCCGCTGGGCACCACCGCCTGCTCGTCGCTCTCGATGTCCGGCTGTTCGTCGCCGGTGTCGCTACCGGCCTCGGTAGCGGCCCCTTCAGGGGCGCTTTCGGCCCCCTCGGGCGCCCCCTCGTCGGCGCTCTCTTCCGCCCTGCCGTCGGGGGATTCGCCTTGCTCTTCGGGGTCGCTCATGCGGTCAGACCACCCCCGGACTCGCCGGTAGCCGCTTCAGGGGGCGCTTCACCGGCCCCTTGATTCGCCCCTTCTGCGCCGCTTGAGCCGGCTGGATCGCCTGATCCGCCTCCGTCGCCGTCGGCGGAGACGAGGAGCAGCAAGAGCACCGCCCCAAGGGCCAGCCCGAGCAGGAGTGCAGGGGACACCCCGCCGAGAGAGCCAGCGAGCAGGCCCCCCGCGGCGGCCGCTTCCGCTCCTGAAGCGCCCCCTCCGGCGCCGCTCTCGTCGCCCTCGGAATCGACTTCCGAAGCCCTGCCGTCGCTCGATTCGCCTTCGCTGTTCCCCTGCTGTTGCTGGTACTCGTCGTCTGTAGCCATGTCCTCAGTGGGAGCACCCCCTTCAGGGGCGCTTTCCGTCGCCTCCGATTCGGCGCTCTCGCGCCCCTCTCCGCCCTGTTCTTCGCCCTTCGCCCCGCTCTCTTCGCCCGGTGCCTCGGTAGCGGCGCCCTCGGGGGCGCTTTCGACCCCTTCGTCGCCCCCCTCGGCGCCCGGCTCTTGCGCTTCGAGCTCGGCGCGCAGCGCCTCCTTGTCGGCGTGGGCATCGTCGCTCATCGCGTTGATGTGCGACCGGACGCTGCTCGCGGTCTTGTACTCGCGAGCGCCGAACTCACACCCGCCCGCCGGGCACTCGTGGCCCTCGCTCATAGTCCGGCGTCCTCGAACTTCCGGAGCACTTCGGCATAGTCCTCGACGAACGCCCGCAGTTCGGCGGTGTCGTCGATGTCCGGGAGCAGGTCGGGCGACAGGTGTACTTCGGCGACGTACTCGCCGTCCTCGATGACTTCCACGGTCCAGTAGCCGGTCTGTACTTCGGTCGGGTCACTGATGGTGATCTGCGTCATGTGTCTGCCTCGGTAGCCGCTTGTTCGGTTTCGTCACTCACGCCGACGGGTGTCGAACCCGCACCGTCGACGGCCGCCTCTCGCACGTCTTCGCGGTCGCCAGCGGTCACGTCGTGGCCGTGTTCGGAGTGGTCTGCATGGCACTCCTCGCAGGTCGCCGCGACCATCCGCACAAGATCTGTGAGTTCGGCGTTCGCGTCCTCCAGCTTCGTGAAGTGGATCGGCTCCAGCCCCGCGTCGGTTCGGATGCCGTTCACCGCCCGCGCTGCGTCGTTCGCGTGCTCCAGCGACTCGCGCAGCTTGTCGATGTGCTCGGCGACGGCGTCGGTCGCGTTGAGATAGCCTCGAACCGATCGGAGGTATGCGCCGACTCGGGCGCCGTCGAGATCCTCGGGCGGCGATAGCGGACTGGCGTCGTCGTCGATCGGTCCGTCGCCGGTCGCTGGTTCCGGTTCAGCGAGAATCTCGCTCACTTCATCCTCGGAGTAGCCGCAGGCGTTCTGGAGGTACTCGCAGGCGTCGGGGTCGCCGTGCTCGCAGTGGTCGTGGGCGTGGTTGCAGCCCTCCTCCTGCTCGGTCGCCGCCGCGTTCGCCTGCCGTTCGGCGTCGCGCTCGTCGGGCTCGCAGCGGGCGCCGCCACCCTCCCGTCCCGACTCGCGCATCACCTGCCGGTGTTCGTCGACGGTCAAGGACGAGTCAAAGTGAGCCGTCCAGTCGCTAACGCCGTGTTTCTGCGCCAGCGCCTTGATAGAGCGTGCGTACGGGACGTTCACGCCCTCTTTCGAGAAGTCGATGCGGTCACGCTCGGCGTCGGTAAGGGGAACCTGTCCGGGGGCGTCGTCGCGCAGTGCCACTCCCTCGTCGGACTCGGCGCGGGCCTGCTCGATCAGGTGGTCGGGCGTGTCGCTCACGAAGTGGACCGTCCGCATCCGGGCGTCGTCGTCGATCGGGCAGATGTACTCCTCGAAGGTGTCGCGGAAGCGGTCCGCGGTCGCCTTCGTCGCGAACTCGATCCCGATGCTCATGCCTCACCCGGACAGCGATAGCGGCATACCTCGCGCCCGTCGGCGTCGGTGGTGCGCACCAACTCGTGCTCGGTGTTTGGCCGGCCGCAGTCGGGACAGGCCGCGCCGACGCGCAGGGGATCCCGCTCGTCGGGTTCAGGCATCGTCGACCGACTCGCCTGTGTATGATTCGAGCGTCGAGACCGCCGAGGCGGGCGCGTCGTCGCGCTCGTCGATGTCGCCCGGCTCGCCGGCGCCGCAGTACTCGATCCCGTCCGCGGTGTCCTCGAACGTGTGTGGATACGTCTTGCCGGTCGCGTCTTCGACGGGAACCACGTGGTACGTTCGTTGTGTGCCGTTCTCCTTTCGGTGCAGGGTAGAAACGCCCATACGGCTCGTGAAGGTCGCTCCGAGGCGATAGCCCCAACTTCTCCACGGGTGGTTTCACGGGTGACGGCACCCGTGCCCCCACCGGTGTTATCACCCCGGACTCGTTACGTCAGATTGCGATGAGCGAGACTCAATCGGGTAGTGATGAGACGCGGGCGAACCCGGCCGATCTTCGCGGCGAGGCGATCCGCGCGGCCGGCGGTGCATGGCGCGTGCTTGAGGACGTGAGTGCGCAGAACGACCGCGGGACGATCCGGCCGGCGTGGCCGCAGCCGTGGGCGCGGATCGCGGGCGTCGAGCACAAGACCGACGTGACGCCGGTTGTCCACACAAGCTCGGGCGCGCTGGTGTGCCTGCCGCCGGGGATGACGTGGGAAGAGTTCACCGCGGCCGTCGGGAGCGAGTGATGCCCGAGGCCTTCCTCCTCGGGTTGGTGGCGTTTGCGGCGTTCGCGCTCGGCTTGGCGTTCGGGGAAGCGCACGAGCGCAGCAACGCCCGCCGCGATCCCCTGTGTCCGATCTGTCTCGGTCCCGTCGACGACGAGGGGCTATCCGAGGCGTTCGGCGAGGACTAACGGCGAAAAGTAGCGGGCGGGGCCTACCGGATGTAGGTCTCGCCCTGGTCGACGTGGTCCGCGCGGGCCATGTGACGGCGGTGCTCTTTCACGCTCTCGGCGACGTTTCCACAGCCGAGGCACCGGATCCGGCTGTGTGGGTTCTCGGTGCTACTCATCGTGACTCCCTCGAGCTCCGCCGTCGGCGAACGCCGCGAGGTGTGTTTCGCCGTCATCGAGCAGGCGGTCGGGTTCGTCGACGTCGACGCCGACGCGGCGCTGCGCCATCGCGACAAACTCCGGATTCAGTTCGACGCCGACGAACCGACGACCCAGCCGCTTCGCAACGAGCGCGGTTGTCCCGGCGCCCGCGAACGGGTCGAGCACGATCCCCGGTTGGGTGTAGTCACCGACAGTCGGGCAGGAGCACGCTTGCTCCCAGCCGGTCGTCTCGGTGGCGGCGCCGCAGAACTCGCGGAAGTATCCGCCGAGAACGTCCTTCGCTTCGCGTGCGAGGGCGGCCGTCTCATCGTCCACGTCGTCAAACCCGGAGGCGGTGGCCTCCGCGTATCCTGCGTCGTTGAACCCGACCGTCCGGATCGCCTCGAAGTGCTCCGCCGTCAGGTCGGCGTCGTCGGCGCGCTCCAACGCACGCCGGAGTTGTGGGCGCTCGATCGCCGAGCGGTCCGCTTCCCATACGGGAACCTCGCGTGTAGTTCGCTCGTAGGGCGTCCCGCAGACGGCGCACGTCGTTGGGGGAACGGTCGCTTTGATCGGCGTCTCGACCAGCTCCTCGGGATAGACGGCGAAGTGTGCATCCGGGAACGACGAAACAGGCACCTGGAACACGTCGCCCGGATTCTTCCCGTTCTCATGAACCGGGCTGTCAAAGTTGTGAACTCCTGACTCATCGTCTCGCCCAGGGTGGTGGCCGGACTCCTGCGTTTTCACGCCTTGGTACGACCGCTTCGCCCGCTCCAGCGACGATTCAGCGTGTGGCTCGCGGACGGCATCGAGGTCAAACCAGTAATCGGCGCTCGGGGAGAGGTGAAAGATGAACTCCTTCGTCTCGCGGAGGCGGTCTTTCACCGGATGTGGCATCGAGTCGGGTTTCGCCCAGATGCAGTCCGCCCGAACGACCCAGCCGGCGTCCTGCAGCGCCGTAGCGACCCGATGCGGAACAAGGAGTTTCTGCTTGTTCTCGAAAGAGTCGCCGAGGTTCAGCCACCAACTCCCGTCGGGGCGGAGCACGTGGCGGATCTCCTCGCCGACAGTAACGAGTTCCTCGACGTACTGGTTCAGCGACTCCTCAAGCCCGATCTGGTCGTCCTCGCCGTAATCGCGGAGCCCGTAGTACGGCGGGCTGGTCACGACACTGTGAACCGACGACTCGGGCATCTCGCCGAGTACATCGCGGGCGTCGCCGCGGTGGATGTCGTTGACCCACTCGGTCGCGTCAGTCATCGGCGGGTGCCACCTCCGGGGTCGCGACGGCGGTCTGTGGAATGGTCGCCTTCACGTAGGTCGTGCGGTGCTCGGCGTCCATCGTGGTGGAGAGCCATCCCTTGCGACGGAGCGGGACGAGCACCTGCGGCCAGACGTTCGACTTGTCGACGCCGGCGCCGAGTTCCTGCGCGAGCATCGGGCCGACCGTGTCGCGCATCACGTAGCCGTCGTACCGCTGGCGGATGAGCCGGTGTGCTCGGGCAAGCATCGGGTCGTCGGGCGTCGGGATCTGCTCGCCGCTGTCGGGGTCGGGGAGGAACTGATCGAGCGCCTCCCGGAGTACGTCGCTCTTGTTCGCGCCTTCGGCGTCGACGTACTCGCGGAACCGGGCCGCGAGGTCGTCGTCTTTGAGACGGGCCTGCACGCGCTCGCTTTGGCCGTGCCGATCGCCGTCGTCGCCGGGGAGTCGCGAAGTCATTTGTCACACACCCCCCGGCCGCTGTCACACGCAGTTGAAACGGGGGTCGGGTCGCTCCCGTGTGGGGATTGGACCGTGCTCATTTCGAGTCCAACCAATGGTGGCACACAAACCCCCCCGTGGCCTGCGGAGGACTCGCGTACGCGGGCGGGGCTGCACGCGCGCGTCATCGCCGCCCCTCCCCGCCGACGCGGCGGCCGCCGACGGCGTCCTCGTGAAGCGCTCGGTCGATGTGGTGGCCGCCGTCGGGACGGGCCTCGGGCGTGTCCTCGACCGCCACGGACGCGATCCGGACGCGGTCGCCGTCGGTCGTCCTCGCGTGGACGTAGGCGGCCTTCCGGAGCGCGCACAGGTGGGCACACGGCCCGACGTTGTACTCGTAGCCCTTGCAGTCGCACCACCCGACATACGCGCCGCTCTCGTCCGCGAGGGCGACGCTGTGGGCGTCGGTACCGCCGGGAAGGCTCACACGCCAGCCGTAGGTACTCGCGCGTTCGATGAGCGCCGCGAGGCCGTCGCCGCGTTCCCACGAGGTCGTCTCGTCGTCGCGCTCGGCCTCGAAGTCGAGCACGTCGCCGCTCACGGCATCCGAGACCGTCACCTCGGCCGCGTCGGGAAACGTACGCGCCGGCGTCGACGAACCGGAGTCCGACCGGCTCACCGGCCGTCACCTCCTGAGCACTCGGGGCACTCGCGACGCGGAATCCCGCTGCCGAACGGCGTCCGGGTGACGAGCCGAGCGCCGCAGCTCGGGCAGAATCTCACGGCGAACACCTCCCGTCATCGAGCGCTGGACAGGGCGCCTCGTCGTCGGTGATCGGCTCGCTACAGAAGTCGCAGATCGGGGCCGGGAGGCTGTCGAAGTCGACCGACAAAGCCTCAGACATAAACCCCACCCCCCGAAATCGAAGGACTGCGGCGCTCTGTGGGGGTTAAGTAGCGATGGACTCGGCGGGATTTGAACCCGCGGCCTTTCCCCTGCCAAGGGAACGATCTACCACTGATCTACGAGCCCGCCTGCACTACCAGGTATCGCGGTTCGGTAGTTAAGGGCTTCGACTGCGCACGTCCTCGCTACCGATCACCACGGTCGAGACGTGGATAGAAAGCCCTTAGGCCCGCGACTGAGAGCGATCCGATGGGAACAGCACGGCCGCAACTCCGACTCGCCCGCGGTGGGCTTGGGATTGCGGATGTGCCCCCGTCGGACTGCCCGCTCGCGCCGGAGGCGCGCTCGGGAGCGACAGCCGGCGGTGGCTCGCTTCTGCGGCCGACGTTCCAACATCAGACAATGGCACGAATGCACACCCGCCGTCGAGGGTCGTCCGGCTCGGACAACCCCGCGGCAGACGAACCCCCGGAGTGGAGCGACGTCGAAGCCGAGGACGTCGAGGAACGCGTCGTCGAACTCGCTGATCAGGGCCACGACCCGAGCGTCATCGGCCTGAAACTGCGCGACGAGGGCGTGAAGGGCACGCCGGTTCCGAACGTGAAGCTCGCGACCGGCAAGAAGGTCACCGAGATCCTCGAGGAGCACGGCGCCGGCAACGACCTGCCCGAGGACATCCGCAACCTCATGGAGCGCGCTGTGCGCCTCCGCGAGCACATGGCGGAGAACCAGCAGGACGCGCAGAACAAGCGCGCGCTCCAGAACACCGAGTCCAAGATCCGTCGCCTCGCCGACTACTACCGCGGCGACAAACTCGACGAGGACTTCCGGTACAGCTACGACGTCGCCGTCGACCTCCTCGAGGACGACGCGTAAGACACCCGACCCCACTCACGAACCACACCGATGTCCACCGCCGCCGACCCGCCGACCGAGGCCGACCCCGAACGGGTAGCCTCGGCGCTGGCGGCGGCGGAGTTCGTCCGGATCTACCCCCGACCCACCGGCGACGCGCTGGCCGCGGCGGGGGTACTCGCCCGCGCGCTCGACACGCGGGGCACGCCGTTCCAAGTTCGCGCCACACGCGACGGGGCGGTCCCGGACGGCGACGGGAGCGCGCTCGCGCTGGGCTGGACTGCGCCGAACGCGACCGGTATCGAACCCGGCTCGCGGCCGGTGTCGACCGTCGCGGCCGCCGTCGTCGACGCGCTCGACGCCGAGCCGGACCCGATCGTCGGGCTCGCGGGCGTCGTCGCCGCCGGGACCGTGCCGGGTGACGGCGGCAGCGGGAGCATGCTGGAGGAGGCCGAACGCCGCGGCGTCGTCGGTCGACGCCCGGGCGTGGCGGTTCCCACGGCAGATCTCGCCGACGGGCTCGCGCACTCGACGCGGATCTGGACGCCGTACTCCGGCGACGTGGACGGCGCACGCGCGCTGCTCGTGGACCTCGGTATCGACACCGAGGCCATTGGGTCCGCCGAGATCGACGACGACGACCACCGACGGCTCGCCTCCGCGGTCGCGCTCGACGCGACCGCCGACGCGCCCGACCGCGCGGTGTCCGCCGTCGAGCGGGCGCTGCGCCCGTACGAGACGCCGACGGGGCCGTTCGCCACGCTCGGCGGCCACGCCGACGTGCTCGATGCGCTCGCTCGCGAGCGTCCGGGACTCGGCGTGGCGCTCTCGCTCGGCGCGGACGTGACCGACGCGGCGCTGTCGACGTGGCGCGACCACGCCGCCGGCGTCCACGGGGCGCTCGCGGACCCGACGACGGGCCGATACGACGGCGCGTTCGTCGCCCGCGTGGAGGCGTCGCCGGCCGACGCGCCGGCGCTCGCCACCGCCGCGCGGCTCGTCCGCGACTACGCCTCCCCCGAGCCGGTCGCGCTCGTCGTCTCCGACGACGCGGCCGCCGCCGCCGGCGACGGGGCGGTCGACGTGACGGCGGCCCTTCGAGCCGGCGTCGAGGCGACGACGGCCGAGGACCCGGACGGGTCGGGCGGTCCCGACGACACGGACCGTGACGGCGAGTCGATCGACGTGATCGGCGACGGCCGCCTCGGCGAGGCCCGATTCGCCGGCGGCGACGTACAGGCGTTCATCGGCGCGTTCAGGGAGGCCCTGCGATGACCGGGGACGACCTCGCGCGCACCGCGCTGGTCGAGACGACGCACGCGGACGCCGAGGCCGCAGCGACGATCGCGGCTGCCATCTCGCCGGACAATACGGACGACATTCGAACGGAGGCGGACGGATCGACGGTCGAGACCCGCATCACGCGGGGGACGACCGGCGGCTTCCTCGCCTCGATGGACGACTATCTCGTGAACCTCGACGTGGCCGACGACGTGGTCGCGACGGGACGGGGGACGGACAGCACGAACGACGCGGAGCGGTTCCGCGACACCAACGACGCGGACGGCATCCGCGACACAGCCGACACACGCGACACCGCAGACGCAGACACACACGACACATGAGCGAACGATCAGTCTCACGACAACGACAGGGGAAACGCTGGTACACCGTCCTCGCGCCCGAGCAGTTCGACCGAGCCGAGCTCGGCGACACCATGGCCGAGGAGCCAGAGCAGGTCGTCGGCCGCACGGTCGAGACCACGCTCGGCGAGATAACCGGTGACCAGGGACAGGACAACGTCAAGCTGACGTTCAAGATCACGGACGTCGGGTCGGACACCGCGTACACCGAGTTCATTCAGCACGAACTCACGCGCGATTACCTCCGCTCGATGGTCCGCCGCGGCGCCTCGAAGGTCGACCTGCACATCACCGTGCGCACGACCGACGACTACCGCGTCCGCGTCAGCCCGGTCGCCTTCACGACCAAGAAGGCGGACCGCTCGCAGGAGCAGGCCATCCGCCAGATCATGATCGATCTGGTGGAGGACGCAGCCGAGGACCGCTCCTTCTCGGAGCTCATCGACTCCGTCGTCGAGGGGCGCCTCTCGTCGGCGATCTACGGCGAGGCGAAGACGGTGTACCCGCTTCGCCGCGTCGAGATCCAGAAGCTCTCGCTCGAGGCGCGGCCCGAGGAGATCGCCGCCGAGGAGGAGACCGCCGTCGACGTGGACGACGACGACGTCGCCGTCGACGAGTAGGCGACCGACCACCGACGTTTTTACGCACCGACCTCCCTCGAACAGCGACGCCTGACCGCGTTCGGACAGCGGCGTGTGGGTCACCTCACGGCGCCGCGTTGTCCGAAACGGCGCCACGTTCGCGATTCACAACGCCACGTGACGGGTGATGAGTGCCACGTTCGCCGACCCGCACTCGGGGCACTCGTCGACGACGGCGCCGACCGGCGCTCGCACCCATTCGTCGCAATCGTGACACCGGTAGACGTCCGCACGCTCCGGAGCGAGCAGGTTGCGATCCGGTCGACGATCCCGGTCGACGATCGGTAGTACCGTTCGACACGGGAGGAAACCCGCGTTTTGCCGAGCCGGCACCTCGATCCGATCGATGCGACCGGCGATCGCGGCGGAACGCCGGTCCGGGGCGTCACTTCTCGACGCGGACGACACCGACCATTCCCGCCTGTTCGTGCGGGATGCAGTAGTACGTGTAGTCCCCGGGGACCTCGAAGGTGTGTTCGAAGCGCTCGTTCGCGGAGATGGCTCCCCGCTTCCCGTCCCACGCGTCCACGGCCGCCGCCTCGGAGTCGTACCCGCCGGTCGCGAAGTAGTCGGCGTTCTCGGGGATCTGATCCTCGTACGCCGTCACCGAGTGGGAACGCGTCGACGTGTTCTCCCAGACGACCGTGTCGCCGACGGACACGGTGATCTCGTACGGACGGAACGCCTCGGCGGTCATGCCGACGTCGTAGTCGTCGCCCGAGGACCCCGGGAGCACGGCGGCACACCCCGCCAGCGAGAGCGACGCGGCGGCGCCCGCGGTCGCGAGGAAGCGGCGTCGGTCCATATGGTCGAACGGTGGGAGCGGATCGATTTATGACGATCGGTCCGGGCGCCGGATCGGATGGAAAACCATACGACCGGCCATGCCGTCAGCCCGACTGGACTATGACCGACCGGCCGCGCTTCCTCTCCCGGCTGGGGCTGGCTGACGCCGTCACCGCCGGGAACGCCGCCCTCGGGACGCTCGCTGCGGCCGCGGTGGCGTTCGATCCGACGCTGGCGGCGCGGCTGGTGCTCCTCGGGGCGGTCGCGGACGGCCTCGACGGCGTGGTCGCGCGCCGGTACGGCGGTACCGCGATCGGCCCCCACCTCGACTCGCTGGCGGACGTGGCCTCCTTCGGCGTCGCCCCCGCGTTGATCGTCGCCGCGACGGTGACCGGCGCGTACCCGCTCAACTCGTCGCCCCTGCTGTTCGTCGCCGGGCTGGTCGTCCCCGCGATCTACGTCGCGCTCGCGGTGATCCGGCTGGCCGTGTACAACGTCGCGGACGAGGGGGAGAAAACGACTCACGGCGTCCAGACGACCCTCGCGGCGACGGTGATCGCGGCGTCCGTGCTCGCGGGGCTGGACTCGCCCGCGGTGGTGCTCGGCCTCGCAGCCGTGTCGGCGCCGCTGATGGTGACGCCCGTTCGGTACCCCGATCTCCACCCGCAGGACGCCCTCGTGATGGGTGTCGTGCAGGCGTGCGCGATCCTGTTCGCCGGCATGGCCGGCGAGTCGTTCGCGTTCGCGCTGCTGTTTCTCGCGCTCGGCTACCTCGTGCTCGGTCCACGCTTCTACTGGCGGACCGTGAACGAGGCTGCGGTGGAGGACGCGGACGAACCCGCGACCGACTCCGCCGAGGGCGACGGTCCGGACCCCGAACCCGGCGCCTGATCCGGCCGGTGCATGGCTGTGGTCATCGCTCGACGAGCCGAGGGAAGCCGGATACGCGTTCCGGGAACGGTTTACCCCCGCCGCTCCAGACCGTACACATGGATCCGAGACAGGTCGCCGACCTCTCGCCGGACGAGCGGCGAGCGTTCTTCGAACGCGACGCCGGCGTCGACGCCGTCCGCGGGGACGTGCGCGACATCGTCGAGCGCGTCCGCGACGAGGGCGACGCCGCGCTCCGGGAGTTCTCCCGGGAGTTCGACGACGTCGAGGTGGCGAACATCGACATCACCGACGAGGCCGAGCGCGCCGTCGAGGCCGTCGCCGACGACGTGCTCGCGGCGATCCGCGAGTCGATCGCGAACGTTCGCGAGTTCCACGAGGCACAGCTCCCCGAGGACTGGACGCGCGAGTTCGAGGACGGCCGCGAACTGGGCAAGCGCTTCCGGCCGCTCGACCGCGTCGGCGTGTACGTTCCCGGCGGCACCGCCGCGTACCCGTCGTCGGCGATCATGGGCGTCGTGCCGGCGACGGTGGCCGGCGTCGACCACGTCGCCGCCGTGACGCCGCCGGCCGAGGAGATCAACCCCGCGACGCTGGCTGCGATCCACGAGGCCGGCGCCGACGCCGTCTACTCCGCCGGCGGCGCCCAAGGGGTTGCCGCGCTCGCGTACGGCACCGAGACGGTGACGAGCGTCCGGAAGGTCGTCGGCCCGGGCAACAAGTGGGTCACCGCGGCGAAGGCGGCGGTCCGCGGCGACGTGGAGATCGACTTCCTCGCCGGTCCCTCGGAGGTGCTGGTGCTGGCCGACGACACCGCCGACCCCGCGGCGGTCGCCGCCGACCTGATCGCGCAGGCGGAGCACGACCCGAACGCCTCCGTCGTCGCGGTGACGGACGACGAGGCGACGGCCGACGCCGTCTGCGCGGCGGTCGACGCGCAGGTCCCCGAGCGAGAGCGGACCGAGACGATCGAGTCCGCCCTCGCGAACGACGCCTCGGGCGTGCTCGTCGGTCGCTCGATGTCGGAGGCGGTGTTGTTCGCCGAGGAGTACGCCGCCGAGCACCTCTCGATACAGGCGGCCGACGACGAGGCGCTGCTCGACCGGATAACGAACGTCGGCTCGGCGTTCCTCGGCGGGTTCACGCCCGTCGCCGCCGGCGACTACGCGTCCGGAACCAACCACGTGCTGCCGACGAACGGCGGCGCGAGGGCGTTCGGCGGGCTGTCGACCGGCTCGTTCCTGCGTTCCTCGACCGTCCAGCGGCTCTCAGAGGACGGCCTCCGCGACCTCTCGGGGACGGTGACGACGCTCGCGGAGGCAGAGGGACTCGAGGCGCACGCCGAGAGCGTCCGGACGCGATTCGAGGACGAGCGGTAGCGCCGAAGTCGATCACGGTTTCGCCACACGGTCTGTGTTGGCGTCAACGTTTTACGCGAGTACCCGGATCAACTACGTATGAGTACTGACGCGTCCGGCGGGAACGAACTCGACATCGCCGTCACTGTCACGCCGGCGGCGGCGGAGGAGGCGGTCTCGCTCATGGAGAGCGAGGGGATGGACGTGGACATCGGCGGCCTTCGCCTGTTCGTCCAGCAGGGAGGGTGTGCGGGGCTGTCGTACGGGATGCGGTTCGACACCGAACCCGAGGAGGACGACCGGGTGACCGAACAACACGGACTGCGCGTGTTCGTCGACCCCGCGTCGATGAACTACATCGGCGGCTCGAAACTGGACTACGAGTCCGGGCTGCAGGCCGCGGGCTTCACCGTCGAGAACCCGAACGTCGAGGCGGAGTGCGGTTGCGGCGAGTCGTTCCGGACGTGAGCGGCCTCGAACGTCCGTCGGTCCGTCACGGTCCGACTCGACACTGATCCTCACCACGGTGTCTCCGTCGGTCCCGGATCGGAGCGACCCAGACCGTTTAACAGCCGGCGTCGCCTGCGTACGGTATGACTCTCGACGCCGTCGAGACGGCCGCCGGCGAGCTGTACGTCGACCGCGCTGACGGGGAGCGCGGCTCGAAGTCGCCCTTCTACCACGTGTTCGCCGACGAGGCAGGCGAGACCAGATGGGGATACTTCTGCGGGAACTGCGAGACGGTGAACAACGCGATGGACTCGATGGGGCGCATCGAGTGCAACGAGTGCGGCAACATACGCAAGCCCGACGAGTGGGACGCCGCTCACGAGTAGGGTCGACGGGAGAGTCCCCCTGATTCCCGGTCCGAGGCGTCGTTTGACGGACGAGTCGAGGCGAACGGAACGAACACGGGAGCTAAGTGGAATCCGGTCGCAGTCGGGGGCATGCCCGAACTTTCCCTCGCCCAGTCGGGGACCGCGCTCGTGCGGGAGGCGATCGAACGGTTCCTGACCGACGTCGCCGACGCCCTGCCGAACGTCATCGCCGGCGTCGTCTTCCTGCTCATCGCCGCCGTGGCGATCAAGCTGCTCATGACGGTCCTTCGGGCGGTACTGAAGCGGACGATCGCCGGCGAGTCGCCCGTTTACCGACAGTTCGTCGCCACCGTGGTCGCGGTGTTCCTGTGGTTCGGCGTCGGCCTCTCGTTCCTCTCTATCGTCGGCCTCGACGGCATCGCCGCCTCGCTGGGCACGGCCGCGGGGTTCGTCGCGCTCGGCATCTCCTACGCCACGTCGGGGATGATCGCCGACGCCGTCGCGGGGGTGTACCTCCTGCGCGACGAGGACTTCACCCCCGGCGACACCGTCGACATCGGCGGCACGGTCGGCGTCGTGAAGTCGATCGAGCTCCGCAAGACCCGGTTCACGGTCGAGGACGACACCGTCGTCCGCGGGAACGCCGACATCGAGAAGAAGTGGACGAAGATCGGCGATGCGGGGACGGATCGGGGGGCTCCGTCGCCGGGTGACGACTGAACCGACGGGGCCTCGGCTCACGGGCGGGTGAACGGTCCGGAGTCCGACCGTGCGTGGCGGGAGAACCGTTCGCCGCTCCGGAGAGATCGACACGTGCCACCATGTCACACGTTCTGCCGCGAACTTAACTCCGATGAGGTGGTAGACACTTCCATGTTCGTGGGACACGCGCTGGCGGCGTTCGCGCTCGTCGCGGTGGTCGCCCGCCGGCTCGGCGAGCGACCCGCGCGTGCGCTCACGTTCGGCGTCGTCGCGGCGCTGTTCGCCGCCGCGCCTGACGTCGATATCGGCTACGCGCTCGTCGGCGTCGTCTCAGGGCTCGGCGCCGGTGCGGGGGCGCTCGGGCTCGCCGATTCGTTCTGGTCGACCGGGAACCTCGTTCACCGTGCGGTGACTCACTCGCTGGTCGTCGCCCCCGTCGTCGCGCTCGCGGCCGCGGCGTGGGTCGACGGCCGCGCGAGCGCCAGGGTCGTCGCGCTCGCGCTCGCCGCCGGACTGGTCGCGGTCACGACGACCGTCAGCGGCGCGCTCGGGGCCTTCGTCACGGTCGCGTTCGTCGCCGTCGCGCTCGCGCTGGCCGAGGGCGTCCGGCGTCGAAGCGACCTGACGCCGCGCGCGGCGTTCGCGCTCGCGCTCGCCGGCCTCGCCTCACACCCGTTCGGCGACCTGTTCACCGGGGAGCCGCCGGCGTTCCTCTACCCGCTGCCAGTGGACGTGGTGACCGCCCGGGTGTCGCTGTCGGCGGACCCGACCCTCCACCTCCTCGGCGCGTTCGCGGTCGAACTGGCGACGATCTGGGCGGCCGCGCTGGTGTGGAGCCGCCTCCGCGCCGAGCGGGACGGCCGGGGGACCCGAATGCTCGACGTTCCCCGTCGCGTCGACCCGCTCGCGGTGGCCGGCGCGGGCTACGCCGCCGGCGCGTTCCTCATCCCGGCGCCGACGCTTGACCTCTCGTACCCGTTCGTCTTCACGGTGCTCGCGGTCGGCGCCGTCGGGATCGCGCCGGTGCGGATCCGCCGCCGTGGACGCGCGGCGCTCTCGCCCGAGTTTGCCCGTCCCGGGGCCGAACGCGCCCTGTTCACCGGTCTGACGGCGGTGACGTTCGCGTGGCTCGGCTACCTGCTCGCGTACCTCGCCGGCATCGCCTGATCTTCCGGTGCGGCGGATCCGTCGTCGGCGCGGGCCGACCCTTTTAAACAGGGCCTCACCTTAGCGGGTTCCATGACGCAGTCGGGGCTCCGAGCGGTCGTCGAGGAGCAACGCGCGAACGCGGTGATCGGCTGGACGATCCTCGCGTTCCTCGCGGCCAGCGGAGCGAGCGAGTTGATCTCGGGGGAACAAGTGTGGGGGGCGCTCGTGCTCGCGCTGGTCGCGGTCGCGGTCGTGCCCCCCGTCGCGTTCCGCTCCCCGACGGCGATGCTGCCGTGGGAGGTGTTGGCGCTGGCGTCGCTGCCGGCGGTCGGTCGGACGCTGATCGTCGGCGAAACTGTCGGCGGGATCACGTTCACGGGTCGGCTGACGACGTATCTCGCCGTCGCCACGGTCGCGCTCATCGTCGCCGTCGAGCTGAACCTGTTCACGCCCGTCCGCATGACCCACTCGTTCGCCGTCTTCTTCGTGACGATCGCGACGATGGCCGCGGCGGGCATGTGGGCGGTCGTGCGGTACTTCTCGGACACGCTCCTGGGCACCATGCACGTGCTCGACGGGCGCCCCGAACACGCGATCGAGACGGCGCTGATGTGGGACTTCGTCGCGGCAACGGTCGCGGGGATCCTCGCCGGTCTGCTGTTCGAGTACTACTTCCGTCGCCGTAACACGGGGGCCGAGCGGGTCGACCCCGAGGTGACCGAGGCGTGAGAGTCCGCGACGTGCTCGGGGTCTCCGTCGAGAGACAGCGACAGGCGACTCGCGTGATGCAGGTGTTGATCGTCATGTTCCTCGGGATCGGGATCGAACGCGGGTCGACGGGGCTGATCGTCAACGGTCTCTTCGCGCTCGGCGTGACGTTCCTCCCCGCGGCGCTGGAGCGCGAATACGACCTCCCGATGGACGCCGGACTGACGCTGTGGATCACCACGGCCGTCTTCCTGCACGCGCTCGGGGTCGCCGGGGTGCCCGGCGTCACCGGCAACCTCTACGCGGACGCGAGTCCGATCCCGTTCTGGGACCACATCACCCACGCGCTGTCGGCGTCGGTCGTCGCCGCCGTGGGCTACACCGTGGCCCGGGCCGTCGACGAGCACACCGAGTCGGTGTACCTGCCGTCGCGGTTCATGTTCGTGTTCATCCTGACGTTCGTCGCCGCCTTCGGCGTGGCCTGGGAGGTGCTGGAGTTCGCGATCGGAGGGATCGCCGCCGCCCTCGGCTCCGGCAGCGTGCTCACCCAGTACGGGCTGGAGGACACCATCTACGACCTCGTGTTCGACCTCGCCGGGGCCGTTATCGTCGCCGTCTGGGGGACAGCCCACCTCACCGACGTGGCGAAGGCGGTGACCGAGCGGATCGATCACTGGCGCGGCACGCGGTGATCTCCGGGGCGTCGTCGCCCGGCGCCCGCGGACACCTTTTTGCCGCCAGCCGGAGAGCGAACGGGTGGAATGGTCTTCAAGAAGATCACGCTGATCGGCCGGAGCACCGAGAGTTTCGACGACGCCGCGGACGACGCGATCGACCGCGCCGAGGAGACGATCGACAACGTCCAGTGGATCGAGGTCGAGGAGTTCGGCGTCGAGGTCGCCTCCGCGGAGGAACGAGAGTATCAGGCGGAGGTCGTGGTCGCGTTCGAACTGGAGGAGTAACCACCTCGGGAATCAGCTTCCCTCGGACCCGGGGTCAGCGCCGACTCCGTCGACGCTGTCGTGTCCGTCCGCGACGTGTGACTCGCGGGTCGTACCCCCGGTCCCCGCCTCTCGCATGGCCACCTGCGCGACGCCGCTGGTGTCGTCGAACACGAGGTGACTGTGGGGGTAGGCGAACTCCACGTCGATGGAGTCGTCGTCCTCGAGGATGTCCCAGACCGCGGTCTGGACCTGCGAACGGACGGTCAACGGCTTGAACGGAGTCTTCGCCCAGTACCGCAGGGTGATCTCGACGCCGTGATCGCCGAAGCTGTCGATGTAGCAGGTGGGCCTGGCAGGATACCGTGCGACGCCGATCCGGATGTCGGGCCCTCCCTCGATCACGGCCTCACAGGAGGCGGCCGCACGCTCGATCAGGCCCCGGGCACGGTCGACGTCCGACTCGTAGGTGATGAGGATCGGCAGCGAGAGTCGCGTGCGCTCGTCCTCGGCCGAGAGGTTCGTGACCCGGTGGTCGCGGATGTAGGAGTTCGGGATCACCTCGAAGGTGTTGTCGACGGTGAACACCTTCGTGTAGCGGAGGGTGATGTCGTCGACGAACCCCCGCGTGCCGTCCGGGAGTTCCACCATGTCGCCGATCTCGAACGGCTGGTCGGCGAGCACGAACACGCCGCTGATGATCGACCCCACGATCGGGGCGAGGACGACGGCGACGACAGCCGAGAACACCGTGACCGAGAGGACGATGTTGCCCAGTTCCACGCCCGCCGCGGAGAGGCCCGCCGCGCCGAACAGCAGGACGATCACGAGGCGGATCCCCCTGAGAATGACGTGCGCGACCGACTCGCGGGCGAACCGGCGGGCGACGGGTCGCCCCAGCAGGCGGATCGCGTAGGTCGAGACTGCCGCCCCGAGCGCGAGAAACAGGACGACCACGGCGATCGCGACCCCGGGAACGCCCAGCGCCGACTGGTAGGCGTCCCCCAGCCGATCAAACAGACTCGTGATCGCGGTCGCGAGCGGCATCGCGCTCGACAACGCCGCGGTCGTCCCCGGGTGCATATCGCGGGGGTCGGCGTCGGCCCGAAAAAGCGTTCCCCTCACGCCGTCGGACGGGGATCGTCGGCCGTTCGATCGCTCAGAGATCGGAACGCCCGGTACTGCTAACACGAGCTCGCCCGTACCGGATCCTATGAACGGACACGTCGAGGAACCGACGTTCCACGTCGCGACCGAGCGTGAGCCCGCAAGCACCGTCATCGGGGGGTTCTCCCAGTTCGGTCTCGCGGGGCTGACGGCGGTCGACTTCCTGGTGGATCACCTCGAACTCGAACAGACCGGACACCTCAGCGCGGAGGGGCTCCCGACGATCACCCCGTTCGAGAACGGGCGACCGCGACACCCGACCCGACTGTTCTCCCGGGACGGCCTCGATGTGACCCTCCTCGTGGGGGAGCTGTTCGTCCCGAACTCGCTCGCGGAGCCGTTCTCGCGGGCGGTCCTCGACTGGACCGAGCGGGCGAACGTCGACGAGGTCGCCGTCCTGTCGGGCGCGCCGTTCCCTCACGACCCGGCGGAGCATCACACGTTCTACGTCGCCAGCGACGACTATCGGGCGATGCACTTCCCCGAGACCGGCCCCGACGCCGGTGACGATCCCGCGGACTCCGCAGTCCGGGACACGGCCGGCTCGACGGAGGCGACGGACACGACCGGCGCGGGCGATACGATCGACGCAACGGATCGGGGGACCGTTCGCCCGATGGCGAACGGCTTCCTCGACGGAACGAACGCGGCGTTGCTGGCCCGGTCGATGGAGTCGGACTTTCGCGGGTGCGTGTACGTCACGCCCGTTCACCCACAGACCCCGGACGTCGACGCCGCCATCCGGCTCGTCGAGGCGGTCGAGGCGGTGTACGGACTGGACGTCGACACCGGTCCCCTCGAGGCGTTCGCTTCGCAGGTCGGCGACTACTACCGGTCGCTCGCCGACCGGCTGGAGGAACAGACCGACGAGGAACAGCCGTCCGACCGCATGTTTATGTAGCCGGCGAGGACGACACGGCTCCGACGACGCTCTGGTACGACCTTTCGAAAACGGATACTACTCGAAATTTAGTAAAACCCTTACGGGAGGGTGCAAACAGGGAGGTATGACCGACGATCTCAGAACGACGATGGAGCGGGTCGGCGAGCGGTTCAACCTCGGCGAGTACGAGATCGACGCGTACCTCGCCGTGCTGGAACACGGCGAGCTCACGGCGTCGGAGATCGCGACGGAGACCGACATCCCGCAGCCGCGCGTGTACGACACGGTCCGGAGCCTCTCGGACCGCGGCTTGGTGGAACTGCGGGAGTCGCGCCCGATGAAGATCGTCGCGGTCGACCCCGACGAGGCGTTCGGCGACATTCGCTCGTCGCTGTCGGAGATGGTGGACGAACTGGAGGCGCGATACACCGCTCCGACGCGAGACACCGAGGCGGTGTCGCTGGTGAAGTCGCGCTCGACGATCCTGCGGTATCTCGAGGAGGTGATCGAGTCGGCCGAATACGAACTGGCCGTCTCGTTGACGCCGGACCTGCTCCGACGGTTTCGCGACGAGCTCGAGCGCCGCGTCGACGACGGCGTCGCCGTCGAGTTGCTCGTGACGCCGGCCTCGCGAGCCCCGTCGACCGCGGAGTTCGACTACGATGCGGTCGCGACCGAGACGCGGAGCCGTCGCGGGATCACGACGCCCGTCATCGCGGTCGCCGACGGCGAGTACTCCGTGTACGCGACCCAGGACGCCCTCAGGGACGATCGCGACCGATACGGCGTCATCTTCAACCGCTCGGCGCTGGGATTCCTCGTGAGCGGGTTCTTCGGGACCGTCCTGTGGTCCACCGCGGAGACCGTCGCGACCGACGGGGAGGAGCGGCCGTTCCCCCGCACGTACGCGTCGATCCGTCGGGCGGTGAAGGACATTCACGAGGTCGGCGGCGAGTTCGAGGCCTCGATCTCCGGTCGGGACGTGGAGACCGGGAACGAGATCCGCATCGAGGGTCCCGTCGTCGACTACGAGTTCGACGCCTCCGAGCAGGTCGCCTCGTTCACCGTCGACGACCCCGACGGCGGCCACGTCAGCGTCGGCGGCCTCGTCGCCGCCTTCGAGGACGTCGAGGGACAGGAGATCGAACTCCGCCGGCAGTAGTCGGACTCGCCGGACTCTGACTCGCCGGAGCGGAACCCATCGGGGGTCCGCCGTCCCGGGAACGGCGAAAACAGACAAGTGCGTCGGCGACGACGAATCACCCGATGGACTACTCCTGGTCATCTCTGTCGGACGACATCGCCCCCTCGACCGTTCTCGTCGTCGGCTTCCTGCTGTTCGTGTTTCCGGAGCCGGCGACATCGGCGTTCGGAGCCGGACTGTTGCTGTTGGGCGCGGCGTGGTGGTTCTACGAGTGGGATCGGCTCTGACCCCGCCCCGTCCCCGTGGCGGGAGTTCCGCCGCGGTGAACAGCTGTCGGCCCACGGGCGGGCGTCGTCGACCCTCGGTCAGATGTCGACCGTGAACGGCGCGTAGTCGCGCGCGCGGTCGGCCATCGCGCCGAACAGGTCCGCGACGGCGACGAGGTCCCCGGCGTCGATCACCTCCACGGGCGTGTGCATGTAGCGGTTCGGGATCCCGACGTTCAGCGAGGGGATCCCCCCGCGACTGGTGAAGAACGCGTCGGCGTCGGTTCCGGTGCGGATACCCGACGCCTGCAGTTGGGAGTCGATGTCGTCGGCGTCGGCGGCCGCGCGCGCCAACTCGACGACGCGGGGGTGGTTCGCGGAGCCGCGGGCGACGACCGGCCCGGACCCGAGTTCGACCGGCCCGCGGTACTCGTCGTTCACGTCGGGGTTGTCCGTCGCGTGCGTCACGTCCGCGGCGACGGCCACGTCCGGATCGAGGTCGAAGCCGATCATCTCCGCGCCGTTGAGTCCGATCTCCTCCTGGACCGTCGAGACGGCGTACACGGTCGCGTCGACGTCCGCCTCGACGGCCCGCCGGAGCCCCTCGGCGACGGCCCACGTGCCCACGCGGTTGTCCATCCCGCGCGCGGAGATCCGGTCGCCGTGGAGGTCGTGAACCGTCGAGGAGAACGTCACGGGGTCGCCGACCTCGACGAGGTCCCTCGCGTCGTCCTCGTTCGCGGCGCCGACGTCGACGAACTGCTCGGCCACGTCCTCGATCTCGTCGTCCTCGCGGTCGCGGAGGTGGATGGCGGTCTGGCCGATCACGCCCTGAACCGGGCCGTCGGCGGCGTGGACCGTGACGTGTTGCCCCTTCGAGACGGTCCGATCGGAACCGCCGACGCGGGTGAGTCGAAGGAATCCCTCGTCGGTGATCCGACGGACCATGAACCCGATCTCGTCGGCGTGGCCGGTGAACGCGATGCGCGGGCCGTCGCCGTCACCCTCGTGAACCGCGACGGCGTTGCCGTACGCGTCGGTCCACACGTCGTCGGCGAACTGCCGGACGTAGTCGACCCAGACGCGCTGTCCGTCGGTCTCGAACCCCGAGGGAGAGGGGGTCGTGAGCAGGTCATCGAGGAACGCCCTGCGGGTTGCGTCCATGCCCAAGTTCCGTGTCCGAATTCAAATGAAGCCGCCGATCCCCCTGTGCAGGCCCGTGTCCGCGGGATCGGATCGGTTTCGTCGGGTGACGCGATCCAAACCAATAACCGGGCACCGCGCCATCGACACGGTATGAGTAAGTTCACGCTGTTCGAACTGCACGTTCACGACGGGATCGACGTCGGGCCCTCATCGCTCGGGGGCGCGACGGGCAACACCACCGGGACGGACGACGTCGCCGACGGGGGCGTTGACGGCGAGACCGGGTCGTCCGAGTCAGTCGTCGGAAAGGTGCTGGGGGTACTCGCGGTCGTGGCGGTTCTCGTCGGACTCGCCGTCGGCGCGAAGAAGGTGCTGAGCGACGACTTGGAGCCGATCGAGGAGCTCGAGGAGTTGGACGAGGACAACTGATCCGGGGCGTTCCGAGCGCTATACGGGTCGGTCGGCGAGCGACCCAACGCGGTCGGCCGCGTAGCCGAAGACGTCGACGTAGCCGTACGGCGACATCAGCGCCGGATAGAACGACTCGTCGGCGGTGAACACCTCGCCGTCGGCGGCCGCGAACCGTTCGCCGACGGTCACTTCGGCGAAGTTCTCGACGAACACCTCGTACTCGTCGGCCGCCGGCTTCGGCACGGCATCGACCAGTTCGAACACGTCGACCGAACTCGAGTCCCCGTACCGTTCGGTCTCGGGCTCGCCGCCGTCGGCGGCGTGTCCGGGGGCGGTCCCCGTGGGTGAGGCCGTCGGGAGCGCGCCGGTCGCCGCGAGGAACTCGCGTACCAGCCGGTGGCCGTTCTCGGCGGCGGCGTCGGTCCCCTGGAGCCCGCATTCGACCTCTATCGTGTGCGGATGCTGGACGAGTCGCCCCTCCGCGAGTCCCTCCGTCTGTAGTAGCTTCGACACCGACAGGTGGGGGACGATGGCGCGGGCGATCTCGCCGACGGTCTCGGCGACCGCGAACGGCTCGTCGGTCGACTGCGTCGAGTGGAGCGCGAGCACCGTACTTCCCTCGAGTTCGGCCATGAGGTGGTGTGCCAGCTGAGACTCGTGGGTGTCGCCGTTCGGGTCGCCGGGGAACGCGCGGTTCAGGTCCTCCTCGGTGTAGCGGACGCCCGCCTCGATGGCCGCCTCGTTCGCGACGATCAGCTTCACCGGACGCTCCACGTCGGGGTCGGCCGCGAGCAGTCGGTCGACCGCCCGCGGTCCGCAGGGCTCGTCGCCGTGGATGCCGGCGACGACGGCCACCTCGGGAACGCCCTCGCCGAGCTGGTGAACTCGCATACCAGTTGTGAGGCGGGGATCCATTTGAGGGGCGCGGTTCCGGAGCCGCCGCTCAGCGGTCGACTCCGCCGTCGATATTCTCCTCCTCGTCATCGCCGCTGGCGGCGGTGTCCGTGGCAGCCCACAGCCCTGTCGCCCCGGCCTCTGCGACCGCCACGAGCAGGTCGACCGTCGCAGCGAGGTCGCCGAAATGGGCGGTCTCGACCGTCGAGTGGTGGTATCGAACCGGGATCGAGACGGCGCCGACGGGCGTCGACCCCGCGGCCGTCTGGAGCGCGCCGGTGTCGGTCCCGATGTTCGCGGCGACCTCGCGCTGGAACGGCACGTCCCGGTCGGCCGCGAGCGCCTCCAGCCGCTCGACGACGGCCGGCGTCGGCACGACGGTCGCGTCCTTCTGCTTGATCGCGACACCGTCGCCGAGCGTTGTCACGCGGTCGGCGGGGTCGACCCCCGGAACGGTGCGTTCGAGTGTTCCGTCGACGGCGATCGCCACGTCCGGGTCGACGTCGACGCCGACGCCCTCGGCACCGCGAAGGCCGACCTCCTCCTGTGTCGTCGCGACGTAGTGGACCGTCGCCTCCGGCTCGGCACGGGCCGCCGCCCGGAGCACCGCCCACACGCCCGCGCGGTCGTCGAGTGACTTGCCGCTCACGCACTCGCCGATGCGCTCGGTCGGGGCGCGCATCGTCACCGGATCGCCGACCGAGACGCGCTCGCGCGCCGTCTCGGCGTCGAGTCCGAGGTCGATCGCGACGTCCTCGACGTCCCGTTCGGAGTCGGTGTCGCGGACGTGCGCCGGGACCGCGCCGACGACGCCGTCGATCGGGTCCTCGCCGTCGTCGGCGTGGACTCGAACGCGAGCCGAGCGGAGGATCTCGGGGTTCCAGCCGCCGAGCGGGCTGACGCGGACGAACCCGTCGTCGTCGACGTGGCGAACCATGAACCCGATCTCGTCCATGTGCGCGGCGATCAGGAGTTCCGGAGCGTCCTCGCCGCCCTCGACCGTGCCGACGACGTTCCCCATGGCGTCGGTCCGAAGGCGGTCGACGTCTCCGTCGAGTTCCTCGGCGACGAGTTCGCGCGGGTCCGTCTCGAAGCCGACGGGACCGTGGGACTCCGTGAGTTCGCGGAGGAGGCCGTATCCGTCCATGGCGGTCGATCCGTCCGCGCGGCGAAAAGCGCGTGGATCGTGGCTGTCGAGGGAGGTCTCCGGACGAAGGGGCGACGAGTGGAGAGCGGGAAGAGAGTTGAGAGGGGAGACGGAACGCGAGGGCGAGACGGGACAGGTGAGAAAACGGACCGACGCTCGCGATCAGTGCTCCAGCGACTCGACGTACTCGTAGTCCGCCTCATAGGCGGTCACGCGCTGGCCGTCGAGTTCGATCGCCCAGCCGTCGAGGGTGGTCGGGTCATCCAGCGCTCGGTCGAGGGTCCGTCGCACGTCGTCGACGGCGACGCCGTAGAAGTCGGCGGGGACTCCCCCGAGGTACCCCAGCGCCGTCTCGAAGAGGCTGCGCATGCCGTCGTCGTTCTCGAAGTCGACGTGCTTGTACGCGCCGGCGGCGACCTGCACCATCCCGTGGAGGAACGCGCTCTCGACGGATCCGCCGCCGTAGTTGTACCACTCGTCCTCGAAGCAGTCGTGCGACTCGTGGTAGTCGCCGGCGTTGAACAGCCGCACGCCGTGTTCGGTGGCCCGCCGGAGCGTGGCGTGTTCCCAGACGCGCTCGTCCGCGCGCCAGCCGGTCGGGTTCCCCAACGGCGGCGCGACGCTCATATCGCGTGTGTGATCGTCCATGTCGAGGAGTCCGCGCGCGAGGGCCGTAACACCGTCGTCGACCGGAGGAGGACGACTCCCCGCGGTCCGGGACCCCGACGAACGGTTTTACTGTCGTCGGTACCGAGTGAGTCGTACTCGATGGCTCTACTGCGACGAGTGACGGCGTGGGTGCGGTCGGTGGGGAAACGGGCTCGACGCGACGCGTCCCGGACGTGGCGGGTGTTGAGCGATCCCGGGGCGCGCCCGGCCGTGCTGTACGCCCTCGCGCTCGCCGCCGCGGGAGCGAGCTTCCTCCTGTTCCTCACGGGTGACGGCGGGAGCCCCGGCGGTGTGGAGTTCGGACTCCTTATGGGATCGTTCGGGACCGTGTTGTACATGTCGCTGCGACAGGCGGGATCCGCACCTCGCCGGGGTCGGTGACGCGCCGTCGACAGCACGGGAGCACATGGACGAGGCGTCGCCAGCAGCCGTCGAAAACCGGAGCATTAACCCGCCGGGGAGTCGTCCGCGGAACTGCGTGCGAGGGTAGCCAAGCTCGGAAACGGCGGCGGACTCAAGATCCGCTCCTGTAGAGGTCCAAGGGTTCAAATCCCTTCCCTCGCATCGCCGGGGTCACTCCCCGTGATGCGGAAGACGCTCTCGGAGCGCTCTTCCCTCGCAAAACTTACTCGGATTGGTGAGCGACAGGTGTACCGCGGACTCGAGATCGACCCCTGTCGCGGTCTCACGACCGCAGCAACCGGGTGCCGAGAGCGACCCGGACGGATGTAGCGTGACCCACCATGGTCGTGTCTGTGTTCCGGCCAGCTCGAGGCCCACACGCGACTCGTACTGGTGCGTTGACCGAAACAACTGTCACGGAGGTCGAGCGGGCCGACGCCCCGATCCCGACGGGCGATGGGGCCTCGACGAGGAGAACGAGGGACCGACAGATGGGAGTGTCAGATACAGTCGGGCGTTCGTCGGACGCCGATCGGAGCCGTTACTCGCCGCCGTCGGTCGCGACGCCGAGCAGCTCGTCGGCGACGCGACCCGCCTCCGCCGGGTCCGGTCGCGCGCCGTCGCGGACCTCGTCGCCGAGGACGGTCGCGAGGTCGGCGACGTCGTCGCCGCTGCCGGCGGCGTGGACGCGCTCGAACGCCGGTCGGTAGCCGGCCGCACAGCGTCGTCCACCGTCGGTCGTCGTCGCGTCGATGACGTACTCGATCTGTTTGACCGCCTCGCCTGGGCGCATGGACGATCGATGCACGTACTGTGGCTTAAGTTCGGTCTGAGTCGCATTCGAGTAAACAGTCTTCAGCCCGGCTCTCGGCGGGTATCGCCGGATCGGGATCGAACCGGAACTCGCGTCCGAGTAGTCGATCCCGCGGCGCCGGACCCCTCACGGGAGCCGCCTGCGCATCGCGTCGAGGTACTCGGCTGCGACCGGCGGATCGTCGGCCGCGAGGTCCGCGACGCGGTCGCATCCGTGAACGAGCCGTTGCCTGTGGTCACCGTCGGACAGCTTGTTGCGAGCCACCGTTCGAACCGTCTCGACGGCGTCGACCGCCTCCTCGGGGCGTCCGTCCCGGACGGCGACGCGAGCCGACTCCACCAACTGGGTGAGCACCGACTCGACGTCGGCCGGGAGATCGTCCGGGTCCACGGGCGCGGGGAGCCGAGGAACGTCGTTCCGCTCGACCTCGTCGTCGTCGGACACGTTCGAGAGATAGTCGCACGCGAGAATAAAAACCCTCGCGGGACGCGAGGCGGAGCCGTGGCCGGGCATCCGTGGGCGAGGCGAGCAACCGATCGTGTCGTCGACCCGAACCCGGAGGTTGCTCGCGACCGCCTCGGCGACCCGAACCCGGAGATAGCCCGCGCCTCGACCCCGACACGCCGTCCGGAACCGACGGCTATTCCGGGCTGGTTCCCGAGGGGGTGCGCATGACAGCGCAGGGATCCGAAGCCGGGGCCGACCGAACGGCGGTCGCGGAGGCGGCCGCGCGGGCGGGGGCGGCGGTCGCGGGCGATCGGTTCCGCGACGACATCGACGTGGAGCAGAAGAACGGGAAGACGGACGTGGTGACGGAAGCGGACCGGGCGGGACAGCGGGCCGTCATCGAACGGATCCGCGAGGACTTTCCGGACGACGCGATCGTCGGCGAGGAGGAGGACGAGCTGAAGGCGGTGCCGGACGCGGGCGCCGCTTGGGTGATCGACCCCATCGACGGGACGAACAACTACGTCCGCGACATCAGGGCGTTCGCGACGGCCGTCGCCGCCGTCGTCGACGGCGAGCCCGTCGCGGCCGCGAACGTCCTGCCCGCGATGGACGACGTGTACGTCGCGGACGCGGACGCGACGTCCCGGAACGGGACGCGCGTGACCGTCAGCGACAGGACAGACCCGGAGACGGCGGCGGTGACGCCGACCGTCTGGTGGGACTTCGACGCCCGGGACGAGTACGCTCGCGCGTGCGCCGAGATCGTCGAGCGGTTCGGCGACATGCGGCGGTTCGGCTCCGCGCAACTGACGCTCTCGATGGTCGCGGAGGGGGCGCTCGACGCGACGATCACGAACGTCGACTGCAACCCCTGGGACACCGTCGCCGGCGTCCACATGGTCCGGACGGCCGGCGGGACCGTGACGGACCTCGACGGCGACCCGTGGCGCCACGACTCGTCGGGGCTGGTCGCGTCGAACGGCGGCGTGCACGAGGAGGCACTGGCGGCCGCGCGGGCGGTTCGGTCGGTGGCCGGGGAGTAGCCGGTCGACCGAGCGGCGCGGGTCACGCGAACCCAAACCGCAAAGGTGCCGAGGCGGCAGAGGCCGCTATGGAACTCGACGACACCGACCGCGAGATCCTCCGGATCCTCCAGGAGGACGCGCGAACGCCGTTCAGCGAGGTGGCGCGCCGGATCGACATGTCCAGCGCGACGGTCCACGACCGCGTCTCGCGGCTGGAGGAGGCGGGCGTGCTGCGTGGGTATCGCGCGGAAGTCGACCCGAAGGCGATCGGCTACGGCGTCTCGGCGTTCGTCGGGCTCCGCGTTCAACAGGGTCACGAGGAGGAGGCGCTCGAAACCCTCCGAGCCGTCGAGGGCGTCCGCGAGGTCCACCTCACGACGGGCGAATACGACGTGATGATGCGGGTGTACGCGGAGTCGACCGACGACCTCCGCGATCTGATGTTCGGCCAGATCGCGACGATGGACGGGTTCGACCGGTCGCAGACGATGGTGATCCTCGGGACCGACTACGAGGAGCCGGGCGTCCCGATCTGATCGGGGCGCACCCACACCGGCGACCGAGCCGGAAGCGCCCACCGAGGACGCCGTGGACCCACACCGACAGCACTACACCCGACACCGACGCCACTGTTCCAGCATGAAGGCGATCAAGGACAGCGTCCACGACTACATCACTCTCGATCCCGTCGCCGCCGGTCTCCTCGACACACGCACCGTGCAGCGGCTGCGCCACATCAAGCAGCTCTCCACCGTCCGGCTCGTCTACCCCTCCGCGTCCCACACCCGCTTCGAGCACTCCCTCGGGGTGTACCACCTCGCCGACCGCGCCCTCGAGTACCTCGGCGTCGACGGCGACCGCGCCGACCACCTCCGTGCGGCCGCCCTCCTGCACGACGTGGGCCACGGTCCCTACGGCCACCAGACGGAGGAGGTGATCCGCCGGCGCACCGGCGTCGACCACGACGAACTCGGCGAGTTCCTCGGCAACACCGACGCCGGGGAGGTACTCGCCGACCAGGGCCTCTCGGTCGACCGCGTCGCCGCGATCGTCCGGGGGGAAGGCGAGCTGGGACAGCTCGTGTCCGGCGAACTGGACGTGGACCGGATGGACTACCTCGTGCGTGACGCCCACCACACCGGCGTCCCCTACGGCACCATCGACCACGAGCGCCTCGTCCGCGAGCTCACCTACCGGGACGGCGCGCTCGTGCTCGCGGAGGGGAACGTCCAGACCGCGGAGTCGCTGCTGCTCGCCAGGGCGCTCATGGACGCCACCGTCTACCGCCACCACGTCTCCCGCGTCGCCGGCGCGATGCTGGAGCGCGCGTCCGATCGACTGCTCGACGCGGACGCCGGGATCGACGTGGAGCGGTTCCGCCGGATGGCCGACCACGACCTGCTGGTCGCGCTGCGCGAACACGTGCCCGAACTCGGCGAACGGATCGAGTACCGCGACCTGTACAAGCGCGCTATCTGGGCGGACCTGTCGGCGACCCCCGCCACCGTGGTCGAACTCGATCACGACGACGAGCGCGCGGCCGAGCGGGAGATCGCCGACCTCGCCGGCGTCGACGACCGCGAGGTGATCGTCGACGTGCCCGGCCGGCCGACGTTCACGGAGGCCGGCAGCCGGGTCGTCGTCGACGGCGTCCCGCAGCGCCTCGAGGACGCCTCCGAACTCGTCTCCGGACTCCGTGCGTCCCAGCGCGCCGGCTGGCGGATGGGGGTGTACGCGCCCGCCGAGCACACCGACGCGGTCGCGGCCGCGGCCGAGGACGTGCTCGGCGTCCGCGCGGGACCGATCAGGGACTGATCCGGGACCGACCGACGCCCGCCACCGCACGCGGCTCGGTCGGCTCGTCGAGGACCGCGTCGCCCACTGTTTATGCCCGGTGCCGGCGAAGCAGGCGCCATGACGACGATAAAGGACTCCGTCCACGACCACATCTCCGTGGACGGGGTCGCCGAGGACCTCCTCGATACTGGGCCGGTCCAGCGGCTTCGGCGGATCGCCCAGCTGGGGACGGTGAAGCTGGTCTATCCCTCCGCGAACCACACCCGCTTCGAGCACTCCCTCGGGGTGTATCACCTCGCCGACCGGGCGCTCGACTCGCTGGGCGTCGGAGGGATCGAGGCGGAGCGCGTCCGCGCGGCCGCGCTGTTGCACGACATCGGCCACGCGCCGTTCTCGCACAACGTCGAGGAGCTGATCCACCGCCACACCGGGCGCTACCACGACGACGTGACCGACCTGCTCGTCGACACCGACGTGGGGGACGTGCTCGCCGACCACGACCTCGATCCCGAGCGCGTGGCGGGGCTCATCGCCGGCGAGGGGCAGTACGGGCAGTTGGTGTCGGGGGAGTTGGACGTGGACCGGATGGACTACCTCGTGCGTGACGCCCACCACACCGGCGTCCCCTACGGCACCATCGACCACGAGCGCCTCGTCCGCGAGTTGACGTTCGCCGACGGCGACCTCGTGCTCGACGAGGGGAACGTCCAGACCGCCGAGTCGCTGCTGATGGCGAGGGCGCTGATGACGCCGACCGTGTACGCCCACCCCGTCGCGCGGATCTCGAAGGCGATGCTCCGCCGGGCGACCGAGCGCCTGATCGCGACCCCGGACGTCTCCGCCGAGCGCGTCCGCCGAATGGACGATCACGACCTGATCGGCGCACTGCGGATGACCCCCGAAACGGAACCGTTCGCCGACCGCTACGACCGACGCGACCTGTTCAAACGAGCCATCTGGGCCGAGTACGACGACACCCCGGACTCGCTTCGCGAGTCGGACCACGAGACGATCCGCGATCTGGAGGCCGACATCGCCGAGCGCGCCGCGGTCGACCCCTCGGAGGTCGTCCTCGACGTGCCGGCGGCCCCGTCGATGACGGAGTCGACCTCGGAGGTGCTCGTCGGGGGGAAGGTCCGCCGGCTGGGCGATCACTCGCCACTGGTGAGCGCCCTTCGGACCGCACAGGAGCAGCAGTGGCGCATGGGCGTGTACACCCTCGCCGACGCGACCGACCGCGTCGGCAAGGCGGCCGTCGACGTGCTCGGACTGGACATCGAGGGGACGCTCGTCTCGGACGTGCGCCAGCGGGTCCACGCGACGCTCGACGAGTTCGAGGCCGGCGAATGAGCCGCGAGCGCGGCGGCGAGGCGGCCGGGGGCGGGGCCACCGACGACGCCCCGGGCGACACCACCTACGAGGGAACGATCCTCGTCGGCAGCGACTTCGAGGCCGTCGAGGGTCGCCTCGTGGTCGAGGACGGGATGGTCGCGGCGATCGAGGAGGCGTCGGTCGCCAGCGACGACATCGTCTGTCCGGCGTTCGTCAACGCCCACACGCACATCGGCGACTCCGTCGCGAAGGAGGCCGGCCGGGGGCTCGACCTCGACGACCTCGTGGCGCCGCCGGACGGATTGAAACACCGGATCCTCCGGAACACGCCCGTCGAGGAGAAGGTGGCCGCGATGCGCCGTTCCCTGCGGCACATGCACGCGACGGGGACGACCGCCCACGTGGAGTTCCGCGAGGGCGGCGTCGCCGGCGTCGAGGCGATCGAGGCCGCCGTCGACGCCCTGCCGGTCGAGTCGGTCGTGCTCGGCCGCGAGACGGTGGACGCGATGGAGCACCCGTTCGCCGCGGGCTTCGGCGCCAGCGGCGCCCGCGACGCCGACTTCGACGCCGAGCGCGACGCCACCCGGCGCGCGGGGAAACTGTTCGGCATCCACGCGGGCGAGCGCGACTCGCTGGACGTCGGGGCCGCGATGGACCTCGACCCGGACCACATCGTCCACATGGTCCATCCCGACGAGACGCACCTCGACCGGCTCGCGGACGCCGAGTGGCCCGTCGTCGTCTGCCCGCGCTCGAACCTCGTCACGGGCGTCGGGGTCCCTCCGGTGCGCGAACTGCTCGACCGCACGACCGTCGCGCTGGGCACGGACAACGTGATGCTCAACGGCCCCTCGATGTTCCGCGAGATGGAGTTCGCCGCCAAGCTCACCGACGCCTCCGCGGTCGAGGTGCTGCGGATGGCGACGACGAACGGCGCCGCGGTCGCGGGCCTCGAGTGCGGCGTGCTCGCGGCGGATCGCCCCGCCCGCCTGTTCGTTCTCGACGGCGACAGCGACAACCTCGCGGGCGTCCGCGACCCCGTCCGCGCGGTCGTCCGCCGCGCGGGCGAGGGCGACGTGAAGGCGGTTCGACCGTAGCAACACGTTCACGGGTCGGGCCGCCGACCCGACGACTATGGATCCCGACGAACTGCCCTCACCGGGAACGACCCTGCGGTACGAACGGACCTTCTCCGTCGAGGAGGTGGCGGCGTTCGCCGATCTGTCGGAGGACCGCGGCGAGCACCACGAGGTGCCCGACGAGGAGGGTCGACTGCTCGTCCACGGCCTGCTCACGGCGACGATGCCGACGAAGATCGGCGGCGACCTGGACGTGCTCGCGCGGACGATGACGTTCGACTTCCACCGACCCGTCTACACCGGTCAACGGATCGGCTGTGAGGTAACCGTCGAGGCCGTCGACCACGGCGACGACGGCGACCGCGCGGCGGTCGAGGCGGACGTGGTCTGTCACCGCGACGGCGACGAGGTCGTGCTCACCGGCGGGTTCGAGGGCGTCGTGTTGGCGTGACCGGCCCGGCCGTCTGTCGCTCCCGCTCCCGCAGGCGGTCCGGTGTCACAGGTGTCACCGACGCGCGCTTTGATGACGGCGGACGCCGTGTGTCGGGTATGGCCTGTCCACACCTCGACTACCGGGAGTCGGACGGCGATCGGGAGTTCGACACCGCCCGCGCCTTCTGTACGGTCACAGACGAGTTCGTCCAGCCGGTCCACGCCGACATCTGCAACGAGCGATACGGGCTGGACCCGGAGTCCGACTGCGAGATCTTCCGCGAGGACGCGGGGCTGGATTGGGACGAATGACCTACGATGAGTACCTCGACGGCAAGCCCGTCGTGATCACGGCGGCGCTCACGGGCGGCATCCAGGGGAAAGAGGCACATCCCGACCTGCCGGAGACGCCCGCCGAGATCGGTTCGGCGGCCGCGGCGGCCGAGGAGGCCGGCGCCGCGGTCGTCCACCTGCACGCCCGCCGCGACAACGGCGAGCGCGCGTTCTCGACCGAGCGGTTTCAGGCGGTCACGGACGCAGTCCGCGACGCGACCGACGACGTGATCGTGCAGCACTCGACGGGCGGCACCGCCGCGCCGGACGCCCTCCGCGCGGAGCCGCTGCGGACGGATCCGGCGCCCGAGATGGCGAGCCTCGACATGGGTCCGATGAACCGCGGCCGGCGACTCACGAGCGAGAACACCCGCGACACGATCGACGGCCTCCACACGGAGATGCGCGAGCGGGGGATCAAGCCGGAGCTGGAGGTGTTCAACAACGGCCACCTCAACGAGGCGTTCCGGATCCTCGACGACCTCGACGAGCCGCCGTACCTCAACTTCATCTTCGGCCCGGGGACCCTCGCGCCGCCGTCGCCGGCGAACCTCCAGCGAATGGTCGACCAACTGCCCGAGCACGCCGAGTTCAACGTCATCGGGTTCGGTCCGCATCAGCTCCCGCTGACGACGCAGTCGCTGATCCTCGGCGGACACGTCCGCGTCGGGCTGGAGGACAACAGCTACCTCCGAAAGGGGGAGCTGGCGACGAACGAGGCGCTCGTCGCACGGGCGGCGCGGATCGCCGAGGAACTCGGTCGGCCGGTCGCGACACCCACGGAGGCGCGAGACGTGCTCGGCGTCGAATCACGGCGCTGAGTCGTCCTCACAGCACGAACACGACCACGACGAACCCGACGAGGATCGACAGCGTCAACGCGAGTTGGGCGACCGACGATGCGAGCATCCCCGCGAGCGTGTAGCCGGCTGCCCGCGCGGCCGCCACCGGCTCCTTGCCGGCGTACAGTTCGGCGCCGAGCACGGCGAGGCCGGTGCCGACGACGATCCCCAGCGGCCCGAGCACGAACAACAGCGCGAGCGACGCGACGCCCGCGACCACCATCGTCGTCGTCTCCGCGCCGCCGGCCTTCGAGGCGAGCGCGCCGCCGAGGTGTTCGACGCCGAACGCGACCGCCCCGACGAGCACGAACACGACGACCCAACCGACGCCGAGCGCTGGCGCCGACGGCGGCGCGAGGAAGTAGTAGACGAGGACGCCGGCCGCCGAGAGCGGTCCCGCGGGCACGAGCGGAAGCAGGCTCCCCGCCACGCCGGCGACGAGCAGGAGGACGGCCGCCGCGGTAACCAACTCGACCATGGGAGGTGAGTGACGGTCGGCGGCGGGGACGGATAAACACCGTCGTCGCCGCGGTCCTCACTCGTACCGCTCGCGCTCGGCGGCCGCGACCGTGTCGCCGTAGCGGTCCACCAGCGGCTGGAGCGCCCGTCCGAGGCTCCGCATGCACTCGGCGGTCGAGACGTAGTCGAGCTCGTCGGTCACGAACTCCCAGTCGTGTGCCTGCAACACCTTGCGGACGAGCAGGCGCTCCTCCGGCTCCGCGAGATCGCACTCGCCATCGAGCAGGTGCGCGAGGGCGAGGCGTCGGAACGGGCGGGGCGCCATGTCCGCGAGCCCGGGGCCGTACGCCGCCGCGACAGTCAGGCGCCACTCGTACTCCGAGACGTCGACGACCGCGTCGCCGCCGGCGTCGCAGGCGGCCATCGCCGAGCGGACGACGTCCGGATCCAGGTCGCACAGCGCGTCCGAGAGTACCGCGCCGATCCGCTCGCGGAACCATCGGGCGTGTCGACGCGCGAGCGCCCGGCCGTCGTCGCTCGTCGGGGCCACCATGAGCGCCGAGTGCTCGCCGCTCGCCGCGTTGCGCGTGGTCGCGAGGTGGACCGTTCGGTAGCCGTTGTCGGCCCAGAAGTCGAGCAGTGCCGGGGTCGCGCCGAAGCCAGTGCCGAGGTAGTCCACGTCGTCACCGACCTCCCGTTCGATCTCACGCAGCAGCCGGGACCCGAGCCCACGACTCCGCACGGCGTGGTGGGTCGCGATGCGCATGACTCGCACCCCGGTCGGCGCGGCCGCGTCGGGGTCGCGGAGCTGGCTCGTCAGCACGTCCGGGAGCATGTTGCCGCGGACGCGCTCGCCGTCGTACATCGCCTCGCGGGTCGTGGCGTCGAGCCCGCCCTCGCGCGCCAGCAGCGCGACCGAGACGACGTGTCCCTCGTGGGTCAGCGCCCGTAGCGAGAGGTTCGGCGCGTCGAGCAGGCGCGCGAGGTCGTCCGGCTCGGTCCGGTAGTGCGCGAGCACGAGCAGTCCGAACGCCTCCGAGAGCAAGGGAAAACCGAGGAAGCGAAAAAGAAATTGAAAGAGGTCCATGGGGACGAATTCAACTGAATTTTCATTGAGGTGAATATTTGACATGAGCGATTATGATTTTGAAAGCGAGTTCCGGCGGAGACTGTATAATCGAGCTTTGGAAGAGAAAAACAGCAATCTTTGGAACTTCAAGCGGTATTACACGGCGGCCAGTTTTTGGTCAGTAGTAGATTTTGGATCAGATGTTTTTATCGCTCTTGCCGGGGCCGTCCTTACCTATGGTCTTGCTTGGCAAGAACTACCGGTCTGGCTTATGGTGTCTCTCTCATTGTCGATCGGTGCAATATCTATATTTAAGGGCAATCGAAAGCCTGGGCAGCGCTCAGAAAAAATCCATTCAATTGGTAGGAACTATCAAGAACTTCATGACGAGCTACAAGATTTCATCGAGTTAGACCTGAAAGACAGCGAGCGTGATAAGGTGTGGCTTCGGGAACGGTTCCAGGGACTTGCTTCAGAAAGGCATAATCTGAAAGCAGAAGCAAAGTTATCGGGTATCTGGTATCGTTGGCTGAACTGGCGTCGCGGTGAGGAAATATACGGAGAGGCGGCGACTACAGAAAAAGAACGAGAGTTACTAGATCCAGATGGGGTCAAAAGGGGGGAGAGTGGTTGACGATGAATTTGATGGAGAAATTAGGATGATACCGAACTTTCGGATTGAGGAGACTTTTGAGCAAGTTGAGATGGGTGAGAAACCTGAGTCCCATTTTCAGCTTGTGATGGAACGGATTTGGCGAACAGCTCAAAATGAATTCGATCGTATGCAGGATGTTTCTACTGAGGATCTACTGGCTGAATTAGAGGATGCTGATGTTGATGATCCATTTATTGATGCTTTAGAGGGATTAGTTCTCTGGGAACGGGAGAATGATTATCACGATGGTGCTGTACCAGCGTTGGATGCTCTGGAGAAGGTTGTGGAGCAGGCTTTGAATGATGAGTGGTATAATGTCGGGATCTATGCAGCGGTTCAGGCTGCTTATTTGGCGATTGATGTAAGCCAAGATGAGACAGGGGTGGAGTGGTTGGAGAGGATTGACGGGCTTTTCGGCCAGTATTGGTGTGAATTATCCCCGAATATGCGGAGTAATGTCGTTGAAGCGATACCTGATTTGCAGTACGTCGCGGGAGAAGACATTGTTCAGAAATTGCTGGATACTCTTCGGGATGTGGCTGAGGAAGCGGCTGAACAGGATAATCTTGGACTTGAACGCCGAATCTACTGGCGGGTCAAGAAGGTGCAACATGATCGTGAATGGGACACAGAGGATGCGGAAGAGGAGCTCATTGATTCCTACAATACTGAGGCTTCGTTGATGGATGATCAGCCGCATCAGAAGGCTTCAATTCTTCAGGAGGCTCTTAGCAGTTGTGCGGAGTTTGCCAGTGAGGACCAGTTGATCGAATGGAAACGGGAGATGCGGGAAGCAAATAAACAGGCGATTGAAGGATTACCTCGAATCGAACATGAATTGGACGAAGATGAGGTCCGTGAATTAGAAGAAGGAATTGAACAGGATGTTGAGAACCTAAGTGAACTGTCAGTAGAGGAGTCGGGTGTTTCAGCCTTGATGACTATTCTAGCTCATCAGGCGTTTCTCCCGCAGCTGGATGCTATCGAGTCAGGTGCGAAAGATAATCCGCTGCATGAGATACTGCCGCGCCGCTATCTGAAATCGGAGGGTGATTCCATTCCTGACCCTGATGAGGAGTCTCGGGCCAGTATGTATCAAGTCGGTGTTCAGCACAGGGACAACGTGTTGACTGCAATGCTAGACCGGATTCTCAGGGAGCGGATCATTACTGAAGGAGACCTGTACATCTATCTGATGTCGGTAGAAGATATCACGGTCCACGACAAAGCGTATTTGACTGATTTCATTATCGGATTTTTCGACGAAAGGTTTGCGGATGCGTTGCATGTTGGAGTATTCCGTCTTGAAGGGGTGATTGCGTCCGAGCTCAAGGCGAATGGATTTGAACCCGCCAGCTTGAAGGATGGGTATACCACACCCACTCCCTTACCGGGTTTACTGAATATGCTCGATGGTGAGGTCGACGAAAATCTTGTAGAATATCTACGCTACCGTTACGCAGATATCTCGGGTGAAAGCCTTCGAAACAAGGTTGCACACGGCCGCGCCGGCTATTCTCTCGCATCCCGCCGTTTATGCCTGATACTTCTATACGACCTCTTCAGAACAATTGCCTGGCTAGAAGACGAATTAGAATAACCCAAAGAAAACTGTCACTTCGAAATTTGTTCCATTACTTTTCCGCGAAAGTCTTTGAAAACCCGTTCGAGTCGGTCCATCCTTTCTTCTAGATCCTGCACTGTATGGATGAGTTCTTCACGACTCATCTCCTGATATCGGTTTTCCTTTTCTACCACTTCGAGTTCTCGTATTCCCTGGTCGGTGAGTTCGAGAGTTTTGGGTTTCCAGACTTTGGCTTCTTGCCCGTTGATTTCTCGCCATTCCCGGCCTTCCGGGCGTTGAACTTCTACAAGTCCGAGTTCTTCAAGGCTTTTTTCGTTGATGCAGTAATTGATTTGTCGAGTGGTTAGTGTGGTGGCTTCACATATTTCCGTGACGGTAGAAGCTCCGTCCTGGATCGCTTGTAACACGGCGATATCTTCCTCTCGGAGATCGGTTGTCATGGTTCAGTCACTCCTAGATCGGTGGAAATCAAGATGCGGTAGTGTTCAGTATTGACGTCGGCGAGAATGTCATCTAACCGGTCGAGCCGGTTTTCTTGGATGATGAAGATGCATTCCCGACCCTGTTCCTGGGCGCGTTCCAGGTTTTTCAGGACTTTTTCTGGTTTGGTGAGTGTGGTGTGTTCGGCTTCGAGGTTTGCTACCTTGTTTTCTCCTATGACTTGTGCGTCGGGTCGCTCG
>ENA-ORDC01000416-ORDC01000416.1-marine-metagenome-genome-assembly--contig:-NODE-416-length-43077-cov-15.829721_pt1 | contig 43077 bp, 34 predicted proteins | sample MGYA00237783_ERZ508515 | MGnify/ENA primary metagenome ERZ508515 (study PRJEB26186, sample SAMN06268792) | marine metagenome | isolation source: Eden Landing Ponds, San Francisco, CA, USA | place... | reverse complement strand
CGGTCGAACAGGTATGTCGATGGCTGTGCCACACAGCCGTTACTCCTATCCTCGCCGTGAGGACTCGGAGTTATCTTTTGACGCATGTTCTCCGCCCCGTTGCAATCCGCGTTGGCTACCAGTTCACACGACGAACAGACGTACAGGCCACGTTCAACACGGTTCGACTTCGTGTCGTCACCACACGCCGAACACGTCTTCGAGGTGTCCCACTCGTTCTCTTTCAGTACCTCGACACCACGTATCTCGCCTTTGTACGCGAGGTGCTGGTAGATACGGTCGAACGCCCACGAGTGCAATTTCTTGTTGCCAGTCTTGCCCCAATCGGCCTCACGTACGTCTTCGGGCCAACTCACCGCCAGCGTTCCAATACCGCGTTCGACACATTCGGTGATGATGGTGTCCGTAAGCGTGTGGTAGAAATGGGTTTCACGGTCTGTGAGTTTTTGACGTGCCCACTTCGACTGCTCCGACGGGCCGTTCGCACCCTCTGTATCGTACTCTTCACGAGTGAAGTAGTGCTTGTCCTGTTTGAGCGAGTTGCCAGGGTACAGCACGTATTCGTCGGGGAATGCGACCGTGACGATGTTTGTGATCCCAAGGTCGATGCCTGCCATGTTGTCGCCTGCGGAGTCGTTGGTTTCGAATTCGAGTTTGCAGACGAAGTGCAGTTCCCACTCGTCGCCATTCCAGACCGCCCGAACGTTCTGCACGTTGTTGACTTCCGAGAGGTCAACGTCCGGGCGCGTCTGGTACTCACAGAGGACGAAGTCCGACCAGTTGTCTTTCAGATTCGAGCCTTTCGAGAGTCGGATGCGGTCGTTCTCGGGGTCGTGGTTGAAGCCGTCTGCTTTGAATGTGACCGTACTACGCGGTCGAGTGTCGCCGTGTTTGCGGTAACCGGGTGGATTTGCCTCGTCAAACTTGTGTCGCAGGTCGAACCATGACTGAAAAGCGTCGGAAAGTTCTTCGATGACTTTCTGACTGGATTGTGCGTTCAGGTCTTTCCAGCACGCCTGGTTCTTCATGTACGCTTTCAGTGGGCCTTCATCTGGAATTTCGTCGGTTGCATCCCAAATACGGGCGGCTGTCCAGCGTGCGACGTTCCAGATTTTCGAGGCGGAATCACCGAGCGAATCCAGGTCATCGCCGACTTGCCGGTGGTTCTGGATAGAACCAACGTAGGTACGTGTGACCTGAATCGCCATGTATAGTGTATGTGAACAATCTAACTTAATGGTGCGGATTCTCATGGAATATCCAGTCCGCCACTGGCGGTGGATTCTGTAGTCGAGTGACGCGATTCACGCCCGGCCTGAAGGCCGGGATTCTCTCGCTGTTTGAAGATAGACCGTGCCGTTAGACGCCGTCCGGACGGGGGGCGTTCTCGTACTTGACCATCTTCTCGGACTTGTCGGAGATGGTGTCGTAGATCTGCTGGAACGTCTCCTCCGCAGCGAGCAGGTTGTGCTCCTCCAGGAATTCCCATCCCTCCTCCGTAAGTCCATAGGGACTTTCAGGGGTGGCCCTGCCGGCGCTGATCGTCACCTAGGGTGACCTCCTTGACGATGCCGGCGTCGATGAGTTTCTGGATGTGCTTGTAGACGGTGGCATCGCTCACGCTGGGGTTGAGCTCCTCGAGCTCGTACATCGAGGGGAGCTGGTCGGGGGTGCTGGAGGATGTTGTTAATCAGCGCGAACCGCGTCTGTTGGGTGACGAAGTGGACGAGTTCGAGGGATTCCATCCCCTCAGCAGTTCCTAGGTCAGTGCTCATACGACACGACACGGCCTGGCGGCATGTAGTTCGCCCTTGAGTAAATCACTCTGGATCAAATCATATCTAACTAAGCTGGTGATTCACTCTATAAATCATATCGCACAGCGCTGAGAGGAAGCTTGTATGTCCGACGAGGAGTTGCCCGTCCCCGAGGACATCCTCACCAGTGCGAAAGACCAACTCGACGACGACGAGATCTCGCTGGCGGACAACGAGGAGATCGACCCCCTGAGCGAACTGACCCCAGTCTACGAAAAATGAGCGCTCGTACTTCGTGCTGGGAAACTACGACCGGGAGCCGATTCGGCGGCTGAACCTCGTGGACGACCGGCTCAACCGCCGGCAGGACGACTACGCCTTCCGGATGGTCGACATCCGCAGAGAATGGGACAACAGCGTCTATAATTTCTGCCTGGTTGCCGATATCGTCACCTACCTTGTTGGCGTTGCCGAGAAAGAACCGAGTGATTTCCTCGTCGAGCAGGGCCTCTTCGTCGGCACGACGGAATTCTTCGCGAAAAGCCACGTTCTCAAGCGGGTGTATGAAGACGAAGAGCACCCCTTCGGCTGGATGCAGGATGGCGTCTTCGAGCTGTTCGACCGCGAAGGACGACTTTACCGCTGGGAGATCGAAGAGGAGTTCGTTGACGTCACAGAAGAGCTCCCGTGAAGGCAGTGGAACCGTAAATCTCTGTGTTAACAGGTACGGAATTCACCGATGATGTCGACTTCGTAGCAGTTGCTGGACGCCGACAGGACCTCGTTTTGACCCTTTCTCGATCAACGAGACTGCCTTTTCCGCGGTGACCGAGCAAGGGTACGGGGCTTGAAGTCGTTGACTTGGTTGCCAAGGATTAGTGCGATTATCTGAGCACGAGTATCCCCTATGCAATTCCCACCCGGTGCGACGGTGTCAGAACCTCGGGGGTCTGGAACCGGCGTCACACGAAGCTTGGCGAACCCGTATCATAGACCAGGGCAAAGAACTACCATCCCTTGCGCGTTAGCGTTGTTTTACCGTGTCTGGGGATAACAGTAAGCAGAGGTCGCGGTCACGGACCGAGCCGGATTCCGAGCGGACGGACGAGTCTACGGGCCGGTCTGCACCCGAGGAATCGCACGAGATACCCGTCTCCGATGATGAGACACCCGATGACGATCGAGATTGGGACCCGCCGGAAGACGGTGGCAACGGCGGTGACGGCGGCGATGGAGATGGTGGAGATGGTAGCATACCCCCTTCCGACGACGAGGTTCGTCTGCTGGTGTTTCTCTGGCTGCTTGAACAGCACGACTATACGGTCACCGGCGTACAGGCCAAATCCTTCTACGGACAAGAGATCGCCGAGGGGGACAACGTCGGTGAACTCTACGCCGGGTTGAAGGGCGAGTACATCGCGAGCCGTCCGGATTCCGAGCCGATCTCCCTGACCACGGCAGGCCGGCAAGTCGCGAGTGACGCAAGTGCGGTACAGGTGACGGTCATCGATGTCGTGCTCGACACGGTCGCTGACCTTGTGCCGGAGAACGAGACGCTCGAACGGCTCTTCTGGCTCGGAAATGTGGCGCCAGCATCGTTCGACTGGTACCTCGACCGGTACGGCGACCGACTCGACGACCAGATGGTGCTGCTGGTACCGTTCTTCCCCGACGAGCGTTTCCAATCGCGGGCTAGGTACGGCGCGATCCTCGATTCCCTGCCCGATATCCCTACCACCGTCGAGGACAACGTCGCGGAACTCGTCACCGACGAGGAGCATCTCATCGGGGCAGCCGTGGCCGCCGGTGACACGACGGTGGAACTGCTGGATGCACAGGTTCAGGAGACACTCAGATGTGAGTATCGAGACGGGCTCACCATCTACCTTGGAGAACAGACCGCAGAACAGGTGATCGATGATCTCGCGTATGCCGGTCTCACGAGAAATCGTAACGCGTTCGATATCGATATCGCTGGCTTACTGGAGCGGGAAGGGTCCCGTCTCCAGGAGCGGTTCGCGCTCGACAAGGATGCATGCCGGGCAGCATTCGAGGAAAACTGGGATCTGGTGCTGGAGTGGTACGGGGATTTCCCAGGGCGGTCAAATGACACGATCGACCTTCTAGCGGAAACAGGAGCCATCATTCCCGGTGACGATGGGTTCGGAATCAGAACAGATGTTACGGACATCGGGGGCGAGGTTGTCGACGACCTACTGGCTGACATCCAGGAACGGATAGACCGATTCTCGAACGTCGCACTACAGCTGGCCTTCGATTTCGACGCCGCGATGAACGGGGAGGAGGAAATCATCATCACCCTCCACGAGACCTCCTGGAGTTCGAACCAGCACTATTATCCGGCACTCGTCAAGGGAACTGGTAGAAAAGACCCCGATCAGAACCCGCTGACGGAGAAGGTGATTCTGGTTCCGTCACCGACAGAGTTCGGATTCGAAGATGTCCATCTCGATTCGGACCGCTACCACAGTCGGGGCAGTGCCATCGAAGGGCCGAATCGGAATCGTGAGTTCAATGCCATCGGGGACGTTCCAGAGCTGACGGCAGTGAAGGACGAATTCTCGAACCTGGATTGGGAGCAAGTAGACGACAGTACAGTGCAGGCAGCCCGCAAACTGCTCGAGGAAGAGTCCAGAATCTCGCCCGAAGATGCCCTCCAGCAGGCTGACGAGTTCGAGGAGCCACACCTCACGGCTCTGTACACCATCGCGAACAAGGCGGCCACGATCACCTCGATACGGAACGATGATTACACCGAACATCATGTCTGGGATGATGTCGAACGTACGCTACAGCTCCGCTTCGATGACCTGTCGGCGGACGACATCGACGAGGTACGAGAGGATCTCGAGAACCGTCTGGTGAAACAAGCAGGTGTCGACTTCGTCGAATTCGACGACGATGACCTTCTCGAGAGGGTCTTCGGAGGGCGCTATAGACGTGCCGTGAAAGAGCGCATCAGAGGACTGGATACCGATGCGCAGCGAATGGTGCATGTATTTCTTTCCGACTGGGCCGAGAATTCGTCGATCGATATCCGGAATAGCCGTCATCAACCGGAGTTCGATCTTCGTTACCAGTTCGAATTCGGCAAGGCCCCACCAGCAGAGCCACAGCTGTCCGATGTCCTGGTTAGAGCCGGAGTCTGCACCATCGGCACGTATATCGACTCCAATGGCGCACATCAAGGGGAGAGGTACGTAGTCTACACCGGCATCAGATCTCGTCCAGAAGTGTTTCGCTCGGAACTAACGGTCGAACCAACCGAACGATCGGTGGACCGTCTCGATGAATATAGTCAGGACATCCCGCAACTCGCCGGCCTTGAGTACCTGCTCGGCAAAGACGATGGAAAAACACCCCGGAAGAACCTACGTGACCATCTGATACGCCTCGATGATGATGCGATGCGTGCCTTCGAGTTTGTCGATGGCATCGTCGCGGAGAAGGATGGGATAGTGATGCTCAATCCTGCGATCTCATCCGATCTCGATTTATGGCTGATTCAGGCGAAGCGCTCGCTGATGGACAATCTCTCCGATATCGAGGCTTACCTACAAGCGTCGGATCATGCCGACCTCTATCTCGAATTCAATCCAGAGGAAGGGATCTACGAAGGAGAACTTCTGACGAAGGAAGGCGATGAGTTACATCTCATCGTCGCACCGTGGCTGACGGAAAACGCCGAAGACCAGATAGATGACGATGCAGTCGTAATCCTCACACAGCACGCAGGAGAGGCCTTCATTGGTCGTCGGAAGACGGGCTACAAACGGTCGCTGGTCATCGGAATCGGTGAGGATGGACTCCAAATCTACCACGACCTCCCACACGACGATATTGCGACGCCGATAATCGACTCGTTCACGGAGGAGTTCGAGGTCCAACAGCAGAAGGTGGCTGTCGATACTGAACACTCGGAAAGCGAGTCACAAGGCGAGCAAGAATCCGTACAGATCGACCAGGAGGAGCCGGAGGAAGCAGACGACGCGGCCACCACGACATCGCCGGAGTCTACCGTCACAAGTGACACCACGGGAGGAGAGTCACAGCCCCCGGCGACGAACCTGTCGGCGGAACTCTTCGAGTTTGGTGAACCATCGTTCCCTGGGGACATCCTCCGAGACCGGCCCGTGATCCTCCTGCTCCACAAACCCCAGGGTGACCGATTCGGAACGACGCTTCAGTTCCTCTGTCGAGAGCTGTACCACCAGTACCAGGGCGGGCTACCACGGGGGCGTGTCCATAGCGATCCGGAAGAACTCGGACACCAGCTGGAGGCCGGCGGTCGCATCGAGTTCGTGGATGAATCCGAGGGACGGTTCTTTGACAGCGGGAAGATCTCGGATAGCGGTGTTGGCTCGGCTCGCTGGTCCAGCGTCATCCGACGAATCCAGGAGATGTACACCCAGGGAATGGGATTCGTAATCCTCCAACTTCGTCCCCAGGACGTGCATGAATTCCGTTCGAAGCTGGAAGACGACGTCCGGCCACATCGTCCACAGATCTTCGAACTGGACCCCCTACGTCCCAAGGCTGACTTCACAAGCACCAAGGGGTACCTCGAGTGGTTCGTCCCCCGGGCTGAGGCGTTGTGGGGATATCCGGATCTGCAGGGGGAGTTGTACTCGTACTCCGCGTCGGATTCGAAGGTGGACAACTTTGACGATATCTTTACGCTCGCCGAGCGCCGGGCATGGCAGCGATTGGAGGATGCCACCACAGAGCCGATAGACGACGGGACGAAACAGCGATCGCCGGCTATGGTCGTCCGTCCGCATCGGTCGTCGGACGCCGGTGCTGCCGCGGAGAGCGACCTCCACTACGCACTGAAATCGTTCGTCGTCCGGTGGCTCATAGAATCGGATAGCTTCGATTTCGAATCTGTCGCCACGGAACGAGAGACTGACATCGCATCCCGGACCGGCGGGACCCTGATTCCCGATGTTCAGGCGGGACGCGCTGTCTATGAGGTAGAGACCCTCTACGGGACGGGAAGACCGATTCTTTCGGTTAAGCAAACCGTGGAGAAGTACCGTAGTCTCGGAAGCCCTCCCGAATCCATCGCCATCGTCCTCTCGCCAATTGCAGCATTCCTGCACTACCAGTCACTCCGACGCCTTGAGTACGAGATGAACACGGAGTGGGATCTCGAGGTAGACCTGATGCTACCGGTACTACGGGAAGACAGACTGGTCGATCTTGGCCGACTTCGACGCTCGTTCGAGGTGGGTGTGGGGGACGACTAAACGGTCGTCTGATGCGGGCCTCCGCCCCTTCGCGGGCACTGAAGACTTAACCAACGAAGTAGACGTACACTCTCTTCTCGTTGGTTAAAATGAACTGCCGAGGGCGTCGATAATCTCTTCAGTTGTGGTGCTGATCTGGCCGAGGTGCTCGCGAACGATCTCAGGACCGTCCGACTCCCACGCAGCGAGGTAGAACGCCGACCCGCTCGTATCCAGCCCACAGTACCGCCCGACTACGTCGCAGGCGTCCCCGGTCGCTTCTGTGTCCAGATCGGGAAGCGGCTCGCCTTCGGTCTGGGAGACGTCGAACACCGTGGCTTGAATCCGACGAGACTTTCTGACCACTTCTCGGGCGGCGTCTGATCGCACTCACAGTCACTGTCCTCGTGGTAGCTCGGCGAGTTCTCGAACTCTGCGCACTGCTTCGTGATGATCGGCGCCCAGATCCAGATGGCCGACTCACACTCCGTGACGTGGCGGTCGATTCCTCCTGCCACGTCCGGTAGCCCGCCACGCGGGTTGCTCGGAACACTGCCGCTTGATGAGGAGCGTGTTCCGGTAGGAGTCGTCGTGGAAGCGACTCTGGACATCCCGCCACTCCTGGAACTCCGCGCTGGCCTGCGCGTCGTAGACGCCGATGACAAGATCATCGATCCACTGTTCGATGGTACTGTGCATCTGATCGTGTCGGGTATCCGAATCACCGAAGCTAACCCGTGAATCGGGACTCGATAACATTGTCACTCAATCCAGGCGACGCTCACGTCCGAATGAGCGCCCCGCACCCTTCGGGGGCCAAAAAAACACATCGACGGTTGCTCAATGGGATGACTGAATAACTAGTGGGGATTCGGTTAGAGATGGAGACGTAGCCGTCGTTCTGGTGTTGAGCGTGATTTCATAACATCGCAGTCATATACTCAAGAATCAAATCGAATGCTATGTCGACACAACAGTTCCTCGTGATGGGAGATAATCACGGAAATACTGAATCTCTGAGACGGGTAGCTGCTGAAACGGAAGATGAACGCTTCGACTTCATCATTCACGTGGGAGATTTCACAAATGCATATAACGAAGGGGAAGATGTCGGTGTTGACCAGCTCCAAGCTGTAGAGCCATATCTTGAAACGCTCACAAACCGGACTGAAAACGGGCTTCTCTACGTCTATGGCAATCGAGATCACTACGGCGAGCTTGAATACGATCTAAGCGTTGGGACGCATATCCCCTCGGACGACGTCGTCACTGTTGGCGGGCAACAGTTCACTCAAGACCCGGAAGCGGTATCTAGCGACGGAATACTCGTCACTCACCGGGAAGAGACGGGAATGATTGACCATTTTCTCGGTCGTGCCTACTTCTGTGGCCATACGCATACGGGCCGATACAAGGAGCGTATGCTCAACTCGGCGTTTCTGTACCGTGACGACTCAAAGGCCGATTCAGCTATCTATGGTGGCAATTTCGTTGTGACCGTTGAGGACGAACCCCCGTTCGACATCGACCTCCGAAATATTGGACGACTCGATACCACTGTCTGTCAACAACACCAGGAACGAGGTATTCTAATCGGCCCTGACTACCACAACTGTAGGTATTGTTGGCAACCGATTCTACTGATGCGTGAGATGGCGAGTGCAGCATTCTATGGTGTTACCACGGAGACGAATCGCGATTTCGCAACAGAAGATGAGCTGATTGAGTACGCAACCGGGCTATGGGAGTCTCCACCTTCTGGATTTCAGGAGGAATTCGCTGAGTATCTATCGAGTGATCAGCCTGATCCACTCGGACCGCTCGTTCGGGATGATGATGGGAAATTCGTGCGTTGGGATTGACTGTTACAACTGGGAGAGGTAGTATCCCATTCGCTTTTGAGAAGCAGGTTGTTGGTAGAACCGGTGAAGCTCGTCCCAGGATAGTACAATACCATGCTCAGTCGGGAGCAACCGTGATTTGACCCAGCTGCGTCTGGCTCCAAATAGCCGACGAATAGCAAGATGGCTCTCCACCAACAATGTGCTTCACAAGAGCGTTATTCGTTTGATTTCGTCGGACTTTGACGCTGCGGAGACGAAGTAACCCATATTTCGGATTCAGCTTAGCAAATTACCATATCGAAATCAGCGACATTTCCTGATAGGGTGAAAAGAGTGATACGGGGCAGATAAGGTGAAACTCGGTTAAGATCGGACAACATCTACAATATCACTCACACGGCTGTCGTCCTCGAGTGTCTCAAGTACGGATTCCGGATCGACGTCACCAGCGAGTGAATAGGTATTCGACATCCCTTGGCCCCGACCACGACCATGCCGATCTTTCGCCAAGACGTTCGAATGGACAAGATCGTTGAGTTTCTCACGGAACGTGTGTTGCTTCAGCGTGTTTGCATCAATATAATTACAGAGGTCCAGATATAGCCGATGAAGACTAGTTGTTTCGCCGGTTGAATCGTTTAACTCACCAGATACGACGGTCAGTAACGCGATTTTTCGCTGCGTCGTTTCAGCACCGATAGTATCGATGAGTGCTTCCTTCTCGATTTCTTCTTTCGCAGCACGGACGTGACGTTCGGCAACAGTTCCAGTCCCTTCGTCGTCAGCAAGATCACAAGCGTAGGAGAGCAACTCAATAGCCTGCCGAGCGTCACCAGTTTCTTGAGCGGCCATCGAAGCAGTCAGTGGAATCGTTCCACTATCGAGGACCTCACTTTGTAGATGAGTGAAATCCTCCTGGCCGCTTTCGAAGTACGTATCACGAAGCGCCAGAACCGCTCGGCGAGCAAGGATATTCTTGAGATGCTTCGAATTGTACGGGTTAAACGTGATCTCTCGTTGTCCGAGGGAGGAGCGAACGTCAGCATCGAGATTATTCCGGAACTGCAAATCGTTGGTGATGCCGATAAGCCCGATTTTGACGGGATCCGGGTTCGCTCGAGAGAGTTCGTACAGGACGTAGTCGTCCTCACCGATAGCGTCGATCTCGTCGAGAATGATGATGACGGTGCCACCGATCGTTTCGAGTTCGTCAAGCACCATCTCGAAAAGCTGTTTTCGTTGGTAACCACTCGGTTCGTCGACGCCCTGGCCCTTCCGAATCTCCCGGAGTTCCTTGACGAGCCGTGTGAGAACGTGATATGATTTGTCTGCTCCCTTGCACGGAATATGAACGACTTCGAGTTGGTGGTCGTTTTCGTCAGCCCAGGCCTGGAGTTGATCGGCTTTCAATTGGACCCCCGCGGTCTTTCCCTGCCCGGTTGGGCCATACACCAAAACATCTCTGGGTGACCCGTCCATCGTCACGGGACGTAGCGCCATATGCAGTTTGTCGAGTTCGTCTTCCCGCTCGGGAAGTTCCGATGGCTTGTACTTCCCAACATCGGCCTCAAGAACGTCGATATCCTGATAGATCGTTTCCTCGTTCCCAAACCCCTTCGACATCTTGGCTGGCATATCAGCGTCATCACTAATAAAACCCCCTAGTAGAGTGATGAGAGTGATACAGGGGATAGTAGAGTGTAAAAGACCACATGAAGGGCCGGGAGTGGATGCGATGAATTGTATCGAGTTGAAACGCAGGATAGAATCCAACCTTCGAGAATTGAGAGGTCACAACCAACGCAGTCCAAACGATGAGGAATCTCACCCCGGGGACGGGGGGTGGAAGAGTGTAAACTCCAACCAGTCCGATTCAATCTCAAACTGGAGGAGTGACTAAGAATATAAAGACGTTGTCACAGGGTGGCTAGAAGAGAAACTGAGGAAAAGCCAATACTAGCATATACTCAACTAGAACAGAGTCTCATGCATGATCTCTCTATATCACTATCTACTAGCTATCTAGTATAAACCGTAAAATATATAAAAACGCGAAGAGTTCTACAGTGCTTCTACCTGAACCCTAGATCTAGACGTTCAAGGGTTATTTGGGGCATCTGCAGGCTGTTTACACTCTCAGACCCCCCGTGGGGGTCCGTTGACTTCGAACCCCCTTCTCGTTAGGATTTACACTCTTCCACCCCCCGTCCCCCCGTGCCGTCACTCTTGTGCCATACCATTCCTCGATAGTGAACTAACCGTAGGATGTGATGTACAGAAACTCTCATTCGGAGAGTCTTCGTTGACCGTATCAACAAGGCTGTCGTACATTCATTCGAGATCGCCGCTGACTCGCAGAACCTCTGCCGTGTTAACCAACAAAGCGCGTACTCTCTTTGATCTGTTGGTTAAATTCACTACTCCTCTTTTAGCTACAGAAACGTTCGGGGTACTGGATCAAGGTAACTACCGGATCCAAGAGGTTTCGCTTCACTTCACGTTCCCACATTTCACTGAAATCCGACGGAAGAATCTCTATCTCCCGATGACCTACTCCAGTTGCTCTCGTTTGATTCGGTTTCATGAGATCGCTTTGAAGGGGATGAATCAGCAATTCCGTCCAACTCCTCGGAACTCGGGAAGTCTTCCACCGATAACCGATTAGCATCACGATTCGCTGCGTTTCGCTTCGCTATCGTCACCATTCGTTCGATGTCTGCCCCGCTGAATCCTTCACTGCGCCGAGCAAGACGTGCAAATTCATCTCCAACAATATCATTCGGTACACCCTGCAGTTTCGACTGGAAAATCGCGTGCCGACTCTCCTCTTCGGGGAGATCAATTTCGATTTGTGTATCGAGACGTCCTGGTCGAAGCATCGCTGGATCGATGTCCTCCGGCCGGTTTGTGGCTCCAACGACGATCGCGCTTCGATCATCCGCTGTGAGGTGTACCAGTAGTTCGCTCGTGATCTTGCGATCTTCAGCGTGTGCTCCGCCGGCGCCGACGTCGCGACCGCCGAGTATGTGTTCGGCTTCGTCGAGAAAGATCACGCACGGACCGACTGACTCAGCTTCTTCGAACAGCTGACGTACTCGTTGTGGCCCCTCATTGATCCACTTACTCGTGATGTCAGCGGGACCAAGCTCGACGAACGGGAGAGCGAGTTCTCCTGCCAGTGCTCGAGCAAACAGTGTCTTCCCTGTTCCTGGAGGCCCATGGAGCAGAATCCCTCTCGATGGCTCGATCCCAAACCGATCGAAGCGGTCGTCACCTCGAACAGTTGCTCGAATCGGCTGAATCACCTCATCTGTGAGACGCTGTTTGACTTCGTAATACCCGCCGACATCGTCGAATCTGATGTCTGAATTTGTCCAGATGTACTGGAGCTCTTCGTTGACTGGGGATTTTGCTGGAACCTTCTCGGTACGAGCGTGACGAGTTTGATTGACGGTATTCATCGAGTCTGCTGAGTCTGCTTCGTCTTGATTTATCTCGTGCTCTCTTTGAATCTCTTGGACTTTTTCGTAATCGAAGCTTGGTGTCACGTGATGCCCCATTGCGTAGAAATACCCGTTCTCTCCCTGTGGATTGTAGTAAAGTTCTGCGACAACCGATGCAGATACTACCAGTCCGATTGCTGCCTGGATCTGAACATCGCCTGGAACGACCCCAATAACGTATTCTAACCGAGAAATTGGGAAGCTAGAGGCAGCCCATGTGATTACCTCGGCACAGAGCAGCAGGACAACGAACAGCTCGTACACCATTGCAAACGGGTAGAGTCCGATGGCACCAACCGATTTGAACACTGATAAACCAAATCCACCTGCGATGTAGATAGTTAAAATTCCGAATCCGAGTCCGACGACGGCTGTCGGTGGGAGATTGAGCCAGGGAGCGATCACCCACATGTGAATATACGCCAATCCCGACCAGGCGAGGATGAAGAATAGACGGTAAACCCTACGCTTCTCATGTTCCCGCTCCATGATTCGGTAGGTAAAATACTCGATAGTGACGAATATACCAATGAAAATGATAACGGAGAGTACTATATTGAGGGCTTTTGCTATATTCGGCTGATCGAAGAAAGTCATATTTCTCGCGTAATCTTGCTCCTGGGTTCCAGAGACAGGATGTTCAATATCTCTCCCATGTTTCTCTACACATTGTTATTGTCTTTACTAGAATATAATATCTCGCCAAAAACAAAATCACCAACAATGAGTCGTTAGCAAGAATTCCTAGAGGCCTTCCGATTGTTCTCCTTCGCTCCCATCCTCTAACGGTGACGTCGAGGCTTGACTCGGTCCTTCTCTTTGTGCTGACCAGTCGATATCTGTTTCACGGGTTGAATCAGCCAGTTTCTCGTTCCCTGGACCAATGAGATGATTCCCTCCTCGCTTCCCCATATTGTACGCAGCGTAGGGACTCCGTGTCATTGCACCTGCGAAGACGATCCCACTTGCTTTGACACCCTTCGTCCCGGCTTGCTTGCTGGCTTGACCAGCGGTGATTGCCGTTCGTCCTGAAGTTTTTGCGACGCGCTGTGCACTCCGAAGACGTTGCACACTCCTGGCTGACTTGGAGGCGTTATCTCTGAGCGACGCAGCTTGTTGACCGTAGTGCTGGGCTTTGTCGTTAATATCGATCGTTGTGCTCTCACCAGTGGCGGTCTCGTAGGTGACTTTCCCCTCCGCATCGGGAGACACAGTTGAGACTCCTTCCGCTGGTTCTTCAACTTCTGCCAGAATATCTCGACTGGACGCCTCTGTAACATCGAATTCGCCATTTTGGTATGCTTCAGTCAGGAAGTCACGGTTTGCTTCGGCATCGTCGGCGGCAGCCAAATTTTTCCTGATCGATCTCCGGTGCTTATCGACAGTCTCCGTCCCGAGTGCTTTTCGAGCGCTATCCAATCCACTGGTCTTCGCTTTGGAACCCATTTTCTTTGCGGTGGCCCCAGCTTGGCTCACGTGCGAACGTGCTGTGTCCATGCCCGGAGTTCTCGACACAACATTTGCAGCGGAGTCTTTTCCTCTTGATATCAAACCTGGGGCTGGGTATGCACCCTCTTCAATTGGCGATTCTTGTGGGCCTAACGCATCGGAGATGCTACTTCGCATTGTTCCGCCGACAGTTGAGCTTCCGGTCGAAGCGGATGGATCTGAAGCCGTCCCTCCGCTACTGGCGGCACCGGCTCTAGGACTTGTCCCCGCGGCACTTCCACCCCCACCGGTTGCTTTGGCTCCAGTACTGGAGGCACCACCGGCAGCGGCTGCACCACCAGCGCCAGCAGCGACAGCACCGACACCAGTGGCTGCAATCGCCGCAGCCACCGTCATGGTAAACGCGGCGTCGACGCCGAGTGGCTGGCCTGCCCAACCGATTGTTTTCCAGATCACGACAAAGAGGATGATCGGGAATATCAATGCGAGTGCGGCCGAGACGTAGAACTCCGAAATATCGCCCGTCGCCGAGATACCACCCATGGCAATCGCGTTGAAGACTCGCATCACGAGACCGATAATCGGTCCAACGAGCAAGGCGTAGACTCCCATTCGAAGCCACGTCGACGCGAAGTTGCTAATGGCTTTCATTGGCCCACAGTTCGCATACCAAAGCACCGCAAAGAACGGTGCTCCTACGGCGACTGTGACGACGATGAATTGCCGGAGTACGAGCAGGACGGCCGCTGCAATTGTCGCAACGAGCATCAACGGTACCGCCACGAATAGGGCGACGACTTCGATGCTCAGTCCGAGTGTAGATCCCCAACCCCCTCCGAGATCGGCATTGAATGTGAGGACGAATGTCGGTGGTGCAAGCGCGTTCGTGACGGCGTTCGAGGCTTCGATGAGGAACCCGAACAGCGGCTGGGAGATCGCGATGAAAAAGATGACAGCGACCACGCGGGCCACCATGTTCCAGAGCGAGGCTTCTCGGTCCTGACTGAACGGCATCACGATCAGTCCGGCGGCGATCAATATCGGAAGTAGCGCTATCGAGAGGCGGAAGACGTCGTCCCAGGCGGTTGTGATCTGGGTACTGGTCATAATCGCTGGATCGATGTTCAGCAGCGGCTTCAGCCCGAAGTTGAACATGAAATTGATCGCGCTTACGAGCATCGAGCGGATAAACTCGAAAAACGCCCGTGCGATTGCGTCGGGTATCCAGCCGAGGTCTAACAGATCACCCATTGGCCTGATCCTCGATGTCGTCAACGATTCTGCTCGTTCGCGTTACGCACGTGGTTACCATCGTATTAAGTACCACTTTCATGCCTCCTCCGGGGGTGTCCCGTTGTCGCCCGCCCCGCCAGCCCCCTCCCGTCCATCATCGTTTCCATCCATCGACAGATCGTCTATCTCGGCAGCGATCCCGTCATCGAAGTCTGCTTCCATGGCCATCTGGAGGTCCATATCTCGATTCATCACGTGGGGTAGATCGGTCAAGTCGAGGTCCTCGTGAAGTTCGATGTTCCGGGCGTGATCTTCTCCATCGACGAGGTCGACGCCTTCGACGCCGGCGAGCCAGTCCCATGGGTCGAGCGCGTCGTCGAGAACCGTGTGCTCGAATGGACCGCTCCGAATCTCGAGTCGCCGTCGACCGTGAACACTTGTCGCGAGTAGACACTCCGAATACTCCGAGTCCTGTCCACGGGCAGCTGTCTGGATGAAGCGAATTTCATCGGCGGATAACCCATAGTACTCGGCGGTTTCCTCCGAGACGGATTCTGCGTAGAATAGACACTTCACGTCACAGTTCTCGTACACCTCACGCCGTTCAGGCGTCCGAACGAATTCGTGGGCTGTCTGGCTCATCAGCGTCAGACCAGCCTCGTAGTGGCGGGCGTGCCGGATGTAGAGGTTGATGAGGTCGCGTGCAGCTGGCCGTCCCAGGAGGTAGTGGGCCTCGTCGAAGGTTACGTCTACCTTGTACGGCGATCGCTTGGCCTCGAGGTACGCCCACGAGAGCATCGCGTGGAGGATGAGCGGCATCTCGCCCGTATCGGCAAACGAACTCATGTCCATCACGACCAGCCGAGAGGAGAGGTCGAGGTTCGTCTGTCCGTTCAGATTGTGGTTGATACCACCGGGTTTGAACGACTCGAACTTCGGCTGGAGTGTGGTGGCAAGCGAAACGTGATGCTCTGTCGGAGAAACGATCGTATCCGAGATGGGGATACCCTTTGCAGCCGCACTTCTGTCGGATTCCTCCTCGAGCTCGTCGTCAAACACACCAAGCGCCTGGAAGTGTTCAAATTCTTCGTCGTCGATGACACCAGCTTCGGTTGCAGCTCCGATCCCACCAGTCGCGATGACGTTTACTCCTCTGATCAGATCGTCGATGACTGGTGACCCGTTGCCGTAGGTGTCGAACTCTCCAAGGATGATACCTTTCGAGAGATAGGCGTAGTGTGCTGCCTGAATTAGGATCCCTTCCTCGCCAGCAGACATTCCGTCACGCTGTTCAAAGTGCGTGTTCAGCATCTCGATGACGGACCGAATCGTGAGTGCGTATGTGTCTTCTCCACCCTCGTATTCTGCCTCTGCAGGCGACGAGATATCTAGCGGATTCACCGTGTAGTTCCCACCGAAACGGATCACCTCGCCACCCAGCGACTGAGCGAAGCGCGGGTAGTCGTCGCCGGCGGGGTCGAACAGGATACACTGGACGTTCGGGTCGCCGAGCAAGCGACGGTAGATCTCCATCTTCCGGAAGTAGCTCTTGCCCGACCCGGTCTTCCCCGAGATCGCCATCGAGTGTCCCGACAGCGCGTAGCGATCGAGGATGACCGGACGCTTCGTATCGTCGAACCCGAACAGGACACCTTCCGGGTCGTAGATGGACGGCTCGACCAGATTGAAGAACGTCCCGAGGGCTTCAAGCTGGATCGGATGGGTGTTGTTGATCGTGTCGGTCGCGAGCGGCGCGACGGAGCCCATCGCGTCCAACTGTTGATGTTTGACCGGACTGAGGTCGACGTCCTGCTCGGCAAGGATTGCCTCGACGCGGTCGAGCATCTCGTCCAGTTCATCCTGGGTGTCCGCGACGAGTTCGAGGTAGATCGAGACATCGTAGAGCTTGGTCGTTCCTCGAATGGTGTTCTGGAGGAGTCGCTCGAGGTCTTGGCGTTCGAGTTCGTCTTGGTAGGTATCGGTCCGGCCGCGCTTTTGCTTCACTGCGACGGAAGTGACGGCCTGCGTGTACCGTTTCTGAAGCTGCCGACGGACGTCCTTCGCGGCTCGAGGTTGGACGTGTATCGAGAGACGAAGATCGACGTCTGAGAGTGTGAGCGGGACGAGCCAACCCAGCCCCACCTTCCGGGGGAATGAGGTAACTGTCAAGATTTGTGAAATCCGTTCGTCGCGGATCTGGAACTCTGGATAGTCCTGGACGACACGTGGTGCGATGAGTCGCTTGTCGAGCTCGCCACGCTCTTTCAACGTCTCCATCGGCGTTGCGAGGTCGATGTCGTCGGCCTGAAGCTGATAGGCCGCCCACTCGATGTTCTCGGTCGTCGTCTCCTTGCCGAGGAGATTCAGGTAGTCGAGAGCCAATTGTGTTTCTTCGCCCGACAGGCCATCTATCGCGACCCGTTTGTCCTCGTCGCCCGGTGAGTTGTTACTGAACGCTTGCGTGATTCGATTGATCATTTCTGGATCTCCTGCCTCGATCGAGCCAACGTAACTGCCTCCCACCGAAGCCCGGGTAGGTCAGGCATCTGTCCCCTCTGTCGGAAACCCGTTTTCTCGGCTGTTGTCCATCGGCTCTTTCATCTCATCGAAGTGTTCGAGAACGGTTCTACGACTTCGAACAGCGAGTCCAACCCCGACAACGAGGAGCAGCAATCCAACTGCGTACACCACGACGACGAACGCCGTCGACGCTGTCGGCGTACTATCCCACTGGAAGGGATACGCCCGACTGAACAGGTAGACCGCAACGGCGGTCACGGCGATGCCGGCGAATCCAACGATAGTAGCACGCCGGCTCGTTGGCAGGAGTACAGCCAGACTCAACAGGAAGGTCGGGAGGCTCCCCGCAGCAAGGCCAAACGAGACTTCGCGGACGATCCAGTAGGATTCCGCTGCAGGCTGGCCGTTTCCGAGGAACGTCCCGAGTGCTATCACTGCGAATAGGAGGCTCGTCGCAAACAGCCCGACGCCGGCGTACACCGATAGCGGGGAGTGGTAGTTCTTCCCTCGGCCGATAGGACCGACGGCTTTGGCATACCATTTGAGAATCCGTGAATTTTCGACCTCTTCGACGTATTCCTCTTGGACTCGCCCGTCATATGGAAGGTCGCCCGTGGTTTTTGGGCGTGGCTTAGTGTCCTCCTCTGACTCATCCAATGTTTCTTCTTGATCAGCGCTGTCGAACGCTGTTTCGAGATCCAAGCGATCGCCACTCGCTGGATCAGTCAGTGTCTTTTCATCGGGTTGAGTGAAGACGCTATGCTCGAAGGAGATCGGTGCTTCCTGTCCGCGATAGATCTGATAGAGGACGTCGAGCACATCCGCTCGATCATCGAAGATCGTGGTCTCGACACGAGTCCGGGGGAGCTGTGAGGCGACTCGTTGCACGCGAGCCCAGACTTCGTCTAAATATGGATCTTCGTTCTCAACGTTCTTCGCACCCCCACCAAATGGAAGTGCATCCGCAATTTCATCGAAGCGACCACCTTCGTTGTCTTCTCCCTTCATGACCGCGACGGCAACGAAGAACCGGCGATCTCGGACGTTCGCGAGCGCAATCGTTCGGTCGAGCCACTCCGCGTGAGCCACACGTCCGTACTCGAGGAGAGTCGAGTCAGCGACGTGGTCGATGTGAGATTGTGTAGTCTCATTCGCCGTAGCAACGCCGCCGTCGGTAGCAGGAGCTTCACTATCTTCGTTGGATGTATCTTCATCATCCGGGGAGGCAGTGGCTGCTGGCTGCCCAGTTGGGGCGCCTATCGCGTCCGGACCGATGAAGCGTTCGAGGTAGCAGTCGCCGTCGAAACGGGTTGTTAGTGTGAGGAACTGAATCGGGAATTGAAGCCCCCGGAGAAACGTCATGTACGAAATGTACAGGCTGGTCCGTCGCTCTTCTGAGAGCGTCAGCCACTCACGAGGCTCGATCTCGACGAGCATCGTGTATGCCGTTGGCGTCTCGACGACACCGCCATCACGGACATTCTCGAAATTAAGCAGGTCGAGAGTCGACTGCTTGCCACCCCCCACGCTACTTTGAGGGATCATCGGTTTTCCTCCGTCAACGGGTCATCGAGATCTGGTCGGATCGCGTCGAGAACACCTTGATAGGCAAGATCCGTTCCACTATTCTTTGCAGAGGGATCTTCCCACCCTGCTGGTCTCGGTTGGGTGAGCCAGTCGTCTTGGGTCTCTCCAATCCCAAGATCCCCGCTTTCCGGATCAGGGTGGCGCCAGACGTAGACGTTTGATCCCGTCTTGAAGGTAAACACGGCAAGAGCGTAGCGAAGTGGTCGCTGACCAGGAGGCGTCTTCACGAAGATCAACCCGCCGATCCCGATGCCGAAGACGAACAGTGGGAAGGTGAACAACAGCGGGAAGCCAACCGTGTATAGAACGGCACACGGCGCTAACGGGATCGCTAGCGATTCCGCGAGTCGCTTCACCGAGAACCCGAGGAACTTCGACTCTAGAAGGTTACTCGCGACGGGAACAGGATCGGGCATCTACTCGACCTCCTCGCCGTCACAGACTTCCGCTTGGGTCGGAAGCACGCCGCCGTCTTCCAACCGTTCGGCTCCTTTGATCAACATCCCACGCCAGTTGACGCCGTGTCGTTCGCGAACCGCGTCTAACTGAGCGAACTGCTCGTCGTCCTTGATTATGATACGCGTCGAGGTCATCACTCGACCCCAACTGGATTTCCCTCGTCAACGGAGGGTTGTTCGTGATTTGCTTCGGTATCGAGCGTTTGGAGAGTCCCACAAGAATCGAACAGATTGGTGGCTCTATTGTGGTCTTCAGCACAGCGACTTAGACTATCATCCCTACCGGAATCCGGGGATTTCTCTCTTTTTCCACTTTCATGCCCATGTGTCGGATCAGACTGCGATTCCGGAGAGCGTCCTGTTACAGTGTCAGCCTTTTTTGAATCGCTGAACCACCTATCGCCCCCTTCGAGGCGTTTGGCTCCTTGAATCAACATTCCGCGCCACTGGACGCCGTACTTGTCCCGGATCATTCTGAGTTGGTGATACTCACTCTCGTTTCTGAACCGGATCTCGATTTCTGGCATTCTTGATTCACCGCCCGTGGCTGGCAGACTCGACTAGCAAAACGTCACTCTGGACCGAGAATTCGACGGCAGCCACGACTCGTAGCATTGACTCGAATGGACGCAACAGGACTGCCCCCGTTGTGGGTACCGTTTGGTAGTGCATCACACCACTCCTCAGACAGGAGCCCATTTGTTCATTTCAGGAATGCGTAGGGCGTAATCCTGCGCACAGCGCACTGTTGCGGTAGGCGCAAGCGTGCGATTTCCGCATTCTTTGAGGACTTTTCTCTCGGTACCGCCTCGTCGATAGCGACGATCATGCCGACACAGTCCCAGATTCACTTTCTCCTGCTGCCGTTCACTGATAGCCTCCTTGAACGGTTTCCTGACTTGTTGCTCCCTGTTACAGGGCTACTGACCATCACAATCGAACGATTTCACCTCGTTGGTGATGTCCTGGATTCGTCCCTTGGCCTCCGTTGGTTGTCTCTCTCCGTCTTCCAACAGTTGCGTCCGGAGACAATTCTCGCGGTCGTAGACTTCAGCTCCATACTTGAATTCCCGCCGTGGACGGCAACAGTATTCGTCTACGCTGGACTCATCCTGTTCGTCCTGGGCCTAATGGCCTGGCTCGGGAGTCATAGCCTCTATCGCCGTGCCTGGGGACGACGACTGGCGATGTCAGGCGGCGGATTGTTCGTTGTTGGAACCGCATTCGGGACGTTCGTGGACCTCCTACAGTATGTCCTCGGATGAGCCTCGTGAGGGCCGCTCGTTCGCCTCGACACTACGTCGAGTAGCCCGATTCACGAAACGACTTGTTCGATCGCCCATGGAGCTCTCTGAGCAACTCGTGAAGACACGACTCGTCGTCGCCGGCATTGTTCTCTTGCTCGTCTCTAGCGTGGTTATTGGGGCAGCTGCGGGCGATTTGTTCATCCCCAGTCCAGAACCCGGTGTCGAGAAAGACTACGATGACACGTTTCGGGTGTTGGCGAGTAACGATCCCGATCCGGGACGGGGATCCAGTGCCGTCCCGGTCTACGAATACGGCGAGAACGGAACGATCACCGAAGTGAACCGGACCGTCGTTACCCAGCCGGTCCAGCTCTGGGACTCGAACATCCAATCACGCGACGCACTGCTCATCGCGAACGAATCCGATATGTATCAATCCGGTCTCCACGGTCTCGTCCAGGTTCCTTACCGTGACAAGTGGATGACTCTCCAGGACTGGTGGGATGGGGAGTTCCGCATTCTCCCCATCTATACCGGCGACCCGGGTCGAGCCACGAGTAACGACGGTCAGTATACTGTCGAAGTCCGCCATCCCAACGGCTGGTGGAATCCGGTATACAACGCTGACGTCGAACGCGTTAATGGCAACCTCTCCATCACGAATCCGGGCGAGGCGCTTGTTCTCTCATCGTACTACAGCAACGTCTTCGAGCGGAAAATTCAGATAATCGAATCGCTCCTTCAGCACTCCGAAATGGCTCCCAGCGAGTCAGCAGCACGACGCACGTCTGTCCTACCCACCGAGGATGGTGACGAAGTATACTCCACCACCGACGGTGCGAACGTCAACCTCCAATGGCAGCCTGGATCTCATTCGCTGGTCCGTGATGCGTACGTCGGTAACATTGATGTCGTTCCTGGTGTCTGGCATGGCGGTCGATACGTTACCCCGAGCCAGCAACTCACCACCTACATCCCATGGGATTACCGCATCGAGGAACCAGCCGATTACAGCGAGAGCGGGACCTGTACGATCACCCATCAACACAATCAGAGCAATACGACGGTCACCCACAATCACACCTATCCCTTGACCCGCTGGGCCGACTACCAGATTATCGATTCCAACGCATCGGTAGTGTCTGTCACAGCGGGGAATATCAGCCTCGATCGAACACGACCTGGGATGTGGACGACGATGAACTACACGACCTCTCGACCACGGCACCTCCTCCCAGGAAATTACAACCTCACTGCCACCCTTCGGATCGAGGTCGAGATGGAGACTCACTACGGCGTCTCTAGTGCGCAGTGTTCTGAGTGGGACACCCGACGGACAGTCAACCGGACAGTCGAACTCCAGTACTCCGTCCCCATCGAGACAGTCAACAGTGACGACCTCTCGATCGATGTCCAAGTCTATGACCGTCCCGGGAGAGACATCGTCGCCGTGAACTGGAACGGTGCACAGGGACTTACAGCCGGGGCAGCTGCCTGGGAAGACGTCGAAATCCAGATCGGCGAGAAGACAATGTACGTCACGGCACCGTGGCGGTTCTATTCGGTTTCCCGGAATACGCACGTCGAAGAACGAACCAAAAGTGGGACAACCCAGGTCGAAGCCTCTCATTCGTACAACGGGGCCTATCCAGCGATGCTTCGATATCGAATGAGTCCCGCTAACGTGAGCGTCCTCGCTGAACAATCAGCAGACCAGCGCATCTGGTGGGAAACAACGTACGTTGCTCAGAACCGATCTGTTCCAGCGTCGTCACTACTGAGTACCATCGTTGCCCCGGAGAATACGAAGCCGACCTATCTCTACGATCAGTACGCAGGCATCCTGAAAAGCATGGACCGAACGATGGGTGAGACGGTAGATGCTCAGGCAGGCGATGTCTGGGGGTACCCTGTCGATACCTCTGTGAGCGTCGTTCGCTATCAGGAGTCCCGACTCACGATGACGATGAATCACAGTACCGGGATGGTTGAGGTACTCCTCTCCGATTCTACTGGGGACCCGATTTCGAATCGGCTGGTCACTCTTGATGGCGCTAGCGTACAGAACGTGACGACGGACGCAAATGGCCGGGCGACAGCCCCCGTTTCAGGGACGCTCGTCCGTGCTCACTTCGGCGGCGACAACTGGCGTGAGCCCCAGTCCCAATACTATCTGGAGACTCACTCTTATGGCGTATCGCCGACGTCGTTTGTTGCAGGGGCTACCGACCTTTTCGGCTATCTCAATGTCGCAATCTCGAATTCGCTCCTCTTCATCGAATGGCTCGTTCTCGGACTCTTTGCACTGTTTTGGATGCGATTCATGGGTGAGAAGCCCGCGTAATTTGGTCTTTAGGGGATGGGGCGTTCAAAATCTGATATCCATTGTGAGTCTTTATCACCTATTCGTCGGTGACTAGTGCTATGGGACTGTTTAGTCGGTTATTCGGTTGGGGCAGCGACACCGATTCGAGATCAAAGAACGACTCCGAACCGGAACCAGACATCGTGATTGACAGTCCGTTAGACCGGGATTTCATTCAGGCAGAGTTTCATGGCGAACGGATCACTTTCTTACCAGAGTCTTCGCCAAATGGCGAGTGGCGGTGTTTGTACGGACGAACTGGAATTGGCGGTGGTACTCCAATCGTCCTGGTCAAAGGGAACGGAGAGATTCAACACGCCTTCACTGTAACTCGTGCAGAAAACGTTGCCGTCGCTAACACCGGGCACGTCGCTGTTACCGACATCGGCGAAGCTGATAATCAAGATCTCGCGGGGACACTCCATGTTGTGGCTCCTGATGGCCAGTCAAGCATCGAGCACGAGTTCAATGCGAACATCTGGGAGTGTTCGATTACCGAGGACGGTCGGTATGCCTCAACAGCAACGCATAATCCCGATCGCTCGGTGTACATCTTTGACGTCGAATCTCAGGAGCTCATCACCGAGTTCGAGACGCAGAATCTCAATGCCCCACCACAAGAATTTGGAGAGATTGATGGTGAAATCGTTCTGTACCTCTTAGACGATGACGAGCGGTATCGGGCTATTGATATCGACGGTAATACAGTCTGGAAGAGCCAGAAACTCGAGAATCAAGATCGCATCGACGCACTTCTGGACAGCAGTGAACGAGCCGATCTGGAGGAGTCCATTGACCTTCTCGAAGAAGCATACGAACTTACTAACGACCAGAACAGAAAGAAATCGATCGCAAATAAATTGGCAGACGCTCACTGGAAGCTATCGAAGGAGATTCACAAAGAGGAGGGAGACACCGACGCTTGGTGGTCGCACCTCAATCAGGCGAAACAGTACTACTACGAAATCGTGTCATGGTACGACGGGAAGAAAGGGGTCGCCAAAGTGGAGCGAAAACAGGCGAAGTACCATCTGAAAGATGGAGATGAAGAGACGGCGCTCCAGCTTTTACAGAGTATATCTGAGCTTGAACAGGAGTACGATGTTCAGTTGCTCACTGACGCCGACAAGGAGAAAATCGAGAATCTATCCTAAGCGCCATTCAATAAGGACCCCGAGATTCGATTTCGTCAGAAGGGTCGATAGAACATTCCCAGTGCGAGTATCTGTGCACCGATTCCCCCGACTAGTAACGCTACATTCCAGATGCGGGAGTTCGAACGAACGAGGCCGAATATGAGCTGTTCGGAGGAGAGTGGTTGGAATGGGCGAATTGCGTGATCTCCGCGACCGACCGTTAGGGCATCCGCAATCAGGTGTGAGACGATTCCCAGGAAGACAGTAGTTCCTGCGAGTAAAGCGAGCGGCCAGGCTGGAATCTCAATAGGGAGTCCGATGAAACCGAGATAAAGTCCAGCTGTCGTTACTGCTCCAGCACCCACTGCGAACCAAATCGTGTGGGTCAGACCTCTGTGTGGGAGCCAACCGTAATCGTGGTCGAGATCGGGAAGCCGACAGACGACCACTGCGAGTATCGTCATTCCAAATCCGATGATTCCGAACAGACCTGTCAGCGGAACCATCAGCAGTAATGCAACGCCTCGGTGTCCGTCCTTGTACATGGGGTATCGACTCAGCCACCAGATCCGGAATGTGTGCTGATAGAATCGAATACGTAGAGGTGTGTCTAATCAATTCTGGCGTAAGATAGCCTGAAACCCACATATTGCGCAGAAATATTGCAGTGATCTGTCCTGCTATAGAGGAAGTTGAATAGTGTCCGTGGCGAAGTTAGGAATATGGTCATCTGTGAAAGCTGCAATAATTCCGTGATGCCGACAGCAAACTACTGCCCGGAGTGTGGGTCAGAACTCAAGCCAACGCGGAAAGACTGGTCAGCTGGATTTCTCTCCCTCGTCGATCGAGGACATATCCAGGAGGCGATTGACGGGAACGAGACACCGCCCGAGGGCTATCATACTCGACTACACGAAACTGTTCGCCATGCACTGGCGGATTTCTGTCTTCTGGACCGATGGGAGGCATTCGACAACCACGAAGTTCTCTATGGAGACACTCAAGATGAAGAGATTGCGACTGACGACATTGGTGAGCTGGAAAAGATGGTTCGATTGACCTGCCCGTTTCAGTTTATGATCAATGCAACTGACGTGGATAAGCTGGAGAGTGTGTTAGAAGCAAGTGTTCTGTTTGCAAGCGATGATCCCGAGCTTACTCTCGACGATATCGAGGTCTCGATCGAGGTAACAGATGACGGTGAGTAGCCACTCCCCGTGGGGGCCGCAACTGTGCGCGCTCCGCACCTTCTAAGGCTATTTCTTCTTTCTCAACCCCTGTGAAGTAAGAATCATGCCGTCTGTTTCTGATTTCGTCGATCCAGCGCTTCGACTGTTCATCGTCGCTGAGGTGACGGCCCGATATCTCGCGCTGATTTTCCTCGTTGTCGGAATCCTTGGTTACTTCACCACAACGACGAATTCTCGACGATCGATTCGCTATCGCGGGATGATAGTTGGCGCTGCTTCCGCTCTCATTGCTATCATAGGTCTGAACGCATTCTACGATCTCGTAGCCTTTGTCATGGGCGGCACAGGATTCCTCCCATCGGGCTGGCCCTACGGGGCGAGCGGGACTTCGGGACTTCTCCCAATAGCGCAAGCAGCGTCTGGAATGCTCTCCTATCTGGGTCTGGCGTGCTTTTCACTCGGAGCTGCACTCTGGGCAGGAGGTTCACGACATGGACGCACTGGGGCTCGCGGATACCGAGGTGTCATATTGGGGCTCACGATGATCGGCGTCTCGATGGGGGGTACCCTATTTTCTGTCATTGCCGAAATCTATGGGCTCTAATCGGTCGAGCTATCGCAAAAACTGAAAAGCAAGTCGCCTGTCGGCCGATGATGGCCGTCCCCCTCATTTGTTGATTGCTAAATGGGGAGCTAGACGCGACTTTGTTCGATGGTTCCGTACTGTGCTTTGAGTTCTTCGGCAGAGGCGAACTCTATTTCATCGAGGAGTTCGTTCACTGCCTCATCGTAGGACTGTCGGTCGAGGAGGTTCCGATTGCTGTACGCCCGAAGTCGGTCACGGGTCCCCTCTTTGACGGGAATCGAATATCGGCTCATCGTGAACGTCCCCCCTGGCTGTTCAGCCCCCCTCTTCTGGTAGTGTTCGACATGGTGGTCACTATAGTTCGACTACAAATCGGGACCGCAACTACTTGCTCGCTCTACGTGGGAGTGTACCACCCATAATTGTTTCCCCCTTGATTCCCATTTTGACCGCATCTATTGCCGAGCATCGCGCATCTATGCGTCTGACGCAACCTTGCGGCGACCGTAAGATTGCGCCATTCGCATTCCTGAAACTAATATTATAACTTCTCGCTTACGGCTGGTGTGCAATGACGAACCAGCACGTCACAGACACCGATCTCGATTCGAACAGTACCCGTCGTTTCCGGCGAGTCATCACCTTTGAGCGCGTTCTCGTTACTGCGTTCCTCTCGCTGCTGTTATTCGTCAGCCCAGTCGCTGCACAATCCAGCGGCCCCACGGGTGGGTCCGGTGGGTCCGTCGCTGGCTGGGAGACGATCCTAAACAATCTCTACGACGTCGTCTACACGACACTCCAGTACGCTGGTCTTACAGTGCTGGTTCTGGGTCTGATCGTCTGGCTCACGGCACGGACGAATTCCCAGCGGTCCGAGACAGGAATGAAACTGACCCTTGGTGGCGGTGCCATGGTTGTCGCGTACTTTGGTCTCGGTGCATTCGTCTCCCTACTGGAGTTCATCGCAGGGTGAACCCGACGAGCATTCTGACCATTGTCCTCTTGGAACCGACCTATGACCGGATTTTGTACCGCCGTTGCGAGGCACCCTCCCCTCGAAAGGGACGTCCCTCTGGTCTTCGGAGTTCTTTCTTTCTGGTCGCTCTACGGCACCGGTCATCGCACTCACGATGTGGCCTCCTTTCCAACCATGAACACGCTATCCAATAACCCACAGAATAGCCACCCCAACAGGCGACTCGCTGTCAGAGTTCTCTTTCGACAGTGGTCGCTGCTCACACTAGATGGATGGACCGTATGACGGACAGATCGGGAATATCGCGTAATGCAGGCTCTGGAAGACGAGAACCACGACTTCCGAATATCGATAACTCGGAGATTCAGAACGCTGTTTCGACACGGGTCCACGGTCAGACAAGTGACTACTCCGCCTCAGACGCGGAAGAAGCAAAAGCTGGTGGCAGTGCCGAAGGGAATCACTCAACTACCCACTCTGTCGATGAAACACCCTCGTCGGACAGGGATTTGGAGAGCTCCAGTTCAGATGAACTATCGGATGAAACCACCGCCGATGGTTACAGTCCATATATCAAAATCACACCGGCCCGTGAGCAGGTAACGCCAGACCACGTCATCAAGGGTCTTTTTGGCCTCTACCGTGCCGGAAGCGGTCGAGAAATGCCGTTTCATCTTGAACGCCGACTCTCGTTCGTGAGCACGCAGCGGACGTTCGAGTTCTTGATCCACAAGCCAGCAGCTACCCGACGATTCGACTTCTACCTCGGTGTTCGGCCATACGAGGTTGAAGCTCTCGAACATCTTGCAGCGAACGTGCGGGCAATGTATCCCGAAAGCTTTCACTTCGAGATTGTCCCGTTCGCTCCGACCGATATCTTCGTCGACGACGTCGAGCCCGCTGGTGCGACACTCGCGGACCTGGCCGCTTTCGAGGATATCGATGAACTCATCGAACTGGATGGCTTCGAATCAAGTCTTCTGGATACAGCTGAAGATCTCCCTAGAGGAGCAAAGCATGACACGGCTGTCGATCCGACGCCGCCGGCAATGGTTCGCTGGGAGGGTGTGGAAACGAAGAACAACGACTGGATGACGTTGCTCTCGCAGTTTAGCGAAATCTCTGTTGACATTGAGGATTCGTTTCGGTCACCGTTGAGTGTCCTCCTCGAGCAGGCGACGGAGACGAACGAACCGTTCGTTTTTCAGGTCGTCTTCACGCCTCGTCGCGACTGGACCAAGGAAGCCGAAGTGCACAAACGGAATCTCAAGATGGGAACGACTGGTGTCTTCGGCTCGTTCAAACAGGAGGCTGCCTCGATGATTCTCGGTACGTCGGAAGAAGAGCGTCGACAGCGTCATCGACCAGATACACCCGAACAGATCGGCGGAACCATCTCGGGCGGTGGAGACGGTCAATCGACACGCCACAGCAGAATGGGACAGATCGACCTGAAGCAGCCCACCGTGACGTTCGATGTCTCCCTCCGAGCAGCCGGCGAGCCGAGCGTCGTCAATGGCGTCAGTGGTGCATTCACCGCTCTCAGCGGCCCGTACTATGGCGTCGAGGGGGCAAACGTCAGTCGGGTGGGCCGTGAGTTCGACGCACTCTGTCAGTCGCGACTGAGTCCGACAAGTATCCGAGAGCGCTTCCAGAGGAAGAATCCGACCATTGTCGCTAGCCCGGACGAGCTTGCGAACTTCGTTACTGTACCCAGCACGGGAGCGCTTCCGAAGGCAAGTCGTGGCGCGTCCGGTGGGACTCCAGATGCTCGCTCACCCCTCACCGCGACCGACGAAGAATTGCTCGCCGAATTCGACTCTGGGATGTGCATCGGGGAAGCTGAAACGGCCTCACCTGATCGCGACAATATCCCCATCAGTCTTACTGCGGAACAACTCACCCATCATGTCCTCCGGGCGTCGACGACCGGTGGCGGGAAGACGACCGCGATGATCAATGACGGCCTCAGCGCTTACGATGAACTCAACGGGCCAATCTTCATCTTCGACAAGAAGGGCGGCAGCATGGCGACAGAGTACAAACGAGCACACTTTCGTCAGTTCGGCAACCTCGACGATATCGTCCATCTCATAGTTCCAGGGCCAAATGGGGAACTCCCTGCGTTCCCGTTCTTCGACATCCGGCCTCAGATCGCGGCAGGAATGAGTCGTGAAGCGGCTGTTCAGGAAAAGATCGACCGCTACAACGAGCTGCTGGAATACGTCCTCGGTGACGAACAACACAACCAGGCGTTCGTCGCACAGGAAATCCTCAGTAATCTCATCAGTGCGTTGTTTGACTCAGTGTATGGCCAAGACGCGTATGCAATTAGCGACCTTCTCGATGCGGCCACGAAGATGCAGACCGAGCAGACGATTCCAGAGGTTAGCGATCCGGAGCTTCACGCGACACTCACACGCCATTTCAAAGCCGAGGAACGACGCTTCGCCACGTCGATCGACGCTGTCCTGAATCGTATCACGAAGCTGAAAGAGCGCGACTTCATCTGGCGCATGCTGAACTTCGTTCCCGAATGGGACGAAGAAGCTCAGCGGTATGCTGACGAGCAGATGCTGCTTGACCTCGATGAACTCCTTGATTCGAATTCAGTCGTTCTGATCGATACCGGTGAGTTCCGCCCGGCCTCGAGTAACGTCTTCACAGTTCTGATGCTGGATTACCTTTGGTCGTGGGTACGACTCCGGAAGCGATGGAATCGGTCCGTCCTCGATCCTGCCAACGGCTCCTGTGTAAATCTCATCATCGACGAGGCTGCACCGATCATGCGGTCCAGTCTCGTTCGTAATGAAATGATTCCTGACGCCCGTGAGTTCGCTCTCGCGTTCGAACTCATCGTCCACTTCCCGGAGCAGGTCAAACGTGATGCACTCGACACGCGTGCCTACAAGGAAATTCTCCGGAACATCAATACCAAGCTCATCGGGAAGCTTGCAATCGACGACGAGCTGGCGACGACGCTGTTCCATGAAGAACTCGACGCCATCGCCCTCTCGAACCGAATCGCGTCACTCCCTCGTGGTGAGTGGCTCGCACAATTACCCGATACCGGCTTCATGACCGACACGCCGGAGCTGGTGACGCTCAAACCACTCCCTGTACCGGACGGACATAACGATGGTGACGAGTCAGTCGACGCGGGCACGTACAGCCCGACGGCAGAGATGACTTTCCAGGAGGCCGACGAACTTCAGTGGTCTCGCACTCGATTCACGCACTGTCTCGTTCCTGGGGTCAACAGTCCGCCCGATGCTGCCCAGCGTGCAGCCCGGTATGGAACCGGCCCACTGAACAGTGCGACAACCGAGCGCCCCTCGATTCCTCCAGATGGGGAAGAGAGTACTGAACGGAAAGGTCCCGAAGACACAAACCAGCCCAGCAAATCGGATAAACACGACTCTCAACCTGTGTCTCATCCCGATTCTGCTCTGGGTGGGGCTTCTAACGAGTTCGGAACTGTTCTCGGGACTGGTTCCCCCTCTCAGCCTCCGCCGAATGAGTCAAAGGCTAGAGACCCCCTGGGAATGGAGCGAGCTTCCGCAGATGCCACACACCACGTCTCTGACCTTCCTAGGACGTCTGAGACTACGGAGAATTTCGATCGGGAGAACACTGGCGAGCTGACCGAAATCCAACGGCAGTTCCTTGGGGACGTGATCGCGGGGATCAACGGCGAACTGGATGGATACGACTTGACACAGTCGATGACGACCATTCGGGATGCGCTTGACGGGGATGTCGATGAAGAGCAATTAGTGGACGACGGGCTCCTCGAAATTCAGCGCGTCTACGGTCGGAAGTACTACTACGTTCCTCCAGCGGGGCAAACAGCAGTTGACAGGAAGATCTACGCCGGTCGGAATAATGGCGATCTCTTCGAGAAGACGGCTCATAAGGTCTACGTCGAGTACATCGCTCGGCACCTGCGAAACCGTGGCCTCCTCGTCGAGACCTACTACGAGCCAATGGCCGGCGGGATGGTCTTCGACGTCGCCGCATTCATGCTACGTGACGACGGAAGCCGAAAACTCGCGGTCATCGCTGAGGTGGTGACCAACATTCGCCCGGAATTGATGGTCAAACACTACGACGATCTCGCGTCGTTTGACGGCGTCCGGAAGATGTGGGTGGTTCCGCATACGGACGTCGCCCACGAAATCATCAGGACGCTGGTCGATGCGGGACGGCTTGCGAACGCGCCACACAAAACTACCAAGAACTATTCACGTCTTTCCGAGGAGGCGTTCGATAATCCACGCGAATGGCGATTCGTCGGCGGGCGTAATATCATCGAATCTGTCGACCAAGTCGAGGGGGATTCCGAGGATACATGATCTGCGTCACTAGCTGGGCGCACTGGGCGCTTTATAGAGTCTCTAAATTGATCTCCTATCTTCCTGCGTCTCTCGACGAAACACCTAGAATAGGTCCTGGAAGGGGAGGGAGCGCAGGCCGGCATAAACAGCGCGCAGTCACACGCTTTTGGACGCACGAGCACATTTCGGAAGGTGGCCGGCGTGCACAGCGGTACTTCGAGGTTTATCGCGATCTCGAATCGCCTGTGAATACGACCGAAGCAATTCCCAGATCTATCCATGTCCAGTAGTACCATCGAGGAACGTCTAATTCCAGATAGGTTGGCCGAGTGTGAGCAATGGATCTGCTGGCAGGAGGTCGAACGTGATGGGAAGCCAACAAAGCTTCCGATCAAGCCGTACCACACCAGCGGGACCTCGAACGCTAGCGCGACGGATCCCTCGACGTGGCGTGCCCTTCAGAGCGCTCTTGAGTTCCATCAGAGCGATCGTGTCGATACCGATGGGATTGGATTTGTCTTCGCACCGGAGGCTGCCATCGTCGGCGTCGATCTGGATAACTGCCGTGATCCTGATACCGGTGACCTCACTGACTGGGCTCGTGATATCGTCGAGCGACTCGATTCCTATGCCGAGATTTCCCCATCTGGACGCGGTGTTCACGTTCTCCTTGAGGGGGAGCTCCCACCGGGTCGCAATCGACGGGGCGACGTCGAGATGTACGACGAAGCTCGATTCTTCACGGTCACGACGGACCATATTGAGGGGTCGCCGAAGGCCGTTTCTCGACGACAGGACGCACTCTTCGGCGTACACTACGAATACGTTCAGTCACCGTCTGATTCGGATCCTGATGCGACTGATCCTGAGCAAGCAACAGACGCGGCAGCGAAGAACGGGAGTGACGCATCTGATAACGATTCGTCCCGTGACGCATCCGATGGCGACTCTGGTGGTGAGAAAACCCAGGCGCTCGGTTCGAAGTCAAGTTTGTATGCTCGGTATGGGCTTGATTTCCCGGATATCGAAGATCCGGCACTCGAAGTCGCATTGCATAGCTGCAGTGTCGATGGACTGCCCGATGATCTCCCGACTACACTCGATGAACTTGCCGGTCCTGGTGTCGATCTTGACGATGACACACTCTTGGAGCAGGCCTTTGCCTCGAAAAGTGGCGATACCATTGCCGCTCTTTACGAGGGACGCACGGAGCTCTGGGAGTCCCCTGAGAGCCGATACCCGTCACAGTCTGAGGCAGATATGGGGCTGTGTTTCTACCTCGGATTTTGGACTGGTGGCGATCCTGATCGGATGGATCGTCTGTTTCGTGATTCTGGCCTCTATCGGGGCAAGTGGGATCGAGTCCACTTCGCTAACGGCGCAACGTATGGAGAGGTTTGTCTCGTTCGGACTCTGCTCACAGTTGATGATTACTACACACCGCCAACAGACCGAGAACGTCCACCACCTGATGACCGAAAAGAGCAGCTCGATGAGACCCAGATTCAGGAGCCGTCGGCTCGGAGTGCCGACTCTCATCCCGTTAATACCGAAGCGGTGGATGACGCTCGCCGTTTAGCTGCTAAGGTACAACGTCAGCAACGTGAACTTGACGAGAAACGTGAGCGGATTGTAGAACTTGAGACCCGGCTTCATCAATATCGAACGATTCTGGGAATCGATTTTGCCGACGAGGAGCCTCTCCTTAGGGATATGGATGAAATGAATGTAGAGACAGGTAACGGAAGCCGAAGTGGCCCAACACATCAATCATTGTCTAAACGGCTAGACGACAATGGGAGCAACCATCGGGCCGATCAACATTCGAACGAACAGGAGCAACCAGACTGCAAGAAAGCCCCTGCTGCTGATGACCCTAATCATGAGGAAAATAGAAGGGCGTCCGAACAGGAAAAACCCACGTCAGGTGGGCTATTCGAACGTTTTCGTCGTCGACTACCTTGAATAGGGCCTTCGGCTTGATTCACGAGTTCACCTCTCATCGATTGTGGATAGGACCAACTATTGACAGAAACAGCGTGCGAGATACAGAGGGTATAGTCATCAGCACAGAGCACCGCTCTTGTCGGTCATCAATTAATGCTGCTCGTCCTGGGAACATAGATTGCGCCCCGATTATTCCCCCAAACGTGCAGTAACCACCCGGGGAAGGGGTTCATTTATCCGAATTGCCCTGAGCGCTTTTTCGAAGTTGGTGATTGAGTCGTACCGATCTGTTTTTTCCCGTTCAAGCGCCAGTCCCACGGTTGCATCAACTTTCGGCGACAGCTTGGGACGTTGTTCGCTGGGCGGCTCTACCGAACTCTCGCTCATAACATGTTGCATGATCTCGTATTGCCCTCCGGTTACTGGCGGCTCACCAGTCAGTAATGCATGCACAAGCGCGCCAGTTTGGTAGATGTCGGTCAGTTGATCTGGCTCGCCGAACGTACTCGAATCGAACTGTTCGGGAGCGGCATACTCCACCGACAGGCCCTCCATGGTGCCAGTTTCTTTGGCCAAGTTCCGTGCCAGCCCCCAGTCGGCGAGTTTCGGCCACGGCCACCCGTCGGTTTGTTTCAGCAGCACGTTCCCCGGTTTCACATCCAGATGGACGCGGCCCAACTGGTGGGCGATTTCGAGGGCCTTGCAGACACACTCTCCGACCCACAGTGCCTGTCCCACCGGCAGCCCGTCAGAGTGCGTTCCCAACAACTCCAATAGATCGCCGCCATCCATGTACTCCATTGCGATCCAAGGCAGACTATCGCCCGTGTCGATCACACCGACGATGTGCTCGTACCCGTCCCAGCGATGTTTGTCTCGTTCGCGGGCGTCAATCGTCGCCCACGTCTCCGTGCTCTCGAAGAATGTCTCAAGGGCCTCCCCAGTGATCGTCCCTGATGCTGCCGGTTCCCGGATCGCCACCACCTCAGGGGGGGTTTTGCTGTCGGGGAGTCGGACCTTGTTGATCACAGCCTGTCCGCCACTGCCAAGGGTTTCGATGTTCTGGAAGTCCTCAGGTGAGAGATTGCGTCGCTTGGGGCTACGCACTGCCACCGGGCTTGGAATCTGGGCCGTGCCAGCCTCAATCTTCTCCGGATGACCCTGAGACGATTCTTCTGGAATTGCAGACCGATTCATTCCAGGAGCCCTCTTAGGTGGCTGGCTCCCACGAGTCTCTGGTTCTACTGACGCAGTTATCGCGTAGAGGTTGCTATCGTTACCGACGAAGACGGTGCCATCGACCACCGTCGGCGACGAGTGCACCAAGTCGCCCGTCTCGAAGGCCCACTGTTGCTCGCCGCTTGCCGCATCCACCGCGTAGAGGTTGTAGTCCATACACCCGACGAAGACAGTGCCATCGGCCACCGTCGGCGACGAATCCACGGTGCCGCCCGTCTCGAAGGCCCACTGTTGCTCGCCGCTTGCCGCATCCACCGCGTAGAGGTTGTTGTCTTGACTTCCGACGAAGACGGTGCCATCGACCACCGACGGCGACGAGCGCACCCCTTCGCCCGTCTCGAAGGCCCACTGTTGCTCGCCGCTTGCCGCATCCACCGCGTAGAGGTTGTTGTCCCAACTCCCGACGAAGACGGTGCCGTCGGCCACCGTCGGCGACGAATCCACGGTGCTGCCCGTCTGGAAGTCCCACTGTTGGGCGCCCGTCGCCGCATCCACCGCGTAGAGGTTGCTGTCGTTACTCCCGACGAAGACAGTGCCGTCCACCACTGTCGGCGACGACTGCACACTGCTACCCGTCTCGAAGGCCCACTGTTGCTCACCCGTGGCCGCATCCACCGCGTAGAGGTTGTTGTCGAAACTCCCGACGAAGACAGTGCCATCGACCACCGTCGGCGACGAGCGCACGTTGCCGCCCGCATCGAAGGCCCACTGTTGCTCGCCCGTCGCCGCATCCACCGCGTAGAGGTTGCTGTCACTACCTATACTTGTATAACTACCGCTCCCGACGAAGACGGTGCCATCGACCACCGTCGGCGACGACTCCACACAGGTGTCCGTCTCAAAGGCCCACTGTTGCTCGCCCGTCGCCGCGTCCACCGCGTAGAGGTTTTCGCCACTAACCTCAATATTAGTGGACCCGACGAAGACGGTTCCATCGACCACCGTCGGCGACGAGCGTACGAAGCCGCCCGTCTCGAAGGTCCACTCCTCGGTGCCCGGGTCACTATCTAGGTAATCTCGGGACGACATTCAGTACTGTATGCCTCTCCGCGACGGGTCAAATAATCTTCCACCATCTTATGCTGTATATGCGCGTTGTGTCTTACACGCTAACTGGTGTCAATATCGAAAAAATGATATTTGTTTCACTGCGTTCGGTAAGAGTTGGCTGGATAGATCTGCCTCATCACGTAAACTGACCCGGGGAGAAGCGACGGTCTATTCTGAAATACGATAACGAACGATCTCGTCCGACCCGCATTCAGGACATTCGTCTACGTCCGGGGACAGATTCGCACCACACTGACGGCACTCCACGACGACCTCCGTTCCGTTACTGGAGAGGAATCGGTTGAGGACCGCCCGGACACTCATGGGTTTCCGAGGTTTCGGCTTCACCGAGTTAATGATACTGGTAGCTCACTCCACCAGCATCGTCGCGTGTTTCAGCGTGGGAAACCCCTACAGAAAACTTACCTTCAAGGACGAGAGAGTGATGGACGGAAGGAACCTGTCACACGCTCCTTCCACCCTTTCATGAGCGACGACGACACGCGAGTCCTCGGTCGCTGTCCCGATTGCGGCACGCGTATCTCTCAGGCGTGGCTTCTGGTTGAATACGAAAAAGACACTGGCGAGACGGGCATCTGGGCCGAGTGTCCAGACTGTGAGGACGTGGTTGCCCCGGAGTAACTGGACCTCCAAGCAGTCAAACCGCTTAGTTATCCACAACCCTGTACTTTGATCCCGTTGTAGCCGGAGGGTTCATTCATGACAGAACCGGTCCAGTGTTCGGAGTGCGGGTGGACGGGACAGGAAGACGACTTGGTACCTATCGATGGTGACCACGAATGTCCTGTCTGTGCTGAGGTCATTGAGTTCGTCGAGTAGATCTTCAACCCGCCCGTTCGGGACCTTGTGAAGGGTCGGCTGATGATCCGTCTGGAACGACTTTCCGCTGGAGTATGTACGTGGACATGAGCATATGACCGACCGAGACGAGGAACGCGAAGAGCGAATTAAGATGCGGGTTCTCATCGATAGTTACACCCCGGAAGAGCAAGCCTACAGCTGGCATGCATACCTTGACGACGTGATGGACTTCCCCTTCGAAGCACGGTGCTCTACTGAACGTGAGGAATCACCATTGAAAGAGGGCGAAACAGTACAGGTCGTCGGGATGTCGTCAACAGAGCCGACACTCAGCCAGCAGTATGTGACTGTTGAGTGGCTGAACCGTGACCTTGGCATACCACTGGAACAACTCGACCCCGTCGATGTCGATGACGACACGAAGCAAGCTATCGAGGACTGGCAGTACTGGCTCGAACGATAGAATCAGCAGCGTCCATCTGGAAAAGACACCACGCATGACGACGTACCGCTTCCGCTTCAAGTACGAACACGACCCGACCTCGCTGTGGCGGGACACTTGTTGCGCTATCAGACTGACTAAGCGATACGCACGCTTACTGAGCAGCGGGTTCAGTGCCACCCTTGCGAAATTGGTTCTGTTTAAATCCTGTATCCACTTTCAAGTCTTGCACGGAGTCACTTCCAGTATCAGCCAACCCAAGGGGTGAGAGATGGCGCACGAGAGTATACGTATTGGCTTCCACTCTCCCAGAAATGGATGACATTCATTTATAAGTGGATCGTACTTCTATCTATTGTATCGTCGTACACATGAAAGACGCCCTGGAAGTACTTTGCACGGGAGACCTCCACCTAGGCCGTCACCCAAGTCGGATTCCGGACGATCTGGATGGACCCAAACTGTCGCCAAAAGCCGTCTGGTTGTCGATGGCCCAGGAAGCAATCGACCGAGATGTTGATGCAGTCGTCATTGCTGGTGATGTTGTTGACCAGGAAAATCGCTATTTTGAGGCGTACGGGGCGTTTGAAGACGGGCTTGCGCAACTTGATGAACAAGAGATTCCGGTCATTGTCATTGCCGGGAACCATGATTTCGACGCTCTCCCGGATATGGTCGATAACCTCGACTTCGACACCCTCCACTTTCTTGGGAGAGATAGCGAGTGGGAACGCTGGACCCTCAATCGAAACGGCGAGCCCTTAGCACACTTCGATGGGTGGTCGTTTTCGGCTGGACACGTCTACGAGTCTCCGCTCGAGGAGTACGAGCTTCCGGCGACCGATGGCGCGCCCCAGATCGGCGTGCTTCACGCAGATCTCGACTCGCGGGGGAGCCGATACGCACCGGTTCTGTCCAGCGAACTCCGGGACACCGCAGCAGATGCCTGGCTACTCGGTCACATTCACAGTCCGGGGATCCGTATCGACTCGCGTCCACTGGCTTTGTACTCGGGGTCGCCACAACCGCTTGATCCGGGTGAACAGCAGGCCCACGGCCCGTGGACGATTACGATACCCGAAACCGGAGATGTACGGGCTGAACAGATCCCTCTGGCATCCGTTCGATACGACCAGGTTTCGGTCGACGTGTCCGGGGTAGAAGATCCACAAGAAGCGACCGCCGTAATTTCGGAGGAAATCAAGGACCACGTTCGATCCGAACTCGATACGAGGTCGCTGGAACTCAGCCTCGTTCGAGTTCATCTCATCGGACGGACGGATGCGCACTCGGCGCTCGTCGATCAGCATCGGTCGATGGAGCGTGACCTCGGATTCCGGGAGGGGTCGGTTTCGGTCCGAATTGAATCGATTGACGTCGATACCCGCCCGGAAATCGATCTCGAAGACCTTGCAGAAGGGGACAATGCAGCTGCGTACCTCGCGGACCTTCTACTCGAAATCGAGAACGGTAATCCTCGCGAAACCTACGGCAATGTGGTCGATAACTCGCTAGTAGCTGTACGGCAGGCACACAGTGCGAATGCGTACAACCCGCTCCGACGCGAAACCGAACTCGAGGATCCGGATGACGCTGACGCTATTGACCATCTCGAACAGCAGGCACGGGTATTGCTCAATACCTTACTCAGCCAAAAGGAGGGTAACGCGTGACTAGGGACCCGATCTGCATCGAGGAAATCCAGATCGTCCAAGCTCCTGGGTTCGAAACTGGCGGCTTTTCCGTCGAAGACCTGTGCTCCGGCATCAATGTCGTTCATGGGCCGAACGCGGCAGGAAAGACGACGCTCGCTAAGTCGATTGAATGGCTTTGTTGGCCAGAGATCGCTGACGAACGTGCTGCTCTCGTTGGGCAGTTCTCACTGAATGGTGAAGACTGGCGAGTCGAAGTCGACAATGGACGCACGAGCTACCAACGCGACGGCCAGGAAGCAAACGGTCCGAGCCTACCTCCGGCCGATCAACGCGATCGCTACCGTCTCTCCCTCCACGATCTACTCCAGCGAGACAACAACAACGAATCGTTCGCCGAGATAATCGAACGAGAATCAGCTGGCGGCTACGATCTCTCTGCAGCCTACGACGAACTCGGGTATTCGGATTCTCCGAGTCGGGCCAACAGGAATGTCGTTCAGAACGCCAAGGGAGCGATTCAGGAGTTGCGTGAGGCCCGGAACGACGTTTCCGAACTACGTCAAGAGCAGAACGAACTTTCTCGGTTACGTAGTGAACTGGAGGCAGCGCGTCGAGCACAAGAGCGATCCGAACTGCTCGAGCAGGCGATCGACTGCGCACAGGCGAGAAACGAGCTGGAGCAGGCTGAATCGAGACTCAACGAGTTCCCCGATATCTTAGACCAGGTCAACGGAGACGAAATTGAGCGTGTTCGATCTCTCGAAGATGATATCGACGAGTGGACCGACAAAAAAGACGAGGCCGAGGAAACGAAAACGGACGCTCAAGAACGGCTTGCTGAGGCCGACCTTCCTGAAGAAGGCCTCCCGACAGGCCGTATCGACCATCTGAAAGAGCTTCGCGATGACCTCGATTCTGCGGAAGACCGAAAACGCGATCTCCAGGGAGATTTGGCTGACGCCAAACGGCAGCGAGAAACTGCCCGAGATGACATTCCCTTAGATGTCGATACCGAGGACCTTGTTGACTTGGAACCAGTCACGTGGAAGACCGTCTCGAAGTTCGCACGAGAGGCCGAGGAACTCCAGTCCGAGCGTGAAACCCGGGAGGCCGTCCAGCGACTACTGGAGGACGGGGAGCACCCTGAGCCCGATCTCCCCACGCTCCAGCGTGCGAGTCAGTCGCTGGAGGAGTGGCTGGCTGCGTCCGTTTCTACGGAGTCGAACGACGGTTCAGAGGCATTCCGAATCGGTGTGTTCTCGGCCGTTTCCCTCGCCTCGACAGGCATCGCGCTGGGTCTGCTGGTGCATCCATTGCTGTTCTCCATCCTGCTCGTCGCCGCTGGTATCTTCTGGTATGGGTTGCGTGCTCGCTCACAGTCCGAAGATGGAGGGAATTCACGAGAACCCCATCGCGAGTCGTTCGAAAAAACTGGCCTGAAACCGCCGGCGGCGTGGACCGAAGACGAGGTTCGGTCCCGCCTGATCGGACTGTACGACGCAATCGCGGCGCACAAACTGGCCGAGCGGCGGTCCGAATGGCGCGATAGCCTGGCGACGGATTCAGACACGCTCGAAAGGAAAGAGGAGAGTCTGGAGGAGACGCGTGCCAAACTCCAAGACCAGTTGGGCGCCGCGCCAGATGCGTCTGATGTCGAACTCGCCGTGATCTCCAAGCGAGTACTTGACTGGCAGGAAGCCCACGACGAGGTTGAAGGTATTCAGGAGAACATCGAGACCGTCCACGAACAGATCGAGGCCGCCCGCGAAGAACTCCAAGCGAAACTCGATTCCTACGGCTATGACGCCGTCCAGAGTTCTGGTGAGGCGACCGAGACAATCCGAACCCTCGAGAACCGCGAGCAGCAACGCGAAGCCGCACAGAGGGACCTTGACCAAGCTACCGAGACGATTCGGGAAGCGACCGAGAAGATAGGTGCGCTGGAGGACGAACGCGACGACATCTTTGCGGATCTGGATCTCGACTCCGATGACCACGATAGGTTGGAGGAACTCTGTGAGCAGGTCGACGCATACGAATCGGCTGCGGAGGACGTACAAGAGGCCGATATCCGGGCGAATACGGAGGTAGAAGAACTCGAAAGCTACCCAGGCTTCGAATCAGAGCTTAAGCAGCAAGAGATTGCTGACCTCAGAGAAGACCTCCGTGAGGCGGAGCGAACTGCCGAAGATTTCGACGACCTGCAGTCACGGATTGCTGATATCAAGGCGGAGATCCGGCAGGCGAAATCCGACGATCAAGTTGAAACGGCGCTTGCGGAGCGTGATCGGGCGCTCGACGATCTGAAAGACCAACTCAAGGACGACTGTGCTGCGATGGTCGGCGACGTACTGGTGGATCACGTTCAGGAGGCGACGATGGAGACTAGCCGCCCGGATGTTTTCGAGCGTGCTCGTGAAATCCTGACGACTATCACTCGCGGTCGGTATCGATTGGACTTCGATGAGGCCGAAGCCGAGTTCCGTGCGTTCGACGAATCCAAACAGAAGGGACTCGCACTTGACCAGCTTTCGAGCGGTACTCGGATACAGGTCCTGCTCGCCGTTCGAATCGCCTTCGTCGAACAGCAGGAACAGGGAGTTCGGATTCCACTTCTCCTCGATGAGACACTCGCTAACACCGACGACCGAAGGGCGAAGACAATCATCGAGTCGACGATCGAACTCGCCTGGAACGGCCGTCAGATCTTCTATTTCACCGCACAGGGTGACGAAGTGGCGAAGTGGACTGCTGCACTGGAGAGTACGAACGGTGTCGACCACGAAATCGTTGACCTTGCAACGGTTCGCGATGTCGACGACTCTGTCCATATCCCTGATCTGGAATCTATCGAATCGTTCACTCCGAAGTTCCCCAGTCCCGACGGTCACGACCACGCCTCGTATTGGGACGAACTCAATGTGGACTCGTTCAATCCGCACCGTGGTGCAGGGACGGCGCACCTGTGGTACTTGGTCGACGATGTCGAAACTCTCCATCAACTCTTGGAGCTCGGAATCGAGCACTGGGGGCAGCTGAATAACCTGCTCCAGTGGGGCAACGGAGACCTCTCCTCCGTTGATTCCGACCAGATGACGATAGTAGAGGAGAATGCTGCGGCGCTGAACGAGTTCGTCGACGCCTGGAAGGTTGGTCGTGGCGAGCCCGTTGATCGAGAGGTTCTCGAAGCCTCTGGCTCCGTGAGCAGTAACTTCATCGACGAGGTTAGTGAACTTGCTGAGTCAGTCAATGGCGATGGCAGACAAGTCGTTGAGGCCTTGCACAACGAAATAAGCGGGTTCTATAGCAGTAAGGCGAACGAGCTGGAGACGTATCTTGAAGAGAACGGGTACATTGAACCTCTTGAGACGCTCGATCATGGCCAGATCCGTGCCCGTGTCATCGAGCGTTACGTCGACGAAGGTATCTCTCGAGATGAGGCCAAAGACAGAACCGACGAATTGCTTTCACGCTTGAGTGAGACCTGATTCTCTCGGGCTGCTCTCAGACTTCGTGGCTTGCTAGCGACTGTTTCCGGGATTTATCTTTTCCCAAGGGGATGAGGAGAATCAGAGAGCGAGCGACGAAAACACATTCTGAACGGGAATCGGGGTGTCTCGAACGCTTGCTCCAGTTCCTCCTCGGAGAACAACAATGTCCAGTACTGTTGCCCCTGACCTGCAGGATCGTGTCCAGACTATCACTGACGCATTCACAGCGTTCGACGAATCCCGAGTCGCCGGCGGAAGTGACCCGACGTTTGTTCTCGACCAGCGCGATATCGAGGACCAACTGGAGCGGATGTGCGCTTACAGAGTTCCGATGGACGAGGCTGTTCGAACCGTCGTTCGGAAGGCCTGCACCGATGCCGACCTCGACCGGGACGATCTTACTGACGACCTCTCCAAACTGGCTGGCTTCGGCGGACGTCCCCGGAAGGCCACTCGGACGATGCTCAACAGCATCGATGAGGCCGACAAGTGGGTCGATGTCGTCGCCGAAGTCGTCGAGCTCTGGGAACCCCGAAGCGAAAAGATCGCCCAAGTCGGACTACTGGGAGACGAGTCCGGCCGACTCAAGTTTGTCACGTGGGCCAGTGCCGGCCTTCCGAAACTCGAAGAGGGTGACACCTACCGCTTTGAGTCCGTCGTCACTGACGAGTACCAGGGCCGGTTCTCGGTGAGTTGCAATTCTGCCACCTCGATCAGCGAGACAGACCAGTCGGTCGAGGTCAGCGACGGCACTATTGAAGTCGTCGGGAGCATCGTGGAGGTTCAGGGGGGATCTGGCCTCATCAAGCGCTGTGGACAGGACGACTGTACTCGCGTCCTTCAGAACGGCCGGTGTGCCGAACACGGGCAGCGTGACGGCGACTTCGACCTTCGGATCAAGGCGATTCTCGACGATAGTGAGCGGTCGATCAGCGTGCTGTTCAACGAGGAGGCCACGGAAGCGGTCACGGGCATCTCCTTGGATGAGGCAACG
>ENA-ORDC01000414-ORDC01000414.1-marine-metagenome-genome-assembly--contig:-NODE-414-length-43117-cov-10.711385_pt1 | contig 43117 bp, 48 predicted proteins | sample MGYA00237783_ERZ508515 | MGnify/ENA primary metagenome ERZ508515 (study PRJEB26186, sample SAMN06268792) | marine metagenome | isolation source: Eden Landing Ponds, San Francisco, CA, USA | place... | reverse complement strand
ACTACCGCGACATGGGGTACGACGTGGCGCTGATGGCCGACTCCACCTCGCGGTGGGCGGAGGCCATGCGCGAGATCAGCTCGCGACTGGAGGAGATGCCCGGCGAGGAGGGCTACCCCGCCTACCTCGCCGCACGGCTCTCCCAGTTCTACGAGCGCGCGGGCTACTTCCAGAACATCAACGGCACCGAAGGCTCGATTTCAGTCGTCGGGGCCGTCTCGCCGCCCGGCGGCGACTTCTCCGAGCCGGTCACCCAGAACACGCTCCGCATCGTGAAATGCTTCTGGGCGCTCGACGCCGACCTGGCGGAGCGCCGGCACTTCCCCTCGATCAACTGGAACGAGTCGTACTCCCTCTACCGGGAACAGCTCGACCCGTGGTTCGAGGACAACGTCGCGGAGGACTGGCCGTCGGTCCGCCAGTGGGCGGTCGACGTGCTCGACGAGGAGGGCGAACTGCAGGAGATCGTCCAGCTCGTCGGCAAGGACGCCCTGCCGGAGGACCAGCAGCTCACGCTCGAAGTCGCGCGCTACATCCGCGAGGCGTGGCTCCAGCAGAACGCGTTCCACGACGTCGACACCTACTGCGAACCCGACAAGACGTATCTCATCCTCACGACGATCAAGACGTTCAACGACGAGGCGTTCGACGCCCTCGAAGCGGGGGTTCCGGTCGAGGAGATCACCGGCATCGACGCCCTGCCGCGCATCAACCGCATCGGCGTGCAGGAGGAGTACGAGGCGTACATGGACGAACTGAAAGACGACATCACGGAGCAGGTCCGGGAGCTGTACTGAGATGAAAGAGTACAAGACGATCACCGAGATTAGCGGTCCGCTGGTGTTCGCCGAGGTCGACAAACCGATCGGCTACGACGAGATGGTCGAGATCGAGACGGCCGACGGCGAAGTTCGCCGTGGGCAGGTGCTCGAATCCGAAGACGGCCTCGTCGCCATCCAGGTGTTCGAGGGGACTTCGGGCATCGACAAGAACGCGTTCGTCCGGTTCCAGGGCGAGACGCTGAAGATGAAGCTGACCGAGGACCTCCTCGGACGCGTCCTCTCGGGGTCGGGCGAACCGATCGACGACGGCCCGGAGATCGAACCCGAGAAGCGCGAAGACATCGTCGGCGCGGCGATCAACCCCTACGCCCGCGAGTATCCCGAGGAGTTCATCCAGACGGGCGTGTCGGCCATCGACGGCATGAACACGCTCGTTCGCGGCCAGAAGCTCCCGATCTTCTCCGGATCGGGCCTGCCGCACAACGAACTCGCGCTCCAGATCGCGCGACAGGCGAGCGTGCCCGAAGAGGAAGCGGAGGGCGAAGGCTCCGAGTTCGCCGTCATCTTCGGCGCGATGGGGATCACGGCCGAGGAGGCCAACGAGTTCATGGACGACTTCGAGCGCACCGGTGCGCTGGAGCGCTCCGTCGTCTTCATGAACCTCGCGGACGACCCCGCCGTCGAGCGGACGGTCACGCCGCGGATGGCGCTGACGACCGCCGAGTACCTCGCCTTCGAGAAGGATTACCACGTACTGGTGATCCTGACGGACATGACCAACTACTGTGAGGCGCTGCGCGAGATCGGCGCCGCCCGCGAGGAGGTGCCGGGTCGCCGTGGCTACCCCGGCTACATGTACACCGACCTGGCGCAGCTGTACGAACGCGCCGGCCGGATCGAAGGTCGTGACGGGTCGGTCACCCAGATTCCGATCCTCACGATGCCCGGCGACGACGACACCCACCCGATTCCGGACCTGACGGGCTACATCACGGAGGGGCAGATCTACGTCGACCGCGACCTCAACAGTCAGGGCGTCCAGCCCCCGGTCAACGTGCTCCCCTCGCTCTCGCGCCTGATGGACGACGGCATCGGCGAGGGCCTCACCCGCGAGGACCACGCCGACGTCTCCGACCAGATGTACGCCGCGTACGCGGAGGGTGAGGACCTGCGCGACCTGGTGAACATCGTCGGCCGCGAGGCGCTGTCCGACCGCGACAACAAGTACCTCGACTTCGCCGACGAGTTCGAACGCGAGTTCGTCGACCAGGGCTTCGACACCAACCGCGACATCGGCGAAACCCTCGACATCGGCTGGGACCTCCTCTCGAACCTGCCGAAAGAGGAGCTCAACCGGATCGACGAGGAACTCATCGAGCAGTACTACCACGAGGAAGCGGTCGAAGAAGAAGCGACTGCCGACTGACGCCGGCAAACGCTTCCGATTCGTCGGAAACGAGGATTTTTTGTTCACGAGTCGACAGAACGTCACGCCCCGACCAAACCCATTTCCGCGGCGGTTCCTGTGGCGGGATATGTCAGGGCGATCCGGCAGGGACGGTGTAGTGGAGGGGGCTGGACCGTGGCCGGACGAGGATGAATCGGTGATCGCGGCGAGCACCGACGCGGTCGACGAGACGCTGAAGACGCGGACGATGGACGAGGCGCCGGTCGGGATCACCATCGCGGACGCGACGGAGCCGGATATGCCGCTCGTGTACGCGAACGCCGCATTCGAGCGGATCACCGGCTACCCGCCCGAGTACGCCGTCGGTCGCAACTGTCGGTTCCTGCAGGGTGACGGGACCCGCGACGAACCGGTCGCGCGGATGCGCGAGGCCATCGAGAACGACGCCGCGACGACGGTCGAACTCCGCAACTACCGGCGCGACGGCGACCTGTTCTGGAACGAGGTGACCATCGCACCGCTACGGGACGACGACGGGGAGGTGACATACTACGTGGGGTTCCAGCAGGACGTGACCCGTCGCAAGCGGGCGGAGCAGGCGGCGGCCCGGCGGGCGGCCCGGATCGAGCGGGAGCGGGCAACACAGGAACTCCTGCTGGAGCGGCTGGACGGCGTCGTCGCCGAGGTGACGAGCGGGGTCGCGGAGGCGCGCTCGCGGTCGGTCCTCGAACGGCGCGTCGTCGAGGGGTTGGCTAAGACGTATGCCGGCGCGTGGATCGGTACTTACCAACCCGCCGAGGAGACGGTCGTCCGCGGTGCCACCTCGGGGTGGACCGGTGACGACGAGACGGCGGCCGAGGGATCGGTCGCCGTCGACGAGGCCCACACCGATCCGGTCGGTACGGCCGTCACCCGAGCGGTCACCGACCGACGGGTGTGGATTCGGACGTGTCCCGATCCGACGACACCGTCGACGGCCGTCGCCGCGGTGCCCTTCCACTACGGCGACGCGATGTACGGCGTCGCCGTGGTGTTCGCCGAGAACAGCGGGGAGTTCGACGACCACGAGCGCGCGGTCCTGCGGTCCCTGGGGCGGACCGTCGCCACGGGCATCAACACGTTGGAAAGCCAGCGGACGCTCCGGAGTGAGGACACCATCGAACTGCAGTTCACCGTCATGCGGCATCCGCTGGTCGACCTGGCGGCCACGCTCGACTGTCGGCTGGCGTATCGGGGGAACGTCGCGGATCGCGACCGGCCGACGAGTCTCTTCGAACTCTCGGACGCGACGGCCGAGGCGGTCCGGGCGGCGGCCGACGGCACGGCCGTCACGGTCCACGCCGTCCTCTTCGAGGGCGAGACGGGCTGTCTCGTCGAACTGTCGGTCGTGGACGACAGCCTCCGTGGTCTGCTCGCGGACCACGGTGCCGAACTCCGAGACGTACACGTCGACGGCGGCGTCGCACGTTTCACCGTCGAAGTGGCACGGGAGTCGCTGGCGCGGTCGTTGGCGGATGCCGTGATGGAGCGATACGAGAGCGGAGATCTGGCCAGCTACCGACACGCGGAGCGACGCGAAGAGACGCGCCAAGAGTTCGTCGCTCGCCTCCGCGACGAGTTGACCGACCGGCAGTACGCGGCCCTGATGCGGGCGTACACCGGCGGCTTCTTCGAGTGGCCCCACGAGGCGACGGGTGACGACCTCGCCGAGGCGATGGGCGTCTGCCGGTCGACGTTCCACGAACACCTGCGCGCGGCCCAGCGGAAGCTCATCGGAGCCGTTTTGCACCGATAGCCCAACTAGTTGGGGACGCCGCTTAGGCCAATCGCTCGTCAAATTTTGCCTGCATCATGCCACAACCCGGTAGCGAAGGAATCTGGCTGTGGATCGGCACGCTCGGCATGTTCCTGGGGATGCTGTACTTCATCGTCAGGGGCTGGGGCGAAACGGACGACCGACGACAGGAGTTCTACATCGTCACCATATTCATCACCGCCATCGCGTTCGTGAACTACCTCGCGATGGCGCTCGGGTTCGGGTTGACGATGGTGACCATCGCCGGGGAGGAACTCCCCATCTACTGGGCGCGGTACACGGACTGGTTTTTCACCACGCCGTTGCTGTTGCTCGACCTCGGCCTCCTCGTGGGGGCGAGCCGGAACGAACTGTCGTCGCTCGTCGGCCTCGACATGCTGATGATCGGGACGGGCGTCGTGGCGACGCTCTCGGCGGGGCCGGGCGTGCTCACGGAAGGCACGCGACGGCTAGTCTGGTGGGGCGTCTCCACCGGCTTCCTGCTCGTCCTGCTGTACATGCTGTACGGCTCGCTCGACGAGAAGGCCAGCCGACTCTCCGGTGACGCCGCATCGACGTTCAGCACGCTCCGGACGCTGATCGTCGTCGTGTGGCTGGTCTACCCCGTATGGTGGGTCGTCGGCACCGAAGGCCTGGGGATGATCTCGCTGTACGTCGAGACGGCCGGCTTCATGGTGCTGGATCTGGTGGCGAAGGTCGGCTTCGGCATCATCCTGCTGTCGAGCCGCGAGGTGCTCGACGCCGCGGGATCGGCGACCGCGGCGGCGGCCGACGGGGGCTGGCGTTCCCGCTCGTGATAGCGCCACCCCAGAAGCTATACGGATAACTGTCGAACCACGCGCCAACCCGACGACGACGGACTCTACCGATGACCGCGCCAACGTATCTCCAGTTCCACCTCGCCTTCCTGGTGCCCGCCCTGATGTTCATGACGGCGACGGCGTTCGTGAGTCGACCCCGACTCCGAAACGCCGGCCTCTGGCGACTCGGCGCCGGGCGGACGTACTGGGTGGGCGTCGCCATCATCACCGTCGTCGCGCTCGTGTACACGACGCCGTGGGACAACTACCTCATCGCACGGGGCGTCTGGTGGTACGGCGACGGGAGCACGCTCGCGACGCTGGGGCACGCACCCGTCGAGGAGTACGTCTTCATCGTCGTCCAGCCGTGGCTGACGGCGCTCTGGCTCTCCCATCTCTCGCTCCCGAGCGAGTGGTCGACGGTCGCCAACCCGATTCGGTCGCGGGTCGTCGCGACGGCACTCGCCGTCGCCCTCGGCGTCGCCGGCTGGCTCATGCTCGGGAGCGACGCCACGTTCTACCTCGGGGCGATCGTCGCGTGGGCAGCGCCGGTGCTGGCGCTCCAGTGGGCCGTCGGGGCCCCACAGCTCTGGGCGCGGCGGCGACTCGTCGCGCTGGGGACGCTCGTCCCCGCGGCGTACCTCTGTGTCGCCGACCGGATCGCCATCGAGTACGGCATCTGGGTGCTCTCGGCGCGCTACACCACGGGCCTCACCGTCGCCGGCCTGCCGATCGAGGAAGCGACCTTCTTCCTCGTGACGAACGGCTTCGTCGTGCAGGGGCTGGTGCTCTACCGGTGGGTGCTCGACCGGCGAACGGCGGACGAGGAAGTGGATCGCCAGACGCCAGGCGGCGTCGATCCGAACACGTAGATGAGCCGAACGCGACCCGCCGCGCGGCGGACGCACGATCCGGAGCTGGCGGCGCTGATGCGCGCCGTCGGCTGTCGGCCCGCGTGGCTCACGATCGGCCTCGTCGCGCTGGGCTCGATCGCGCTGACGGCGCTCGATCCCCCCGCGCTCCCGCCGTGGCTCCGGTATCTCCCGCTGGCCGCGAGCCTCGTTCTCTTTGGCCTTCCGCACGGCGCCGTCGACCACCTCGCCCCCGCGCGGGCCGCGGGCGAAGCGGTGACGGGGCGGTGGCTGGCGGCCGTCGGCGCCGTCTATCTGCTGCTCGGCGGCGCCTACGCGGTGCTGTGGATGGTCGCCCCCGTCGCGTCGGCGGCGCTGTTCGTCGCGCTGACCTGGTTCCACTGGGGACAGGGCGACCTGTACGCGCTGGACGCGCTGGGGAGTTCACACCTCGATAGCGCGGGCGTGCGCGCGGGGACGGTGCTGGTGCGTGGCGGCCTGCCGATGCTCGTCCCGCTCCTGCGCTATCCGGAGCGATACCGGGCCGTGGTCGACGCGTGGGTGGCGCTGTTCGGCGGCGACCTGGGTGCGGCGTGGCTGTTCACGCCCGACGCGCGCCTCGCCCTCGGGCTGGGGTTCGCGGCGCTGACCGTCGGCACGCTCGCGGCGGGGTATCGGGCCGACGACCGGGGGTGGCGCCGAGACGCCGCCGAGACGGGGCTGCTCTGGGTGTACTTCCTCGTCGTCCCGCCGCTGGTGGCGGTGGGGGTGTACTTCTGTGTCTGGCACTCGCTCCGACACGTGGGGCGGCTGATGGGCGTCGACGACGGGGCTCGCGAGGCGTTCGCGCGACGCGGGGTGTTCGAAGCGCTGCGTCGAACGGGACGGGACGCGGCGCCGCTGACCGTCGTCTCCGTGCTCCTGCTGGTCGGGGTGGGCGTCGTCGCCGGCGTCGACACCGATCCACGCGTCCTGGCGGCGCTGTATCTGGTCTTCATCGCCGTGTTGACCCTGCCACACGTCGCGGTGGTGACGTGGATGGATCGGGTGGAGGGCGCCGGGCTGGGTCGGAAACAGTAAAAGGTTAACAGGCTCGGTCCACAACCATTCGGCAATGGCCGAGGACGTCAAACCCACTCGCAAGAACCTCATGGCGATCGAGGACCGGATCGAACTCTCCGAGCGGGGCCACGACACGCTGGAACAGAAACGCGACGGCCTCATCATGGAGTTCATGGACATCCTGGATCAGGCCCAGGACATCCGGGCCGACCTCGACGAGAACTACCAGACCGCCCAGCGCAAGATCAACATGGCGCGGGCGATGGAGGGCGACGTGGCCGTCCGCGGCGCGGCCGCGGCGCTCAAAGAGCACCCCGAGATCACGACCCAGTCGAAGAACATCATGGGCGTGGTCGTCCCGCAGATCGAATCCTCACGCGTCAGGAAGAGCCTCGACCAGCGTGGCTACGGCCTGCTCGGCTCCTCCGGTCGCATCGACGAGGCGGCCGACGCCTACGAGGAACTCCTCGAATCCATCATCCTCGCCGCCGAGGTGGAGACGGCGATGAAGAAGATGCTGACCGAAATCGAGACGACCAAGCGCCGCGTCAACGCGCTGGAGTTCAAACTCCTGCCCGACCTCCACGAGAACAAGGAGTACATCGAGCAGAAACTGGAGGAGCAGGAACGCGAGGAGATCTTCCGCCTGAAGAAGATCAAGGCGAAAAAGGAAGAAGAGGAGAAGGCAGAGGCGGAAGCCGAGCCGGAAGTCCTGACCGCCGACGACTAGATGGCCTGTTCGGCCTGTGGCGGACGAACGGTTGCCTTCGCCGTCCCGGCCGCTCTCCGCGAGTACGCGCCCGAGTCGAGCGCGCACGCGACGCTCTGTGCTTCCTGTCTGCGGACCGCCCCGGCCGACGGGGGACCGTCCGAGCCGACGTTCGAGGCCGTCCACGAGTCGTTCCCGAGTGGCGAGGCCGGCGCGGCGCTGGCGCTCGCGCTCGGCCACCTCGATTCGCTCGCCCTCCACCGTGACGACATCGACGACTGCTGTTCGTACGCGGAACGGGCGGGCGCGGACGTGTTGCTGACGCTCGATCGATTGGCGACTGCGGACGGGCTGGACCCGCACTTCGACGTCGAGCGCCGCCGCCACCAGTTGGCCGAGATGCTCCGCTAGTCGCCGCGGCGGCCGACCGCCGACGCGAGGGTGAGCGGGCCGCCCGTGGCGGCGACGCGAGCACCCGCGAGGCCGACGAGCAGGAGATTGCCGTAGAGCCCCGGCTGGAGGAGGACGGCTGGAATCCACTCGGGGGCGACCATACCGGCCCAGCGGAGGCCGTAGGAGTGGAACTGCAGGCAGAGGAGGCCGACGACCGGAACCGACGGCCGGCCGTCGGGACGGTCGAGTTCGACCGCGACGAGGAGGACGACGGCCGGGAGCGCGGCGACGAAGTAGTAGGCGTACGTCAACGGCGCGAGGAGGGGAACGGCGGCGAAGCCGAGCGCGGTCACCTCGCGGACGGCGCCCTCGGACCGGAGGACGCCGACGACGATGGCGAGGCTGGCGAGGATGCGGATCGCCAACGAGTAGGGGACGTTGTAGAAGGGGCGGTAGTACGGCGGGAGCCAGATGGTCGGCGACCGGGTCGAACTCCCCTCGTCGATTCCCCAGGCGAGCACCTCGAGGAAGGTCCGATGGGCGTCGACACCGAAGACGAGCAGTGAGACGAGGAGGAGGCCGACGCCGCCGGCGACGGCGCCGAGAAAGCGGTCGCGACTGTCGAGGAGGTGCGCGCCGGCGGGCGCGTAGGGGAGTTTGATCACGCCACAGCAGGCGGTGAGGGCGCCGCTCAGGTAGCCCCGGCCTCGGAGCGACGCCGACGCCGCGACGGTGAGGAGGGCGCCGAGCGCCGCGGCGGTCTGCCCGAGTTTCACCGAGAGGAGCAGCGGGTGGAAGCCGACGACGACGGGGAGGAGTGCGAGGCGTTCCAGCGGGTGGAACGACCCGCCGAGGGCGGTGACGAGTCGCTGGATTGCGAGCCAGCAGAGCGAAACGGTGACGACGGTCCACAGGAGGGCGGCAGGGCGGAAGGGGAGCGTGAGGAGGAACGGGGCGAACGCGAGGAGGGCGACCGGCGGGTAGAGGTAGCTGCCGTGGTAGCCGCCGTTCTCGTTCGGGACGTAGAGGGGCTCGCCGGCGGCCCAGCGCTCCGTGGCCGAGGAGTAGGCGCCGAAGTCCCAGAAGCCAAAGCGAGGGGCGATATCGAGCAGGCGGAGATACCAGTCGACGGCGGGGTACGTGCCGAGGGCGACCAGCGCGAGCAGGGAGACGGCGACGAACCAGGGGCGCTCGTCGCGGAGGGCGAGGAGTCGACGCAGGAGGGACATCTCGACGGGGTCTGCGGGAGCACGGCCGAAAAAGGTAGCTGATTAGATCCCGGTCGAGTACCGCAGGATGCCGGCGACGCCGCCGAAGGCGTCGTACAGCTGTTCGCCCTTCTCGAAGTCAGTGCTGATGAACTTCGTCTCGGTACCGCGCTGCTCGGCGATGGCCATCAGGTGTTCGATGACGTCCTCGCGCTCTTGCACTTCGGCCTCGCTCCCATCGGAACACTGGTGGTCGGGCGTGGCGTGGCGGCGGTCGATCACCTCGAACTCCTCCCCCTCGTCGCAGTCGTAGACGACCACGTCCTTGCGGAGGTCCTCGCTGATGAGCAGACGGTCGACCGAGCCCATGACGAGGTTCCGACGGGTCTGCTCGAACCCGTAGGTGGCGAGGTCGCCGGTGTGGAGGTTCTCGAAGAACTCCTCCATCTGCTTTTTGTCCTTCATCACCTCCTGATCGGCGAGGACGTCCTGAGCGGCGTCGACGAGGTCGTAGAGGCCGGATTCGTCGGTGTAGGACACGTCGAACTTGCCGACGACCTCGTCCTGCAGTTCGTGGTGGAGATAGTCGCCGTCGAGGAACTCGTCTTTCGTGGGAGAGGGACCGCCGACGAGAATGCCGTCGAGGTCGTGCCGCTCGGGGACGAACAGGTCGTTGGCCATCCCCGCGACCTCCTGATAGAAGTTGTCGATGGCTTCCAGTCGCAGACGGGCGAACCGCTGGGCGGACTGGCCACCTTTCCGCTGTTTGCCGGGGACGAGCGACGACGCGGACTTGACGGGCTCGACGCGCTTGCCTTTCAGCCAGCCGACGTTCGCCTCACGGCGGTCGAGGACGATCAGGCCGAACAGCCCCTTGTCCGACAGCATCTCCTCTAAGGGCTCGGTGAGGAAATCGGAGTCACAGTGGTAGCGGAACGACTGGATGGGGTCGGGCGGACTCTCCAGTACCTTCGTCACCATGTCGGTCTGGCCGCCGCCGGCGTCGACGGCGCCGCTGAAGACCACCAGCCCGTTGTCCGGCGGGAAGGTGTCGTAGTAGCGGAGGCGGTCCTTGATGCTCGTCAGGGCGTCCTGGACGTTCGTCCGTGTCTGCTTGGACTTGATGTTGCTCGCCTCCGAGTGTTCCTGGGTGACGTGGGCGACGACATCGGAGATCTGCTTGTCCGGCGGAATGTAGATAGTGACGAGTTGGGTGCCGGAGCCCTCGTACTCCTTCAGGTCCTCGATGACCTTCCGGAACTCGTATTTCCGACGATCATCGTCGGCCTCCTGCGTATCGGTACTCATTGGTGTGTCTAGCGCCGGCCGCGGTGAAGTAACCTTTGATGGGGGTCTCGTGACCGCGTACCGCGGATTCGCCGGCTTCGTCGGCGCCCGTCGTCGGGCCGCACGCCCACCCCACCAGCGGGGAGCAGAGTTATATGCTCGCCGGCGGAGATTCCTGACGACCTATGCGAGTGTACGCGGTCGCCAGCGGAAAGGGGGGCGTCGGCAAGACCACGACGGTGGCGAACCTGGGGGCGACACTCGCCGCGGGCGGCCACGAGACGGTCGTCGTCGACGCCGACCTCGGCATGGGGAACCTGGCTGGCGTCCTCGGCGTCGACCCCGACGACGGGCCGACCGTTCACGACGTCCTCGCCGGACGGGCGACGGCCGGAGACGCCGTCCGCGAGGGGCCGGTGGAGCTCTCGGTGCTGCCGGCCTCGGACGACCTCGACGACTTCGGAGCGGCCAATCCCTCGAATCTGACCGCCTTGCTCGACCAGCTCGACGCCGAGACGGTGCTGATCGACACCTCGGCGGGGTTGAGCCACGACAGCGTCGAACCCCTCCGGATCGCCGACGAGGTGTTGCTGGTGTCGACCCCGGAGCGGGGAGCACTGGGCGACACGGCCAAGACCCGGGACGTGGCCGAGCGGGTCGAGACGCCCGTGGCCGGCGTCGTGGTGACGCGAACCACATCCGAGACGGACGTGGCGTCCGTCGCCGACCGACTCGGCGTCCCGGTCAGGGGATCGATCCCCGACGATCCGGCGGTGTCGGCCGCGGCCGAGGCCGGCGTTCCACTCGTGGTCGACGCGCCCGAGGCCCCGGCGACCGCCGCGTATCGACGCCTCGCCGCCGACCTGACCGGTGACGAATCGCTGGACGAGAGCGAACCGAGCGGCGACGACGCCGCTGCGGCCGACGACGCCGCGACCGAGAACGAGCGCACGGGATTCCTGCGCTGGCTCCTGCGGTGAACGGGAAGTTCTTTGAGGCACCCACGACGACGGTCAGGTATGGCAGAGTCGAATGCGGTTCCGCTCTGGTGGATACTGGTGTTTCTGGTGCTCGCACTCGGTCTCGGCGCGTTCGCGGTGTCGGCGGTCGGCGGATCGCTGATCGCCGGCGTCGTCCTGCCGGCGTAGCGGGCGTCCCACGCACCCGCGGACCGACGCGTAGAGGCCACTGGCGTCCGGAGGCTCGGCTACGCGTGCGGCCCCTCTCTCACCATCACGATTTTGTGATACATATCGTATCCGGTATGCTTATACGAAACGAGACGCAACGGCGAGTATGGCAGAGACCGCAACGGCGTCGACGGTCGGTCCCGACGAACTCGCCGCCCTGAAGCGAATCGCGTTGGACGGCGGCCTGGACGGCCGAGCGAAGCTATCGTGTTCCGGGCTGGCCGACCGTCTCGACGCGTCGGCGCAGACGGCGTCCCGTCGGCTCCAGCGACTCGACAACGCCGACCTCCTGGATCGAGACGTGCTCGCCGACGGGCAGCGCGTCACCGTCTCCGAGGCGGGCGCGGCCCTCCTCCGTCGCGAGTACGCCGACTACCGGCGGCTGTTCGAGGCCGAGACGACGCTGTCGCTCGACGGCACGGTGACGAGCGGTATGGGCGAAGGTCGACATTACATCTCGCTGTCGGGCTACATGGCGCAGTTCAGGGATCGTCTGGGCTACGAGCCGTTCCCGGGCACGCTCAACGTCGAACTCACGACCGAAAGCGCGCGGGCGCGGAGCGAACTGGAGGCGGTGGCGGACGAGGCGACACCGATCGACGGCTGGGAGGACGGCGACCGCACGTTCGGCCCGGCGACGTGTTACGCCGCCCGCGTCGAGGCCGGGGACGACACCTACGACGGGGCACACGTCATCGTCCCCGAGCGCACCCATCACGACGCCACGCAGCTCGAACTCATCGCCCCCGTGAAACTCCGTGACGTACTCGACCTCGACGACGGTGAGCGACTCACGATCCACCTGGGGGAGGCGTGATGCGGGGCGAATCGACGAGGGCGCTGGAGTCGGCGGTCGCCGCCTTCCGCGCCGGCGACCCGGTCCTCGTTCACGACGACGACGACCGTGAGGGCGAGACCGACCTGCTCTACCCCGCGAGCGCGGTGACGCCGGCGGCGGTGGGCCGGATGCGCAACGACGGTGGGGGGTTGATCTTCGTCGCCCTCACCGCCGCCGTCGCGGAGCGGTTCGATCTCCCCTTCCTCCACGAGGCGCTCGACCACCCCGCGAACGACCACAGCGACCTGAGCTACGACGCCCATCCTTCGTTCTCGCTGACCATCAACCACCGCGACGGCTTCACCGGCGTCACCGACGACGACCGGGCGCGGACCATCAGCCGGCTGGGCGAGGTGAGCGCGGACGAGACGTTCGGGGTCGACGCCTTCGCTGACGAGTTTCGGACGCCCGGCCACGTCCACCTCCTGCGAGCCGCGCCCGACCTCCTCGCGGAGCGCCGGGGCCACACCGAACTCGGCCTCGTGCTGGCCCGAGCGGCCGGCGTCGCTCCCGCCGTCGCCGGCTGTGAGATGCTCGACGACGAAACCGGCGGGGCACTCTCGACGACGGACGCGCAGGCGTACGCCCGCCGGAACGACCTGCCCTTCGTCGACGGGGCGGCGTTGATCCGGGCGCTGGAGTGAGTCCCGATACGGGCTCGCTCGACTGCGAGGGGCCCTGGGAGGTCGACGGAACGGGCCCCAACGGCCATCGGGACCGGCGCGAACACCGGGCGATCGGTAGCCCGCACGGAAACTGTTAAGACCGGATTGGGCCAAATTACACCAACTCATGTCGCTCGAGACGCTGACTTCTACGATTCGGACGAGAAGCGCACGCCTTCGTTCGGAGGGTGCGTGAGATGGGCTTCGACGAGATGCGCGAGGCCGGCGACGTCGACACCGTCTGGATGGACGGCGAGTTCGTCGACTGGGACGACGCCCAGGTTCACGTCCTCACTCACGGCCTCCACTACGGGACGGGCATCTTCGAGGGCGTCCGCTGTTACGACACCGAGGACGGCCCCGCCATCTTCCGGTGGGAGGAACACCTCGACCGCTTCTATGCCTCCGGAAAACCGTACAACCTGGACATTCCCTTCGACCGCGAGGAACTGACCGAGGCGACGAAAGAGCTGATCCGCCGCCAGGAACTGCCCTCCTGTTACATCCGCCCCGTCGCGTACTACGGCTACGACATGCTGGGACTGAGTCCCGAAACCTGTCCCGAACAGGTTGCCATCGCCGTCTGGCCCTGGGGGGCGTATCTCGGCGAGGACGCACTGGAGGAGGGCGTCGAGGTCACCGTCTCCTCGTGGCGCAAGTACGCCTCCTCGCAGATTCCGACCAACGCCAAGACGACCGGCCCCTACGTCAACAGCGTGCTGGCGAGTCTGGAAGCGAAGCGGGAGGGGTACACCGAGGCGCTCCTGCTGAACGAGGCAGGCAACGTCGCCGAAGGCCCGGGGGAGAACCTGTTTCTCGTCCGCGACGGCGAGATCTACACTCCCGGCCTCGCGGAGGGCATCCTCGACGGCATCACCCGCAACACCGTCATCACGCTCGCGCGCGAGCAGGGGTACACCGTCCACGACGACGCGACGATCAGCCGCGGGGAACTCAACACCGCCGACGAACTGTTCTTCTCGGGCACCGCGGCCGAAGTCACGCCGATCCGCCAGGTCGACAACGTCACCATCGGCGAGGGCACCCGTGGCCCGGTGACGACCGACATCCAGCAGGCCTTCTTCGATCTAGTCGAGCGCCGGACCGACGAGCACGCCGACTGGTTCACCTACGTCGACGTGTAGGTCGGGTCAGTCGCCGTCGCCGTGGCCGTCGCCGTTCACCGCCTCCTCGACGGCGATGTCGATCCGCTGTGCGTGTTCGTCTTCCGCGAACCCGGCGCTGAGGATGCGGGTCAGCGCCTCCTCGACGGTCTCGCCGGTCTCCTCGATCCGATCGGAGTCGACCTCGATGACGAAGCCGGTCGTGATGTTCGGCGCGGTGGGCATGAACAGCACCTCCTGCCCGTCGGCCGTCTGCTGGCCCGTCTTGAACGCGGTCATGCGGATGCCCGGCCACGTCTCCAGCCGAACGGGCTTCTGGAGGTCGTCAGTCCCGGTCAGCGCCGTCTCGACGGCGAGTTTCGAGGCGTTGTAGAGGATGCGAATGAGCGGGACACGGTTCATCGCGCTGTCGAGGCCGGTTTCGAACAGTCGGCCGGCCGTCGTCCGCATCAGATACCCGACCGACAACACCAGCATGGCAAAGACGACGAGCGCCACGGGCACGCCGTAGGATGGCGGGAGCGTCCTGACGATTGGGAGGTCCGCCACCTTCGAGTACAGCCAGTTGAGGACGAACAGGATGACCAGAATGGGCACGACGACCACCAGCCCACTGGCCACGTCGCGTCTCCACGAGGACATTACCCGATGGTGGGGGCGGGGGGCCCTTCAGCGTGTTCCAACCGGGCGGCGATAAACACCGCTATTAACTCGGGTCGAGCACTACTCGCCGCATGATCGTCTCGCTCGTCGCGGGTGCGCTCTGGGCGATGCTACCGGCGTACGTCCCGAACAACGTGGCCGTCCTCGCGGGTGGCGGCCGCCCCATCGACGGCGGGCGGACCCTCGACGGCCGCCGCCTCCTCGGCGACGGCAAGACGTGGCGGGGAACGGCCGCGGGCACGCTCGCGGGCGTCGTTCTCGCACTGGTGCTCAACGCCGTTCGGCCGGCCGTCGCCACCGCACTCGGAGGGTCCCTGCCCGCCTTCCCGATCCGGGCGGCCGTCGCCCTCGCGTTCGGCGCGATGCTCGGGGATATCGGGGCATCCCTGCTCAAACGTCGCCTCGGTCGACGGCGCGGCGCGGCCGTCCCCGGCCTCGACCAACTCGACTTCGTCGTCGGTGCCCTCGTCCTCACCGCCCTCCTCGCGCCCGCGTGGACCGTGGCGACGTTCTCGCTCCCGCGACTGGCCGTCGTGCTCGTCGCGACGCCGCTGCTCCACGTGACGACGAACGCCGGGGCGTACCTGCTGGGGTTGAAGGCGGAGCCGTGGTGACGCGGCGCGACGGGAAACTGCCCCTCATTCCGGCAGTTTCCCACCGCGAACCGCCCCTCATTCCGGCGGTTCGCAACACGAACCGCCCCGTTTATGTCGGTTCGCGGCCCCGAACACGCCAATGACGAACCAGGAACTCATCGACGCGCTCCGGGCGGCGGACGCGGTGAAGTTCGGGGAGTTCGAACTCTCCCACGGCGGGACGAGCGACTACTACGTCGACAAGTACCTCTTCGAGACGGACCCCGACTGTCTCTCGCTGATCGCCGACGCGTTTGCCAAGCGCCTCGACGACGAGACACTCGCGGGCGTCGCGCTCGGTGCCGTCCCGCTGGTCGCCGTGACGAGCGCCGAAACCGGCCGCCCCTACGTTATCGCCCGCAAGCAGGCCAAGGAGTACGGCACGGGCAACCGCATCGAGGGTCGCCTCGACGAGGGCGAACGCGTGGTCGTCCTCGAGGACATCGCCACGACGGGAAAGAGCGCGCTCGACGCCGTGGAAGCACTCCGGGAGGCGGGCGCCGTCGTCGACCGCGTCCTCGTCGTCGTCGACCGGCAGGAGGGCGCGAGCGAACTGCTCGCCGACCACGGGATCGAACTCGACGCACTCCTGACGGCGAGCGAACTGCTCGCCGACGAGGGGTAACCCGCATCGACGTTCGTTGCAGATTCGACCGGTTCGCATGCCAACCGTTAAGTTCCGCATCATGGATACGATCACTCGTACATGGCGTTGAGCGATTCGCTGGCGAACTACTTCGGCTTCGAAGAGCACGGGACGGACCTCCGGACGGAGGTGCTTGCGGGCGTCACCACCTTCCTGACGATGTCCTACATTGTCGTGGTGAACCCCGGCATCCTCGCGGGGATTCCGGGCGAGAAACCCGGAATCACGGTGCCGGGCTACAGCCTCACGGAGGTACAGTCGATGCTCGCCGTCGTCACCATCATCGCGGCGGCGACGGCGACGCTGATCATGGCACTGTACGCGAACCGCCCGTTCGGGCAGGCGCCGGGGCTCGGCCTGAACGCGTTCTTCGCGTTCACCGTCGTCGGGGCGCTCGGCATCCCCTGGCAGACGGCGCTCGCGGCCGTCGTCGTCGAGGGCGTCGTCTTCATCGTCCTCACCGCCGTCGGGGCCCGCGAGTACGTCATCCGGGCGTTCCCCGAACCGGTCAAATTCGCCGTCGGCACTGGGATCGGCCTCTTCCTGGCCATCATCGGCTTGCAGGCGATGGGCATCGTCGTCGACGACCCCGCGACCCTGGTCCAACTCGGGGGCGTCGCCTCCGATCCGGTGGCCATCGTCTCGGTCGTCGGCCTGCTCCTGACGTTCGCGCTCTACGCCCGCGGCCTCCGCGGCTCCATCGTCGTCGGCATCCTCGCGACGACGGTGCTCGGATGGGTCGTCGCCAACGCGGGCCTCGTCGGCGGCGAGGCGGCCGGACGCCTCGTCGCCGGCGGCGGCGCCGCCACCTACGACATCACGCCGCTCGCGGGCGCGTTCGTCTCGGGGCTGGCAGACATCGAGGCGTTCACCTTCGCGCTGGTCGTCTTCACGTTCTTCTTCGTCGACTTCTTCGACACCGCGGGCACGCTCACCGGCGTCGCCCAGATCGCGGGCTTTCTCGACGAGAACGGCAACCTGCCGGACATCGACAAGCCGCTGATGGCCGACGCTGTCGGCACCACCGTCGGCGGGATGCTCGGCACCTCGACCGTGACGACGTACATCGAATCGGCCTCCGGCGTCGAGGAGGGCGGCCGGACGGGGATGACCGCTCTCGTCGTTGCCCTGCTCTTTCTCGCGTCGCTGGCGGTCGTCCCTCTCGCCACCGCCATCCCACTCTACGCCTCCCACATCGCCCTCGTCGTCATCGGCGTCGTGATGCTCGGCAACGTCGTCGACATCGCGTGGGACGACCTCTCCTACGCCATCCCCGCGGGGATGACCATCCTCGTCATGCCCCTGACCTACTCCATCGCGACGGGCATCGCGGCGGGCATCGTCACCTTCCCCATCGTGAAGGCCGCGCGCGGCGAGTGGGGCGACGTGCGCCCCGGCCACTGGGTGCTCGCGGGCGCGTTCGTCCTCTACTACGTGGTGCGGACGAACACGCTGGCGTAGGAACGGCGACGCGGCCGCCGGCCTCGCGCCCGCGGCGCACACGTCCGCCGGCCTCAAGTTCGCGGAGCCTGTAGCACCGCCGATGCCATCGCTCGAACTCTACGAACTCCCCGGCTGTCCCTACTGTGCGAAAGTGAAGAACAAACTGGACGAACTCGGCCTCGACTACGTCTCCCACGAGGTCCCCCGCTCGCACTCGGAGCGGACCGAGGTGGAGGCGGTGAGCGGCCAGACCGGCGTGCCGGTGCTGGTCGATCCCGACCACGACGTCGAGGGAATGCCCGAGAGCGACGACATCGTCGCCTATCTGGAGACGACCTACAGCGCGCGCGCCGAAAACTAGTCCTCCTCGACGACGGACGCGCCGAAGTCGTCGACGCGGCCGTCCAGGTGGGTCGGCCCGCTAGCTCTCGGCCGGCGCCCGAGCCCGTTCGAGGATCAGGTCACGGAGGTCGTCCGCGTCCCGGAGCGCCGCGAGTTCCTCCTGACTCACCAGCGCGGTCCCCTCGATGGAGTCGCGCTTCTCGCGCTCCTCGGTGACGTAGATGGCTCGCGTCCGGGTCACCTCGCCGAGCGAGGACATGATCCGAGCGCGTTTCTCCGCGCTCCGGGTGAACGCCGAGTGGCCCGTGAGCAGGTTCTCTATCTCGCGGTCCCCGTCCTCGCTGACGGCGGTGAAGGGGGCGCGGTTCGTCGGGTGGACGGTGAAGCCGACACGGGCGAGGACGGCGAGGACGTGATCCTCGTCGGGGGCGACGGCGGGATCCTCCGGCGTCGGGTCGGCGTCCCGCACCTCGTCGGCGCCGCCGAGGACGTTCACGGGGTCGCTGAAGGGCTGGTCGAACAGTTCCTCCAGTTGGATCGCCACGTCGATGCTGGCGTTCATGCCGTCCTCGTACTTGGAGACGGTGCGCCGCGAGACGCCGAGCTCCGTCGCCAGACGACCGAGACTCCAGCCGCGTTCCTCGCGTTCGTCCGCGAGCAGGTCGCCGTCGATGTTGACGTAGAGACCGCCGGGCGCCGCGTAGATGAGCGGCGGGACGTTCTCGACGAACAGGTCGAACGCCGTGTCGGGGTTGATGACCGGGATGCCGTGGCGGAAGTACACCACCTCGGGTTTCAGGTCCTCGTCGCGGGTTCGCAGACCGATGACCAGCGGCGTCGCCGACAGATACGAACCGAGTCGGCGCATCTCGACGCCCGTCTCGGCGTCGAGGCTGTCCACGTTGGCGAGGATCTTCACCAGCAACAGATCCTCGCCGCGCCGGGCCGCCAGATCGAAGCTCTTCGGGCGGATCGAACACCGGTCGCTCACCGCGAATCCCGCATCCCCCAGCATCGCAGTGATGTTTCCGACCAGTGCTGACCGTGACATAGCGGAAGGTAAGCGCTCCGCGACATATATAAGTTGTGTCGGCGACCCGGGCCACGTCCGGCGATTCGCCCCATCAGTGCGAAATCGCTTTCACCGCCGGCCCGCCTACCCCGACCCGTGACGCTCGTCGGCCTCGACGACACCGACTCCCGCGAGCACGGGATGTGTACGACGTACGTGGCGGCTCGCGTAGCCGACGCTGTCGAGGCCGCCGGCGGGTCGGTCGACCGCCGACTCCTCGTCCGCCTGAATCCCGCCATCGAGTTCAAAACGCGCGGTAACGCCGCGCTCTGTCTCGAAACCGATCTCGACCCGGCGCGGGCGTTCGGCCTCGCTACCGCCGAAGTCGACCGACTGGCCGAAGTCGACGACCCGCGGACGGATCCGGGCGTCGTCGTCGCCGACGCGACGGTCGAGACGGTTCCCAACGCGGTAGCGGCGTTCGCCCGCCGCGCGGTCCGCGAGCGGATCGACTCGAACGAGGTGGTCGACCTGTTGGACCGACTGGGCTACCGCCACGACGGCGGCCGCGGGCGGATCGGAGCGCTCGCGGCCGTCGGTGCGGGGCGCGCCGTCGACGACTGGACGTACGAACGCATCGCCTACCGGGAGTTGGACCGGTGTGGGACGCCCCGCGCCGTCGACCGCGAGAGCGCGTTCGCGGCGGCCGAGGCAGCCTACCCCGACGCGTGGGACACGGTGGACCGCGAGGCGGGCGAACTCGTCTGCGTCCCGTCGGCGCCGGGACCGATCCTCTACGGCATCCGCGGCGACGACCCCGAGACGGTCGGCGAGGTGGCGGCGGCTATCGAGAGCGAACCCGTCGAAAGCGCGGTTACCTACCGGACCAACCAGGGGACGGACGCCCACCTCGGGACGGGGACCGTCGGGACGGTACGGGAGGGGCGGGCCTACCGCCTCGACGGCGTCGTCGACGAGGCGCCCGAGACGCGAACGGGCGGGCACGTCCACCTGACGATCCGCGACGGCGACGAAACCCTCCCCTGTGTGGCGTTCGAACCCACGAAGCGGTTCCGCGACCGGGTTCGGAACCTCCGGCCCGGCGACCGCGTGACGGTCTGTGGCGAAGTCGGGACGGGGACGCTCAAACTGGAGAAGTTCGCGCTCAGAGAACGAGTGACGACCGAACGGGTCGTTCCCGCCTGTCCCGACTGCGAGCGGTCGATGGAGAGCGCCGGCCGGAATCAGGGCTACCGGTGTCGGGACTGCGGGACGACCGCCCCCGGCCGCGTGGACCGGACGCTCGACCGAGAACTCGATCCGGGGTGGTACGAGGCGCCACCCTGTGCCCGCCGCCACATCGCCAAACCGCTGGTGCGGGGCGGGTTCGACGCGCCGACCCACCCCGAACGGTGAGCGCCCCGAATTCGGGGAATGAGCCGGCGTTCAACGGGTCGTTAAGCCACGATAATCGGTGAATAGCCAAGCCGGATGCGGTTGTGGCACCAGACGTGATGTGTGAGCAATCCACACGACGACGGGGGGAGTCGCAGTGAGTTCGGCCGACGAGAGTGAGCCGCCGGTGGCGGTCGACAGCCCTGCGCTCGACCGCTGGCCGACGTACACACTGGATCACACCGTCGAGGCCGTCGGGAGCGACGGGACGCAGTGTACCATCTATCCGGCGAACGTCGACGAAAACCAGAAGCTCACGGCGTGGATCACGGCCGAGGACGACTCCTTCATCGCCATCGACGAGATCCAGTGATCCTCACTTCCCCCGCCCGGTGAGTGGGACGACGACGTCGGCGTCCGCGTCGAGGACGCCCTGCCGGCGGTAGCGACGGAGGCCCGCGACGGCGGCCGCGGCGGTCGGTTCGACGTCGAACCCCTCCTCCCGGAGTCCCGTGTGTGCCCGGCGGACGCCGTCGGTCGACACCGTGACGGCGTCGCCGTCGGTCGCGTCGATAGCGTCGACGACCTCCGCGCGGCGCACCGGGTCCCGGACCTGGATACCGTCCGCGAGGTCGTTCGTCGCCGGCCCCGCGTCGTCCGCGACTGGTGCGTACCCGGCCGCCTGCACCGCGAGCAAGCGGGGCATCGACTCGGTCCAGCCCGCGTCGACGAGCGCCCGGAACCCACGGTAGGCGCCGAGGAGGAGCGTCCCGTGGCCGAGGGGGACGACCACCGCGTCGGGGACCGACCAGTCGCGCTGCGCGCCGAGTTCGAGGCCGAAGGTTGCGGTGCCGGCGAAGAAGGCGGGGTTCCAAGCGTGGCTGGCGTACCAGCCGTCGCCACCGCCCCGAGGCGTCTCGCCCTCGACGGCCGACCGGCAGGCTTCGGCGACCGCCTCACGGTCGCCCTCAACGGCGACGACCCGTGCCCCGACCGCCTCGATAGCTCGGCGTTTCGCGTCCGCGACCGACGCCGGGACGTAGATGTCGGCGTCGAGGCCCGCCCGGGCGGCGTAGGCGGCGATGGCCGCACCCGCGTTGCCCGAGGAGTCCTCGATCACCCGGTCGGCGCCACACTCGATCGCCCGCGAAACCACCGTCGCTGCGCCGCGATCCTTGAAACTCCCCGTCGGCGAGACGTACTCGAGTTTGAACGTCGCGTTCCACTCGTCGGCGTCGACGAGGGGCGTGAACCCCTCGCCCAGCGTGACGCCCCGGGCGACGGGCAGGAACGCCTCGAACGCCCAGAGGCCGCGCCGCGAGTCGAACGCCGAGAAGGGCGGCGCCGGACCGTCCGGGCGGGGCGTCGACGCGAATTCGAGGGGTTCGCCGCAGCGACAGCGCCAGCGGTCGGCGTAGGTTCGGTCGCAGGTCGAGCAGACGAGGTCGGCGGGCACGGCTAGTAACTGTCGACGTTTTTCCCCACCGAGCAGACGTACTCGCCGGTGGCGACCTGCGGGAGGCGGCGACTCCGCCAGAAGATGCCGTCGTTGTCGGCGGTGACGCGGGCTTTCAGGCCGCCGAAGGGGTCGGTCACCTCGAACAGCGTCTCGTCGGCGGTCACGCGGTCGCCGAGGTCGTGTTCGAAACGGACGAGGCCGCCGACGGGCGAGCCGTACTGGTCGAACGCCTTCGCGCGCGTCTGGGCTTCGATTCCCGGATCGGCCGGGAGGAAGTCGTAGCCACGGAGGACGTTGAACACGCCCTCGACGCCCTTGGCGATGCTCTCCTCGTCCCAGCCGACCGCGCCGCCGAGTTCGGGATCGACCGCGGGGATGCCGTCGGAGGGAGCGACGCGGGCGAGTTGGCCGTCCGGCCCCTTCTGGTCCAGGATGTAGCCACAGCCGAACGTCTTCGCGAGGTCGAGACACTGCGAGTGGAGGCGGTGGCGGCGGCCACACCGGACGCGCACCTCGTCGATCATCCGACTGGTCGACCCCTGGTGGAGATCGAGAACGAGGTCGGCGTCGCGGGCCAGTTCGTAGGTGGCGGCCGCGATGCGCTCGCTGGACGTGCCGTTCTCGTCGCCGGGGTAGGCCCGGTTCATCTTCGTGTCGTCGATGGGGTTGCGGTGTTCGGCCACCTGGAAGGCGTGATAGTTGACGATGCCGACCAGGATCACGGTCCCCGCGAGTTCGTCGGGGTCGAGCTGCGGGACGACGCGCTGGACGACGCCGACGCCGTTGAGTTCGTCGCCGTCGCTGGCCGCCTGGATGTAGAGGGTCTTGCCGTCGCGAGCCCCTTCGACGACGGCGACGGGGAGTCCGAACGTACTGCCGTCGCGGGTCTCGCCGACCTCGAGTCGGCCGGTGTCGACCGTTCCGGGTGACGCGTCCGCGCTGCCCACCGAAGTCATTGTTCGATGCACGGACTCATCCCCTTTGAGCGATTCGATCGTCACTGGGCGGCCGAATCGGCGGACTGCACGCCGGATCGTGACCCCGCCGAGACAGCGACGAGGCTTTGATCGTGGGTCCCGAACCGGCGACCGTGAGCGACGAGCCACCAGCGCGGCCGCCCGGGGCCGGCCTCCTCGACGCCCTCCAGGTGCGACGCAACGCGGCCATCGGCGTCGCCGCCGGCGTTGCCCTCGCCGCCCTCGGCTATCTCGTGCGCGTGTTCGAACTGATCGGGCCGGTCACGGGAACCCAGCGGTATCCGGTCGTCGGCCCCGAGGGCTGGTTTCTCGTCCTCGGGTTCGTCCTCGCGTCGGCGACGGCGCTCCTCGTGACGACGGTGTTGACGGCGGCGACCGCCTACCGCCGCACTCAGGAGCTATGAGTCGATTGGGTCCGTGGCGCCCGCGAGGTCGGCGAGGCGGCTCGCTCCCGCGCGCGTCCCCTTCGCGATGAGCACGTCGTCGCCGTGGACGATCGTTTCGGAACCGGGCGAGATGACCCAGTCGCCGTCACCGCGCCGAACCGCGATCACGCGCATCCCCGTCTTGGTCTTGACCTCCAGATCGCCGAGCGAGGCGTCCGCGAGGCGGCTATCGGCGACGACGGAGACGCGGACGATCACCTCGTCGGACTCCTCCACCGCGGCGGCGACGACCGGATGGGTGTCCAGCCCCCGGAGGACGCCCTCGCTGATCTCCAGAGCGGCGTCGCTGATCACCTCCGTCGCGCTCGCGAGATGGACCAAGCCCCGAAGCGAGATGGGGTCTTCCACGCGGGCCGCGGCGCGCAGCACCCACGCCTCGAACCGGGATTTCAGGGCGTCCACCTCGGCCTCCAGTTCCACCACCTCCTCGGCCACCCCTTCGCTGTCGAAGAGGACGGAGCCGTAGGCCAGATCCACCGCGAGTTCGCTCATGTTCTTCATCAGGACGATGGAGTCGACGGCGCGGTCCAAGTCGTCGATGGAAGAGTCGACCGGCGCCGGCGGATCGTACGTGTCGCCGGTAACCGTCTCGTACACCGTCGACAGGGCCAGTTCGGTCCCGCGGAGCAGGACCACGTCGGCCGGTTCGAGCGTCGTGTCTCGGTCGGGGTTGACGATCCACTCGCCCGCCCGTCGGATGGCGATGACGCGGACGCCCGTCTCGGTTTCGAGGTTGAGGTCGCCCAGCGTCTCGCCGCCGTAGTCGGAGTCGGCGACGACCTGTCCGCGAACGACCGTCTCGACCGCCTCGGGAATCGCCGTCCGCATCGCCTCGGGGACGCCGATATCCTCCAACACCACCTTGGCGATGTCGCCCGCGGCGTCGCTGATCTTCTCCGCGGCGCCGACGACGCCGAGGACGGGCGCCAGCGCCTCGGCGTCCTCGGGACTCCGGGCCGCCATCAGGAGACTCATCCGCGCCTGCAACTGCAGCACGTCCATCCGCTCTTCGAGTTCGAGCACCTCCGCCGCCACCTCGTCGCTCCCGTGGAGCACCGCCGAGTACGACAGGTCGATGAGGAGTTCGGCCGTGTCTTTCATCTCCGCGAGCACGGCTTTCACACTTATCGGCTCGTACTCCACGTCCCCAGGGTCCATACTCCCACTCGTGGGGCCGCGGAAATAAAACGTCTCCCGCCAGCGACCGGCGGCGGACAAACACAAGAACGAAGCGAGTGGGCGGGGACGACTCACCGATGAACCGACGCGGCGGCTGGGACCTGCTCGGCGTGACGACTGCGGCGTTTTTCGTGACGATGGTCGCCCGACTCGTGTCGAGTCCGCTCGTCCCCGACATCATCGACGCCTTCGGCGTCTCGACGGGGACGGTCGGCCTCGCGCTTTCGGGGATGTGGGCCGCCTACGCCCTGTTCCAGTTCCCGGGCGGCGTCGTCGCCGACCGGATCGGCCAGCGGCGCGTCGTCCTGTTCGCGATGGCGGGGATCACCGTCACGAGCCTCCTGCTCGCGAGTTCGCCGGGTATCCTCGTCTTCGCCGTCGCCGCCGTCACCCTCGGCGCGAGCGCCGGTCTCTACTTCACCGCCGGCACCTCCTTTCTCGCCGACCAGTTCGAGAACACGGGCCGGGCGCTCGGCGTCCACGAAATCGGCGCGTCGGGCGCCGGCCTGCTCGCTCCGGTCGCGAGCGCCGCCGTCGCCACCCGCTTCGGCTGGCGGGCCGGACTGCTCGTGCCAGCCGTCGTCGCGCCCGTCGCACTCGTCCTGTTCGCGTGGCGGGTGCCCGAGACGCCGCCGTCGAACCCCGACACCGGGTGGGGCGTCGATCCCGCCGAACTGTTCGCCCTGCTCGTCCGCCCCAGCATCGGCTTCACCACCGTACTCGCCATGATCGCCTTCTTTACGTGGCAGTCCTTCGCCTCCTTCTTCCCGACGTTCCTCGTCGAGCACGTCGGCCTCGGCACCGGACGGGCGAGCCTCGTCTTCGGCGTGGTGTTCGCCATCACGCTCGTCGCGGCGCCGTCGCTCGGGTGGGCGTCGGATCGGCTCGGGCGGGACCGCACGCTCGGAGCCTCCTTCACCGCCGGCGTCGGCGGGTACGCGTGCTTCCTGTTCGGTGGCGGCGGCCTCGCCGCCGTCGTTCCCGGAACCCTGCTCGTCGGTCTCGGCCTCTCGTGGCCGGGCGTCCTCAACTCCCGGTTCATGGACTCCCTCGCGGCCGACGAGCGCGGAACCGGCTTCGGCCTCGTGCGGACGGTCGTGTTGCTCGTTAGCTCGCTCGGGAGCGGCGTGACGGGGACGCTCGCCGGCCAGGTGGGCTGGGTCGCCGCCTACGGATTCGTCGCGACGCTCCTCGCCGTCCTCGCCTCGCTCCTGGTCGGCAACCGGGTGCTGGGTCTCGACGCGTGAACGGAGACGGCGCGCGCACGGTCGACCCGCGACCCGCGTCCGACCAGCGTCTGCCGCGGGGACGACAACATAAGCGTTGCCCGGGCGTCTGCGGCCGATTCGCGGGAAGTTTTAATCCGGACGAGACCGTAGTCCTCGGCGTTCGGATGGCGATCGACCCGCGAAACTACGACGTGGCGGAACTCCGTGCGGCTGGCAGTGGCGAGCCTCTGCCACGCCGGGAGGAGCGGGTCGGCGAGGGTGCAAGCGAAACCGACGCCGCGAGCGACGCCGAGTCCGGGAGCGAAGCCGAACGAACGGCCCGCCCAACCGCCGCCGTCGCGTTCGAAACGTCGATCGCTCGCGACCTCGCGGCGCTGGATGGGGAGGGCGTCGAACGACCGTACCTGTCCGCGCTCCCGGCGTCGCTAGTGGCCGAGGGACTGATCTTCGAGTGGCTGGAGTTTCTCACCCTGCAGGCGGGCCGCGAGTCGGTGGCCGACGCGCTGGCGTTCTACGAGCGGGTGGGCTGGCTGGGCGCCGACGCCACCGAGGCGCTCGACCGATACCTGTCGGGCATCGACGACTCGCGGGCCACCGAGGCGAACGACCTCGATCCCGACGATCACCGGGTGAGCCTCCACTACATCGCGCGGCTCTCCGCGCTTTCCCGCCGCTGAGAACTGCGGGAGTGATTATTTACCATCCCCCTGTGTAGCCGCGGCCGTATGAGCGAAGACGACGCGGAGAGTGAAGCCGACGAGACCGACGACGACGGAAACGACACCGCCGGGGAACCGACGCCCATCGGCGTCAAACTCGGCAGTACGCGGACGGTCATCGCCATCCCCGACGGTGACGGACTACGGACGGTCAAGACGCTGACCTGTCTCGCCACCTACGAGGACGTAATCACGGGCGAGGAGAAGGTGCTCTACGGCGAGGAGGCGGCGACCGAGTACCCCGACCGCGTGAAGTACACCCTCCGGTCGGGCCTCCCGGAGGACGAGGCGGGCGCCGAACTGACGGCCACCTTCTTCGAGGAAGTGATCGAGGCCAACGACGTCCCCGAGGACAGCGCCGTCGTCTACGCCATCCCGACCATCGACAACGAACGGGGGCTGGAGAACCTCCAGTCGGTCATCGAGGGGAGTCGCATCGGCGAGGCGCTGATCCGGAGCTATCCGGAGTCGTTGTGTGGGTCGGTGCCCGCGATGGGCGACGACCTCGAAGCCGTCGACGACATCTTCGTCACCGTCAATCTGGGGTCGACGAACCTCGAAGCCTCGGCGTACCGCCGGGGCGAACAGCTCGTCCCCTTCACCACCGGCGCCGTCACCGGCAACGAGGTGGACCGCATGGTCGCCAACTACGTCGAGGAGGAGACGCAGGGTCGGGTGAACATCGACAACACGACCGCTCGGGAGTACAAGGAGGAACACGCCGACTTCGTCGACTTCGAGCCGTTCACGGACGTGATCCAGCAGCCGGGCGGCGGCTCCCACGAGTTCACCATCGAGCGCAGCGTCATGGACGCGGTCGACGAGTACGTCGACGACGCGGTCGAGGAGATCGCCAACGCCTTCCTGCCCGAACTCGCCAACGACTACATCAAGGTCTACAAGCTGGCGCTGGACCGACCGATCGTCCTCACGGGTGGGATGGCCTGTATTCCGGGTATCGTCGAGGAGTTCGAGGAGCGCCTGAGCGAGGAACTCCAGCGCGACGTGGAGGCGGTGGCGCCCGACGACCCCGCTACCTCGGCGGCGGTCGGCGCCCAGCGTATCGCCCAACGACTCGTCGACGCCGACGCGTACTGAGAGGATCTGCTGGAATCGGGTTCGGCGTGCCGCCACCCGTCCAGCGCCACGTCGGGACTGGTGTACGGCAACCGCAACGGTCGAAAGGACTTTTCGCGTCCCGTTGGGAGGCCACGCATGGACACGCCCGCCCTCCAGCGGACCGTCCGCCGCACCGTCGCCGTCCTGCTCCTGCAGCTGGGCGCCATCTCCGCCCAGCTCTACGAAATCGACCCCGGCGGGAGCGAAGGCTCCATCGCGACGTTCATCACGATTCCGTTATTCGTCGGCGCGTTACTGTACCTCCTCGGGAGCCTCGGCTACGGTGCCTTCGCCGTTCCGGAGTCACCCGAGGCGTGACTGCGCCGGACCGACGACGCTTTGACCCGCCCGCGTCAGCGGAGAGATATGAAACAGGCCATCGTCGCGCGGACCGACCTCGGCATGGGACAGGGAAAACTCGCCGCACAGGTCGCCCACGCCGCGCTCTCGGCGTACGAGGACGCCGACGAGCGCACCCGCCGAGCGTGGAAAGGCGACGGACAGAAGAAGGTCGTCCTGAAGGCGAGCGGCGAGTCCGAACTGTTCGAACTGGCCGACGCGGCCGAGCGGGCGGGCCTCCCGAACGCCATCATCCGCGACGCCGGGCACACGCAGTTGGACCCGGGAACGGTGACGGCACTGGCCGTCGGTCCGGGCGAGGACGAGACGGTCGACCGCGTGACCGGCGACCTGTCGCTGTACTGAACGCCGGTCACAGGGCCGTTACCCGTCCATCGAGGACTCGTTCTCCCCGCCGTCCATCGTACTGTTCTCTTCCCCCTCCATCGACGTGTCATTCATGCCGCCGTCCATCGTACTGTTCTCTTCTCCCTCCATCGACGTATCATTCATGCCGCCGTCCATCGTACCGTTCCCCTCTTCGTCCATCGACGATTCGTTCATGCCGCCGTCCATCGTACTGTTCTCTTCCCCCTCCATCGACGACTCGTTCATGCCGTCGCCCATCGTACTGTTCTCTTCTCCCTCCATCGACGACTCGTCCATTTCGTCGCCGGACTCGGAGTCCGTACAGCCGGCGAGTGCCGTCACCGTCAGTGCGCCTGCCGAGACGACGAACCGTCGGCGTGTCGTGTGATCTGACATCACGTCCGACGGGAGGCTGTCGTCGACAAAGACCATTTTTCAAATTCGATACAGGTTCGGTGAACACTCCCTCTAGATTCCGTCCGAACTGTTCGTCGTGGAGACACCACGGCCCCAAACGTTCCGGACGGGGATTCGGGGGTCGTCGGTCCCCGGAGTGGGGTACGGATCCAGCCGACGGAACCGACAGCGTCTCCCGACGGGGACACGAAGCGGGGACGACGCCCCGATGCGCGAGGCACATCCACTGGAACGGCAGGTTGGCATCGACTACTACGTGAGCGACGGCCCCGGCGTCGGCGGGCGCCTCCGCGCCGACCCGGCCGACTTCCGGGTTCGGGAGCTAGAAGCCGTCGAGCCCGAACCCCTCGACGCCGACCCCGGCGCCTACCCCCACCTCCTCGTCCGCGCGACGCTCACCGACTGGGACACCAACGACTTCGTCGGCGCGCTCTCTGCCGCCCTCGGGATGAGTCGCGAGCGGGTGTCGTGGGCCGGTACCAAGGACAAGCACGCAGTCACGACGCAGTTGTTCTCCATCCGCGACGTGGCGGCCGCCGACCTGCCGACGCTCGACGGCGCGGATATCGACCCACTGGGCCGAGTCGGCCGCAATCTGGAGTTCGGTGACCTCGCGGGCAACGCCTTCGAAATCCGAATCGACGACCCTGAACGGCCCGAACAGGTCGACGCCGTCACCGACGCGCTGACGGACTTCGGCAGCGGTCGGGTCGCGGTCCCCAACGTCTTCGGTCACCAGCGCTTCGGCAGCCACCGACCCGTCACCCACGAAGTGGGCCTCCACGTCGTCCGCGAGGAGTGGCGCGAGGCGGTGTTGGCCTACGTCGGCAACCCCGCCGACTCGGAGCCGGAGCGGACGCAGACGGCGCGCGAGACGGTCGACGACGTGGCGTCGGGCACCGATCCGGACTGGCAGACGGCGCTCGACGCGATGCCCGGCCACCTCGGCTACGAGCGGTCGATGCTCCACGCGCTGGTGGAGAACGGCGGGGAGGAGCCCGACGATTTCCGCGCCGCACTCGAAACCGTCCCGTGGAACCTCCAGCGCCTGTTCGTCAACGCGGCGCAGTCCTACGCGTTCAACCGCATCCTGTCCGAGCGCCTGCGCCGCGGCCTGCCGTTCGACCGCCCGGTCGCCGGTGACGTGGTGTGTTTCGCCGACGCCGACACCGACGCACCCGAGGCGGTCGCGGTGCCCGACACCGACCGCCTCCAACGGGTCGACGAGGGGCGCGTCGACGTGGTGCGGCGCCACTGTGAACGCGGGCGGGCGTTCGTCACCGCGCCGCTCGTGGGGACGGAGACGACCCTCGGCGACGGCGAACCGGGCGAAATCGAGCGCGGGGTGCTCGACGACCTGGATCTCGCCCCCGCCGACTTCGACCTCCCCGGCAACTTCGAGTCGACGGGGACCCGGCGGGCGATTCTCGTCGGAACGGATCTCGACATCGACCGCGACCCCCTCACCCTCTCCTTCTCGCTCCCGCGGGGGTCGTACGCGACGGCCGTCCTCCGGGAGTATCTGAAAGTCGATCCGCGGGACCTCTAGTCTGGGTCGGCGGGCGCGCGGCCGGCCGGGGCGTCTGCGGCGTCCCGACGCCCCGCCGGCCCGGGCAGGCCGTAGCCGAGCAGGAAGAACGGAATTCCGACGACTGTGCCCGCGAGTGCACCCAGAACGGCGAGGACGACGCCGAGAAAGTAGAGCGTCCCGCCCTGCGAGGCGATAGAGAACGTGGTCGAGAGGACGAGCGCGAGGGCGGCAACGGCCACCGTCAGTCCCCGACGGAGATCGGAGTGTGCAGCCGTGTAGCCGACGAACGTGACGGCGTAGACGGGGAGCATGGGCAGGATCAGTGTGACGACGTTCGCGTCGTCGCGGATGGCGAGGGCGCCGACGGGGAGCGCCCGGAGGAGGAAGCCGACGAGGAGAGCGACGAGGAACGCGAGGCCGACGACGCCGACGAGGCGGCGCGACGAGAGACGGGCGCGGACGGCGGGCGAGGCGAGGAGGCCGCCGAGGACGACGGCGCCGACGCCACCGGCGAGCAACGGGGGCGTCGATCCGGCGACGACGAACTCGGCGTAGAGCGGGTGGGCGAGGGCGAGGCCGCCGACGGCGACGACGCCGAGGGCGCGGCGGTCGGGGGTGGTCGTGGCGCCGACGCCGAGGCGGTCGGCCGCCCACGCGAGGGCCGCGAGACCGCCCGCGAACACGGCCCCCGGCACCGCGAGGAGGAGGAGGACGTTGCGGCCGACGATGGGGACGAGTGGAAGCGCGACGGCGACCGCACTCCACAGCGGTGCAGGCACTGCGCCGTCGGGGACGAGCGTCACGAATGGGCCGTCACCGTCGGAGTCGAAGTCAGTGACCGTCATTCGACGGCCGGACACGTCGGCGCCGGGGAGGGCGTGCCCGACGGTCATCCCCTCGGGCGCGACGAGCGTGAGGCGGTCGGCACCGAGGTCGGTGTAGACGAGGCGGCCATCCTCGTCGCGGAAGTAGTCGACCCGGAGGACGCCACCGGGCGTGTCGGTCGCGGCGTCGGGCGTGCGGTAGCGTATGCGGACGGTGTCACCCGAGGTGCTCGTCGAGAGCAGACGGCCATCGTGGACGGCGACGGCCGCCGTGGCGACCGATCGCCGGAGCGAGTCGTTGCGCGCGAACGTTGCGGCCGCGGAGTCGTTCAGCCGGTTCTCGACGGTCCACGTCGCGGTTCCGTTGCGGTGGACGCGCATCGTGGCGGTGCTGTGTTCGATCCGCACGTCCACGTCGTGGGTGTGCGCGGCGGAGACGAACGGGCGATCACAGGGGCCACAGACCGGGACGGGACGCGGACTGGCCGCCGCGGGGGCCGCAAGGGCGACGCCGACGAGCGCTCCGACGAGGAGGGCGGCGGCGAGGGGCCGGGAGAGGGACGGGCGGGGGACCATAGCCGGGGTGTGTGGTCCCATCTCAAAGGATTTTGTGTCGGGGCGCCTGCGTCGAAGGACGGACTTATCCGGTATGACCGTCTGATACGACTGTATGGAGTGTGGGCGGTGCGGGTCCCCGCTGGATCGACCGGGTGACTACTGTCTGGTCTGTCACACCGCCAACTGCGACGCCGTCGTCCTCGACGTGGACGTGGACCGCGCCCACCTGACGATGCTCGACGAGAAGGAGGTGCTGGGGGAGACGACGATCACCACGCGCCCGGAAGCGGAGGGGGAAGCGCGGGTGATCGAACGGCGGAACTTCGCCGGGTTGATCGCGGACGAGTTGCGCCGGAAGCGGCCGGAGACGGTGTTCGCGGCGGGGGACCGCGAGATCATCCGCGCGGTGCGGGCGGAGACCCACTACGAGTTCTACCGCGTCGCCGGCGACGACCCCGTCGAGGGCGTCCTCGACCGCCGTGGCGACCGGGCGCTGGAAGTCGTGGAGACGGCGCCGAAGGAGAAACTCGGCGGCCGACACACGACGCTGATCGGCGGACGGACGGGGCGGCGGGCTATCTCGACGGTGGCCGAGCATCCCCACGTCAAAAAGATCGTCCCCGGCCCCATCGACGCCGGCGGAAAGGGATCGCAGTCCGGCCTGCGGGCGAAGGTGACGCGGGCGGACGGGAACGGCAACGTGCGCCTCCTCCTGCGCGACGGGTCGAGCGTACAGGAGAACCGGATCGTCACGACGGCGATGAACCGGGAGACGGGCGAACGCGTCCGCGACGACCTGAACGAGGAACTGGCTGCTGCCGACCTGCAGTGAGCGACCGAACTCGCAGGGTTTATCCGTTCGCTACCGGTATTCAGCGGTACTATGGCCGAGAACAAGGCACGCAGCACCGGGAGCGCGGGCCGTTTCGGCGCGCGATACGGGCGTGTTGCCCGCCGGCGCGTCAAGGAGATCGAAGGCGAGATGCAGAACGCCACGCTCGACGGGGACAGCGTCACCCGAATCGGGACCGGCGTCTGGAAGAACGAGGAGACGGGCGAAGTGTTCACGGGCGGAGCGTACCGACCCGAGACGCCCGGCGGCCGCACCGTGCGACGGTCGATCCGCGCGGCACTCGCGACCGACGACGACGAATAACATGAGCTACAAGTGTTCCCGGTGTAAGCGCGACGTCGAACTCGACGAGTACGGTGGCGTCCGCTGTCCCTACTGCGGGCATCGGGTGCTCCTGAAGGAGCGCGCGCCGACGATCAAGGAAGTCGACGTCGAGTAGCGTCGTGCCCGTCGCCGACGCACCACACACCCTCTCACTGCAGTTCGAGTACGACACCGAGCGACGCGCCCGGATCGTCGAGCGGAGCGTCCGGATCGAAGTGGGGGAGATCGACGACGACCGGTCGGGAGCGCGGGTCGACCGGGAAGGCCGGACGGTCGCGGTACGGATCGGCGCGGCCGACCTCGTCGCCCTCCGTGCGGGGACGAACACATGGGTTCGGTTGCTGGACGTGGCCGAGACGGTCGCGGAGGACGCCGAAACCGCACGACGGAGTTGAGTCTACACCGTCGAACAGCGGCCACGACGACCCGGCACGGAATACGGGGCTTTTTCACTCCGGGACCCAACGGTCCGCCCATGCAAGGGAATCTGCCGCCGGAAGCCCAGGAGAAAATCGAGGAACTGCAGGATCTGCAGGAGACGGCCCAGCAGGTCGCGGCCCAGAAACAGCAGGCCGAGACGACGCTCAACGAGTCCCAGACGGCGCTGGAGGCGCTCGACGACATCGACGAGGACACCGAGATGTACCGCGAGGTCGGCGAACTCCTCGTCTCGACGGAGTACGACGACGCCTACGAGAACCTCGAGGAGAAAGTCGAGAGTCTGGAAGTTCGCGTCGAACAGCTAGGGAAGCAGGAAGAGCGCGTCCGCGAGCAGTTCGAATCGCTCCAGCAGGAGCTCCAGCAGATGCTTCAGGGTGGCGCTGGCGGTGCCGGTGGCGGTCCGATGGGGCCGGGCGGCGCCGGCGGCGCGTAAGGCCGTGGCCGAACCCGACGACGAGACCGTCGTCCAGACGGCCGCCGAGGCCGCCGAAGGTGTCGTTTTTGCACACTACCGCCAGTCCGACGTGCGCGATCTGGACGTGACGGTGACGTTCGAGGAGGGCGTCCTCGAAGTCGACGTCTACCTGAACGCACCGGCGGACGACGCGGACCCGGAAGCGGTGGCCGACGAGGCCGCGCTCGCGGCACAGGACGCCGTCGACGACCTCTTTGCCGGCGGCGACGAGTAACGCGCGGCCGTACGTCGATAAACTCGATTGAACCGTCGTTAATCGTCGCCAAACGGCGTTAACGGCTTCCCGTTTTTACCAGCCCCCGAATCGTGAGTGCCGAGTGGAGTGATCGAACGATGCGAGACACGACTCGACGTGGATTCCTCCGGAGTAGTGCAGCGGTCGCCGCGCTCGCGACCGTGCCGACTATCGGCGCCGCGGACCGCGTGTGGCTGAACGCGGAGACGCCGGTGGACGTGACGCTGTACGACGTGGAGTCGACGACGGCCGGCGCGTACGCCGTCGGCGGGAGCGGCTACGTCCTCGAACACGGCGACGAGGCGTGGGGAATCGCCGCCAGCGGCGGGCCGACCGGCAACGGCAACAACCTCTATGGCTCGGACGTGACCGACGGCGGTGACCGCCTCTGGTTCGTCGGCTCCAGCGGCGCCATCGGCGAGTACGACGTTGGGACCCGCGATCTGACGGATCACTCGGCGCCCAACGACGTGACCAACAACTTCAACGACGTGGCCGTGACCGGCGAGGCCGGAAGCGCGAACGTCTACGTCGCGGGCGACTCCGGCAAGATCTACTACAGCTTCGAGAACGGCGAGACGGGAACGTGGGACGCCGTCACGCCCGGAAGCGGGTCGAATATCAACGCGCTCGACTTCTTCGGACCGCGGTCGGGCTACGCGGTCGACGGCAACAAGACCGTCTTCGTCACCTCGGACGGCTCGACGTGGGAGACGGTGGGAATTGCGGACGCCAACCACAACGTCTACGGCGTCGACGCCGACGCGACGGACGACCTGACGGTCGTCGGGGGCGGCGGGACGGCGTACCACTGGAACGGCTCACAGTGGCGTCGAGAGGACACCGGCGACGCGTCGCTTCGTGACGTGGAACTGTCGGGCGAACGGGGGCTGACCGTCGGCGGCGGCGGGGTGGTGTTCCGTCGCGACGCCGACGGCTGGACGCAGGAGGCGACGCCGGCCGGGTCGAATCTCGAGGCGGTCGTCGACGCCGACGGCACCGAAATCGCGGTCGGGGCGGGCGGGACTGCCCTCGAACGGTAACCCCGTCGACACGTCGATCCACCCCCGGGCAAGGTACTTCCGTAGCGGCTCCTAACGGGGGGTATGCGAAAGCGGGCATCCGTGGGTTTTGCGGTACTGATCGTGTTGGCGGCAGTCGCTCCGGCCGTCGTCGTCGCCGACCGGCCAGCGGCCGTCGACGGGGAGCGCACGGCTCCACAGCGAGCCGATCCCGGCGGCGACGCCGTCGGCTGGGAGGGCGGTTACTGGCACGACGAGTCGATCGACGTCGACCAGTCCGACGGCCTCTCCGACGCGGAGTTGGACGCGTACATCTCTAGGGCGATGGCGCGTGTCGAGTACATCCGGCAGGCGGAGTTCGAGAGCGACGTGCCCGTCGAAGTCATCTCCCGTGAGGAGTTCCGGAGCCAGCGCAGCGAGAACGCGACGAACAACGCCTCGTACGACGCGTGGAACGACCAAGTGTGGGAGGCGCTGTTCGTCATCGGCGAGGATCAGGAGGCGAACGAGGCGCTCCAGTCGGCGAGCGGCCAGTCGACCGCCGGCTTCTACGCGCCCGGCGACGACCGCATCCGGATCATCACCGACTCGCCGTCGAGTCCGACCCTCGACAACGCGACGCTGGTCCACGAACTCACCCACGCCCTGCAGGATCAGAACGGCGACCTCGGCGAGCAGATCAGCAGCACTGAAACCCAGGACGCCGGCCTGGCGACCGACGGCGTCGTCGAGGGCGAGGCCAACTACATCGAGACGCGCTACACGCAGCGGTGTGGCGCCGAGTGGGACTGTGTCGAGACGCCGAGGTCCGGATCGAGCGGCACGGAGGAACCGCCGAACCTCGGCATCCTCCTCACGCTCCTCCAGCCGTACTCCGACGGTCCGGTGTACGTCGACTGGCTCCGCCAGCAGGGTGACTGGACCGCCGTCCAGGAGGCCTTCCAGAGCCCGCCGAAATCGACCGAACAAGTCATCCACTTGACCGACGAGGAACCAGTCCCCATCGAGTACGAGGACCGCGCCCGAAACGGCTGGGAGACCTTCCCGGATCAGGGTGAACGCGGGTCGGATACGGTCGGCGAGGCGTCGATGTACGTGATGTTCTGGTACCAGGCGCGGACGGCCGGCGCCCAGACCATCAACCCGCGCTCGGTCGTCCAGACCTCCGGCCCGCTCGACATGTACAACTACGACGCAACGCCGTCGGCCGGCTGGGGGAACGACCGCGTGTTCCCGTACTACAAGGAGAGCGTCTCCGACGGCGAGGCCGGCTACGTCTGGGTGACCGAGTGGGACACCGAACAGGACGCCGCGCAGTTCCACAACGCCTACCGCGCCATCCTCGATGCACACGACGCGCGCTCGCAGGGCGACAACACCTACGTCGTCCCCAGCGGCGAGTACGCCGACGCCTTCCGCATCGACCGCCAGGGGACGCGCGTCACCATCGTCAACGCGCCGACGGTCGAGGACCTGGCGGACATCCGACCGGGGGGCGGGATGGATGGGGCTGGCGACGCGGACAGCGGTGACGGGGACGCGGGCAACAGCGACGACGACGGCGAGTCGGCGGGCACGACGGCGGCCGCCGGCGGTGACGGCGATTCGACCGGCCTCGAAGCGCCCGGCTTCGGCCCGCTCACCGCCGTCCTCGCGCTGATCACCACTGTGGCGATGGTCGCGGCGGTCCGGCGGCTGAACTGACCCGGACAGCACCCTTTTGACGCGCCGACGCCGACCCGACGGTATGCGCGCCCGTCCCGTGTTGCTCGCACTACTGGTCGTCCTCGCCGGCTGTGGCGGCGCGACCGGCGGGACGACGACGGATGCGGCGACGGCCACGCCGTCAGCGACGGCGGGCGCGTCGACGCCGACGGCCACGGCCGGGAGTACGCCGACCCCCGTTCCCACGCCCACCCACAGCGGCTTCGACGACCCTCCCACGGACCGCCTCGGCTGGGAGGACGGCTACTGGTACGACGAGTCGCTGGCGGTGAACGCCAGCGACGGCCTGACCCGGAGCGAGCGCGACGCCGTGGTCGCGCGGACGATGGCCCGCGTCGAGCGGCTTCGGGGACTGGAGTTCGAGTCGACGGTGCCCGTCGAGGTGATCGACCGCGAAACGTACCGCGCCGGGGAGAACGTGACGGCGACGGCGTTCGACGAGGTGGTGTGGGAAGCACTCCTCCTCGTCGGCGAGGATCGGTCGGTCGAGACGGTGTTCGAGTCGTTCTACGGCGCGTCGGTGCAGGGGTCGTACGTGCCGAGCGAGGATCGGATCGTGGTGGTGAGCGACTCGGCGACGCCGACCGTCGACCGCCGGACCCTCGCCCACGAACTCGTCCACGCCCTGCAGGACCAGCAGTTCGGGACGGTGTTCGACCGGGCGAGCCGGACGGGGAGTCGCGACGAGCGGCTGGCGTGGCAGGGACTGATCGAGGGCGACGCCGGCTACGTCGAGGATCTGTACGAGGAGCGGTGCCGCATGGAGTGGTCGTGTCTCCCCCACCCCTCCAGCGGCCCGGGAGCCAGCCTCGACGGCGACATGGGCGTCTACGTCGCCGCCTACCAGCCCTACAGCGACGGACCGGCGTTCGTCCACCACCTCCGCCAGCGCGGCGGCTGGGAGGCAGTGAACGGCGCCTACGCCGCCCCGCCGACGAGTTCGACGCAGGTGATCCACCCCGACCGCTACCCGGATTGGTCACCGTCCCAAGTGCGGGTGCCGGACCGCTCCGACGCGAACTGGACCCGGTTCGACCGCTCGCCGCCGGGGACGACCGTCGGCGAAGCGTCGCTGTTCGCGACCGTCTGGGCGAACGGCGGGACGGAGACGTTCCACCTGCAGCGCCCCTCGCGCCCACACCGCGCCTACAACTACACCCACTCCACGACCGCTGGCTGGGTCGGCGACAGACTCGTCCCCTACCGAAACGAGTCGGGGGCGACAGGGTACGTCCTCCGCGTCGAGTGGGACACGACGGGCGACGCCGCCGCGTTCGCCATCGCTTACCGCGACCTGTTGCGGACGCGGCAGGGAGCGGAACGTCGCGAGGGGGACGTGTTGGTGGTGCCCGCGGGCCCCTACGCCGACGCCTTCCGCGTCGAACGGTCGGGGACGAACGTCACCATCGTCAACGCGCCGACGGTCGACGGACTCGACGCGGTGCACGCCGGTCGAGACGCGGAGTCGTGAACGACGGCGCGTATGAAGAGGAATCCTCTTCGACCCGAACGACCGAACGAACGGGTTTTTCACGGGCGGGCGCGAAGCCGCCGGCCATGCACCGGTTCGACATCGTCGCTCCCGCGGATATCCGAGACGGGACGGCGACCGACGCGTACTTCCGGCGGACGGAGACGACGCTCCGTCACGCCGGCCGGAACCCGACGGTCGTCGCGGAAGTGACGGCCGACCAGTTCCCCGACGGCGACTTCGAACTGCTCGCGGGCGTGAAAGACGCCGCGGCCCTGTTGGAAGGGCGGTCGGTCGACGTGGACGCCGTCCGGGAGGGTCGGCTGTTCGACGGCGGGCCGGTCCTCCGGATCGAGGGACCGTATCTGGAGTTCGCACGGTTCGAAACGTCGCTGCTCGGCTTCCTCTCGCACGCCAGCGGCATCGCGACGGCGGCGCTGGAGGCGCGGCGGGCGGCGCCGGCGTCGACCCTCCTCTCCTTCGGCGCACGGCACGTCCACCCCGCCATCGCGGCGGTCGTCGAGCGGAGCGCGTTGCTCGCGGGACTGGACGGCATCTCCCACGTAGCCGCGGGCGAGGTGCTGGGTCGGGAAGCCGCGGGGACGATGCCCCACGCCCTCTTGATCTGCTTCGGCCGCGGGAACCAGGAGACGGCGTGGCGGGCGTTCGACGAGGCCGTCGCGCCCGAGGTGCCGCGGGTCGCGCTGTGTGACACCTACAGCGACGAGGTAGACGAGGTGCTCCGGGCGGCCGAGACGCTCGGCGACGACCTGGACAGCGTCCGCATCGACACCACGGGATCACGTCGGGGCGACCTCAGACACATCGTCCGCGAGGTGCGCTGGGAACTCGACGCGCGTGGAATCGAGGACGTCGACGTGTTCGTGAGCGGCGGCCTCGGCCCGGCCGAACTGCGGCGGCTCCGCGACGTGGCGAACGGCTTCGGCGTCGGCGGCTACGTCTCCAACGCCGACCCCGTGGACTTCGCGCTCGACATCGTCGAAGTCGACGGCGAACCGGCCGCCAAGCGGGGGAAGCTCTCGGGGACCAAACAGGCGTACCGGACGGCGGACGGCGGCCACCACGTCGGCCTCGCGGACCGCGAGGGGCCGTCGGACGGCGAACCGCTCCTCGAACCGCTGATTCGGGACGGCGAGGTGGTCCGGGAGTTCGACCTGGACGCAGCGGCGGCGCGGGCGCGGGCCGACGCCGAGGCTGTGGAGTTCGGCGCGGACGCGTAGCCGGACCGAGCTACAACTGTTCGACGGAGCCGCCTTCGGGACGCTCGCGGAACACCTGTCCCTCGAACAGGGTGATCATGGTGTCGTCGTCCTGCCAGGCGAGCGGGGAGAGCCCGGCTTTGCGGCAGGCGTGGGTGAGGAACTGCTCTTCGTTCCAGTCGTTCTCGACCGGAAGGGTGGGGTACATCCAGGCGTGTTGGCCGTCGGCGTCGATGGCGATGCCGTGTGTGCCGAGTTCGATGTCGGAGAGCGGATCGCTGGTGAGGACGTGATTACAGACGACACAGATGGAGATGTTGAGGCTCTCGAGTTCGGGGGGTTCGACTTCGGAGCCACAGGAATCACCGGAGGCAGCGGTGATTGCCGCGTCGACGATGGCGTGGCCGAGCTGGTCGGAGCCACGATAGGCGCCGGCACAGCCACGGAGACGCCCCCGGCCACGAGTGGACGTGATGCGGACGAACGCGCCCGTTCGCGCGTAGAATGCGTCGCGCATGCTACCCGGTTGCTCCCGCTGCCCCTGGAGCACGTACGCCTCGACGGCCTCACGAGCCAGTTCGACCGCTCGAGCCCCATCGTCGTAAGAAAGGTGTACCGTCTGCGCCTCGGACATACGCCAACGTTGCCCCGAACCGACTTGAAGTCTTCCTTTCCGTCGGAAAGAACCGTGATGAATTTCTGCCAACCAGTCCACCGACCGAACGGCTTATTCGAGCGACCGACCTACCTCGTGGTGGCAGAGAGAGCCCGGCCCCCGTGTCCAAGCGGACATGAGGAAAGTCCCCCCACCGTCCGGACAGGTGACCGGGCGCAAGCCCGGAGTCGGAGACGGCTGGCTCTGGAACAGAAACGAGACCACTCGACCCGACCGATGAGGTGTGCGAACCCGAGCGCAAGCGAGGGGAGTTAACCCACCGAGGGCGCGTGATCGCTTCGCGATCACGAACTGAGCGAGCGGCGCAAGCCGTGAGCTGCGAGGCGCGACGCGCCTCGATGGTGAGTGGCGCAAGCCGCGAGCCGACGGTCGAGAACGGATGGAACGGCGAATCCTCACCGGTGCAAGTCCGCCTCGTCAAGGTAGTCCGGACGCGGAGGTGGACGCTCAGCCGAATGCCGGGAAAACAGAAGGGGGCTTACTCCTCTCAGCCGCTCACTCCTCTAGAGAAGCGTTTGGAAGTCATTGCACAGTCGATCGCACGCAGTCTTGCGATCGGCTGTGCAAACAGTGCCAAACGCTTCTACAGCCACTGCGTTAGCCCCGGATAGTCCGCTATGAGTCCGTCGGCCCCCGCCGCCACCGCCTCGCAAGCCTCGTGCCACGTTCGAATCGTCCAGACGTTGACGGTGCGGTCGGTCGGCACCGCGTCGGCCGCCCGAACCGCCGCCAGCGACGGGTGGATCGTCCCGGCGTCGTAGCGGGCGGCGAGTTCGCTTCCGATCGACAGGTCGACACAGAGCGGGGCGAGCGGCACCGTCGCGTCGCGTTCGCGAACCGCCGCGAGGGCGCCCTCGTAGAACGACGAGAAGCGGACGTCACGGTCGTCGAGGGCGGTGAGCACGCGGTCGACGAACGGTCGCCACCGCTCGCGGGCGGCGGCGCGGTCGGCGGGCGGGAGCGACCCGCGGGGTTCCGGCTCCCGACCAGGGTGCTTGAGTTCGACGTTGAGCGGGACGGTCGTCGACGCACACACGCGGGCGAGCGTCGGCACCCGCTCACCGCTGCCGAGCACCGTCGCGGCCGTCACGGCATCGGGCGACAGGTCGGCCACCGCCCCGCTCCCGTCGGTGACGCCGCGGCTCTCCGGCCCCGAATCGAGCCGGGGGTCGTGGAAGACGACGGGCGTGCCGTCCGCGCAGGCGACGACGTCGATTTCGACGCGGTCGGCCCGGGGCGTGGCGGCACGGACCGCCCCGACGGTGTTCTCCGGATTGACGCCCGCGAAGCCGCGGTGGGCGATGACGGTCGTCACTCGAAGCCGTCCTCCCAGCGGAAGACGCCGTCGCGCTGGATCGTCTCGCCGTCGACGACGAGGCGGGATCCCTCGCCCATCCGCGTGATGAGGTCGGTGTGGACGGCGCTCTCGTTGCCCGTCTCCCCCGCGGGCAAGCAGGCGTCGTACGCGCGACCGAGCGCGAGGTGGACCGTGCCGGCCATCTTCTCGTCGAAGAGGACGTTGTCGGTGGGGCGGGTGATGCCGCGATTCATCCCGACGCCGAGTTCGCCGAGGCGCTTGGCGCCAGCGTCCGTATCGAGGAGGTCGGCGAGGGCGTCCTCACCCTCCGTGGCGTCGAACTCGACCACCTCGCCGTCCTCGAAGACGAGGCGGGCGTCGCGGAGTCGGCGGCCCCGGACCGTGATCGGCACGTCGAAGGTGACCGTTCCCTCGGCACCGGCGGGTGCGGTGAACACCTCGCCGCTGGGGAGGTTGTGGGAGTCGTAGGCGACGGACGCGGCGCTGTTGACGGCCGTTCGCTCGGCGATATCGAGGGTGATGTCGGTCCCCTCGGCGACGAGACGGACCTCGCGGCCGTCGTCGAGAACGGCTTTCAGTCGCCCCATCTCCTCGGCGAGCGATTCCCAGTCGCGGAGGACGGCGTCGTAGACGAATTCGCGGTAGGCCTCGTAGGACATGCCGGCGGCCTGTGCGAGCGATCGGGTGGGGTGAACCGTCGACACCCAGTCGGTCGTCATGCGCGCCTCGCGGGCGTCGGACCGGGCGCGGTCGAACGCACCCCGCGTCTCGCCGGGCACGTCGGCCGTCGCCGCGGTGTTGCGCCCGCCGCCCAGCGAGAGGTAGACGTCGGCGTTCTCGTACAACGCCCGCTCGGCGTCGTTCGGAGCGAAGTCGCCGTCGTGGGCGCGGAGGTACGCCCGACTGACCTCGTCGGAGCCGTAGGTCGCGAGCAGGTTCGCCCCTCGGGCGCCGAGTTCGGCGGCGACGGCGACGGCGAGGTCGTGGGCGCCCTCGGCGACACGCATCACCACCTCGTCCCCGGCGTCGATCCGGGCGCTCCAGTCGACGAGCGTCTCTGCGTGCGCGCGAATGCGGTCGTCCATGGCGGTTGGTCGCGGGGAAGGTCCAAAAGGGCGCCGGGCGTGCTCGCGGCCGGATCAGTCCCGGACGGCGTCGAGGAGTCGATCCGGCGGGCGGCCGAGCCCGACGAACTGCATCGGCGCGAGAAGGGGGAAGTCGAACTCGGGGCCGAGGCGGTGGACGGCCGACCGGTTCATGCGGTGACCGACTCGTCGACAGGGACGTGTTTTCGCTGTGGGGGATGCGCGACGCCGGATCGAACCACAACCACTACCTCCCGGCGCGACCCAGACCGGGTCATGCAACTGGGCGTCATCGGACTGGGACGGATGGGACGGATCGTCGTCGACCGGGTGCTCGACGCCGGACACGACGTCGTGGCGTTCGACATCGACGACGACGCGGTCGCAGCGGCGGCGGACGCGGGCGCGGAGCCGGCCGACTCGATTCCCGACCTCGCCGAGCGACTGGGCGAGACGAAGCGGATCTGGCTGATGGTGCCCGCGGGCGACGCTGTCGACGCCGCGCTGGCGGAACTGGAACCGCATCTCGCCCCCGACGACGTCGTCGTCGACGGCGGCAACTCCTACTTCGAGGACTCGACCCGTCGCGCCGAGGCGACGGTGGCCATGTATCTGGACTGTGGCACGAGCGGCGGCCCCGCGGGCGCCCGCCTCGGCTTCTCGCTCATGATCGGCGGTCCCGAGGCCGCCTACGAGACGATGAGCCCGGTCTTCGACGCCGTCGCCACGGGACCGGACGGACACGACCGCATGGGGGCGGCCGGGTCGGGCCACTACGTGAAGATGGTCCACAACGGCGTCGAGTACGCGCTGATGCAGGCCTACGGCGAGGGGTTC
>ENA-ORDC01000411-ORDC01000411.1-marine-metagenome-genome-assembly--contig:-NODE-411-length-43203-cov-4.129249_pt1 | contig 43203 bp, 31 predicted proteins | sample MGYA00237783_ERZ508515 | MGnify/ENA primary metagenome ERZ508515 (study PRJEB26186, sample SAMN06268792) | marine metagenome | isolation source: Eden Landing Ponds, San Francisco, CA, USA | place... | reverse complement strand
CGAGCGCCGAGTCGAAGGTGCGGTGGGTCTGGGCGTCCATGCGGGCCTCGCGGACGAGGTCGCTGGCGAGTTGCGGGTCCCACCACACGTCGTCGGGGTCGGCCTCGATAGCGGCGTCGGCGACCGGTTCGTCGCCGGAGCGGCGGTCGGCCTCGACGAGGTCGGCGGTCGCCTCGCGCAGGTCCTCACAGCGGTCGTGGGTCGAGGCGTCGTCGGGGAAGACGCCCTCCCGGCCGTAGGGACACAGGTCGCGCTTCCCGACGAGCGCGACGCCGTCGAGCGGGTCGGGGAGGTCGCCGTCGGCGGCGAGGCGGGCGTTCATCGTCCGGAGGTCCTCGACGAACTGGAGGCGTTGCTGTTTGACCGGCGTGACGACGACGACGCGATCGTACTTGCGGGTGTGGCGGACGAGGGCGGCGCCGGCGGTGAGCGCGGCCATCGTCTTGCCCGTCCCGCAGGGGCCCTCCATCGCGAGGTAGCCGCCGCGCTCGCCGACGTCGATGGCGGATTCGACGGCGTCGGCCTGGCTCTCGTAGGGTTCGTCGAAGCCGAACAGGTCGCGCCAGGCAGTCGCCGGGTCGGCCCGGCGCTCGCTCGCGCCCCGGTCGTCTGGCATCGTGAACCCCTGGGTCGCCCTCGCCTAAGAACGCACGGATACGCCCGGCCCGCCCGTCGGCGCACCCGGTCGCGGCGACGCGATCCTGCAGTAGTGTCAACATTGGATACAGTGTTCGGAATTGACTGAGGCGGAGACGTGAGAGGGGCCGCGGTGAGACCGACGGCAGACTTATTTCGATGGAGTCAGAGATACCTGCATCAGCGTTTCATGAGACATCGCGTTGGGGCCGTGGTCGGAGCGCGTTCGTCGGGGGATGGCGCGTGACGGGGCCCGGAAACACACCAGGGGGAGGTGACGACGGCGGGCCGTCGGACCACACGGGCGGCGAGCCGTCGGACCGCACGGGCGGCGACCAGTCGGCAGACTCGGAGCCGCCGGACCGGTGGGCTGACGCGGCGGCCGAAGAGGGGCCGACGCGAGTCCTGCACGTCGACGACGACGGGACGGTCCGCGAGCGCGTCGCGAGCCTCGTCGCCGCGGAGTACGACGTGGTCACGGTCACCGGGACGGCCGAGGAGTGTGACGCGGTCGCCCGACTCGAAGCGGGCGAGCCGGACGTGCTGCTGTTCGAGCCCGACACCGCGGCCGTCGACGCCGGGCGACTGCTCGCGGCGGCGGCCGTGCCAGTCGTCTTCTACACGCGCCTGGATCCGGGGGAGCTCTCGGAGTCGGTGTTCGCGGCCGCGGACACGTTCGTCGAGAAGTGGACCGCCGAAGCGGGACTTCGCTTCGTCGTCGAAAAGGTGCTCTGGACGGTCCGCGAGAGCGAGCGCGAGTCGCGACTGGCCCGCGCGCTCGACCCGGTCGCGGCGGGCGAGAGCCAGTCCTGTCAGTTCCTCCTCTACGAGGACGGCACGCCGGTCTGGGAAAGCGAGTCGCTCGCGGACTTTCTCGCCGGTCGCGGTGTGACCGTCACCGTTCCGGAGACGACCGATTTCTACCGAACGCTCGGCGCCGTCGTCTCGCACGACCCCGACTCGGTCCGGGCCGTCAGGACCGCCGGGACGCCCGCGGAGCCAACGGAGTTCACCCTCCCGACCGAGAGAGGTCGGGCGCGCTTTCGCTACACCGAAGACGCGCTGTCGGACCTGCCCGGGCCGGTTCGGCTCGCCGTCGTCGAGGACGTGACTCGCCGCGGGCGCAGCGACGCGCGACTCGAGTTGCTCACGCTGCTCGACGAGCACGTCCAGGACGGCATCTCCGTCGTCGACGCGGACGGCCGCATCGAGTACCACAACGACTCCTTTGGCTCGCTTCTGGGCTACGACGACATGGTCGGCGAGCACAGCGCGTCGTACATGGCGCCGGGCGAACTCGAACGCGGCCAGCGGGCTGTCCAGCGACTCCTCGCCTCGGACCGGGACAGCGAGGTGCTCGATATGGAGTTCGTGACCGCCGACGGCGACCGCCGGACGCTCGCGGTCCACTTCACGGCCCGCGAGGACGACGGCGAGTACGAGGGGCTGGTCAACGTCGCGCGGGACATCAGCGACCGCCGCGAGCGCGAGCGTCAGCTCGAACGCTATCGCACGCTCGTCGAGCACGCCGGCGACCCGATGTTCGTCGTCGACGCCGACTGTCGACTCGTCCGCTCGAACGAGGCGATGTCGCGGCTGTTCTACGCCGCCGACTCCTCGCTCGCCGGGACGGAGCTCGCTGACCTGTTCCCGGAGGGCGGCGTCGAGACGCTCCGACCGACGATGGAGCGGGCTCGCGAGACCGGTGAGAGCGCGACCTGCGAGTTGCGACTGCCCGACGTGACCGACGACGAACGGCGCTTCGAGGTGACCGTCGCGCCCCTGCCCGGCGAGGGGGGCGACGCCGTCGGCATCCTCCACGAGGTGACCGAGCGCCAGCGCCGCGAGAGCGAACTCGACCTGCTGAAGCAGGTGCTCGCGCGCGTCCTCCGCCACGACGTCAGAACCGGACTGACGGTCGTTCGCGGCCAGGCGGAGGTTCTCGCCGAGCGCACCGACGGCGAGGAACGCGAGATGGCAGAGACCATCGTCAGACACAGCGAGGAACTCGTCGAAACCGCCGAGAAAGCCCGCGCCATCGAGCAGGTCATCGACAGCGACGACGGCCAGGTCACGATGGACCTGCGGACGGTCGTCAACCGCGCCGTCGCCAACGTCGCCGCCGCCTACCCCGACGCCGAGTACGACGCGACCGTCACCCGACAGGTACCGGTGAGCGTTCACGAGGCCTTTCCCTACGCCGTCGAGAACCTCGTCGAGAACGCCGTCGAGCACAGCTCGACGAACCCTCGCTCGCAGGCTCGCGAGGACGCCGCCGACCACGACAGTCCGGTCGACGAGATGGACCACGCCGCGAAGACGGCCGATCCGACCGCCGGGACGGGACGCCGGAACCGCCACGACCCGACGGTGACCGTCTCGGCGACCGTCGAAGCAGACACCGTCGCGCTCCACGTCGCCGACGACGGCCCGGGTATCTCCGAGCAGGAGCTCGAAGTGATCAGCGAGCGCGAGGAGACGCCGCTGAAACACGGCACCGGCATCGGCCTCTGGCTCGTCGACTGGGTCGTCGAACACTCCGGCGGCGACCTCACCTTCGACACCGGCGACGAGGGCACCACCGTCACCGTCCGCGTCGCTCGCGGCGACCCCGACGAACTCGGTCGACGGCCCGAGTGAGCGGCGGATCGGTCGGCTGCGGACCGACCGATTGTCGGACCGGTCGGCTGCGACCGGTCGGTCATCGAGCCGGACGGTCACCGGACCGACCCACCGCGACGCGCGCCTTTTTCCCCGTGCCCGCCGACTGACCGGACATGACTGACCACCGCGTCGCCATCGCCGCCACCGGCGGCGCCGCCGGGACCCACGCTCGCGCCTACGAGAACCTTCCCGACGCCACCGTCGTCGCCTGCGCCGGCCGCTCCCGGGAGGGGGTCGAATCGTTCGCCGAGGCCCACGACTGCGCGGGCTATCTCGACGTCGGCGAGATGCTCGACGCCGAATCGGTGGACGTGCTCTCGGTGTGTACGCCCGCCGGCGCTCACCTCGAACCCACCGCCGCGGCGGCCGAACGCGGCGTCGACGTCCTCTGTGAGAAGCCACTCGAGATAACGACCGAGCGCATCGACGAGATGCTCACCGTTGCCGACGAGGGCGGGATCCGACTCGGCGGGATCTTCCAGCGCCGGTACCGACCCCTCCTCCAGGCGATGCGCGACGCGGTCGCGGCGGGGCGGTTCGGCTCGCTCGCCGTCGCGGGCGTCGGCCTCCCGTGGTGGCGCGACGACGACTACTACGCCGGCCGCTGGCAGGGCGACCCCGAATTGGCCGGCGGCGGCGTCGCGATCAACCAGGCCATCCACTCCATCGACGCCGTCCAGTGGCTCGTCGGGTGCGGGATGGACCTCGAACCCGGCGAGAACCCCGTCTCGGAGGTGTTCGCCTACACGGACTGTAGTCGGGACGAGGACGTGACCACCGTCGAGGACTCGGCCGTGGCGAACCTGCGCTTCCGGGACGGGACCGTCGCGCAACTGCTCGGCTCGACCGCCATGTACCCCGGCGGCGAGATGCGCTACGAACTCGGCGGCCCCGACGGGAGCGCGCTCGTCCAGGGCGACGATCTGGTGTCGTGGCAGTTCCGCGAGGAAGAAGCCGGCGACGACGAGATCCGGGAACTGTTCGGTCCCGACGGTGCCGGTGGGGACGCGCCCGACCCGCTCGAGACCGCGAACGCCCGCGAGTTCCTGGACGCCCGCGAGTTCGGCGAGCCGTTCATGCTAGAGGGGCGGGAGGCCCGGAAGGCGGTCGCCATCGTCGAAGCCATCTACGAGTCCGCTGACAGTGGGGAACCCGTCTCGCCGTCGTGAGTTCGGGAGGGGACGATATCGGAGCACGTTCGATATCAATGACACCGACCGTAGACGGTACCGCTACCGCAGTCGATCCTGTGCGTTGAAAGCCCTCGACCCGCTCGCTAGCTGTTGGTTCTGCTGCAGATGACACCGCAACCGCGCTCGATCCTGTGCGTTGAAAGCCCTCGACCCGCTCGCGGTCGCTGAGCGGGATATTCTCGCTCTCCGCACCGCCCGCGAGAATAGCGCCCGCTCAGGCGACTAAACTGGACGCGAGCGCGCCTCGCCCTTTCAGTCCGCCAGGGCCGCGATCGCCACGCACCGATCCCGCACCGCGACCGCGGACGGCCACGAGCCTCCCCAACCGATTGCGGTGCTCGTTCCTGCGCTCCTCATCCCTCGCACGGGAACGTCGCGCCACGGAGGGCGCGACGGCGCGCGCCACCGCATCCGCGGTTGGATCAAAATGGCTCGACTCAGCGGCCGCCCGGTCAGGCGAAGAAGTCGACCAGTCGGTCGGCGGCCTCGTCGGCGCGCAGGGTGACCAGGGCGAACCGGAGCCAGTCGGCGTGTGACTCCCCGAACGCCTCGCCGGGCATCCCCGCGACGCCGGCCTCGTCGATGAGTCGCTCGACGTTGCCCATCGTGCCCGGGAAGTCCTCGAAGCGGGCGAGGACGTAGAACGACCCCTGCGGCGTCGTGTACTCGGCGCCGGCGGCGTCGAGCGCGTCGGTGAACGCGTCGATGCGCTCGCGGAGGCGCTGGCGGTTGCGCTCGTAGTACTCGGGCGGCGTCTCCCGAAGCGCGCGCAGGACCGCGGCCTGGGCGGGCCGGGAGCCGGTGACGTTGGTCAGCATGTGCCGGGTGCGGGCGCGCTCGACCATCTCTCCGAGGGGCCCGTCCTCGGGCGGGAAGACGGCGTACCCCACTCGAAACCCCGTGATAGCCATCGACTTCGAGAAGGAGTTGGCGGCGACGACGTGGTCGGAGTCGGTTGCGAGCGCGCTCTCGAACTCGCCGGTGAAGTCGTAGTGGTCGTACACCTCGTCGGCGACCAGGACGGCGTCGCACTCCTCGGCGATTTCAGCGAGTGCTTCGATCGTGTCGCGCGGGTAGACCGCGCCCGTCGGGTTGTTGGGCGTGTTGACGACGATTGCGGCCGTGTCCTCGCTGGCGACCTCGCGGACCGCGGCGGGATCCAGTTGGCCGTCGTCGGCGACGGGGACGTAGCGCGCGTCGGCCTCGAGGAGGTTCGCGCGCCCGGCGTAGTAGGGGTAGACGGGGTCGGTCATCACGATTTCAGTGCCCGAATCCCTGTCGAGCGCGCCCGTGGTCGCGAGGTGGTTGGCCTCGCCGGCGCCGTTGGTGACGACGACGCGCGAGCGGTCGACGCCGCGGCGCTCGGCAATCTCGGAGCGGAGAGCTGTGAGACCGACGCTCGGCGGGTACTGGAAGCTCTCGGGTGCGCCGTCGGCGTACTCGCGCAGTCCCTCGCGCAGAGCCTCTGGCGGGTCCCAGTCGGGGTTGCCACTCACCATGTCGACGACGTCCCGGTCGGCCCCGGCCGCGTACTGTATCACCCAGAAGAACTGGGGCGTCTCGTAGTCCACCGCCGGGGAGTTGGCCGGCGAGCGAATAAAACAGTGGGGGTACGCCACACGACCGGTCCCGGTAGCGGCAGATTTTTATAGAAGCGCAAGCAATTAACTAGTGAGCCGAGGTGGAAACCGATGGCTCTGCCGACAACGTCCGACTCCTGGATGGGTGGCATCGACTTCCCGAGCAGACTCTTCGAGACCGGCAGCGACGACTACGAGCTGTACGAGCAAGAGGGCGAGTTCGTCCTCAGCGTCGAGATGCCGGGCTTCGACGTCGCGGACATCGACGTCACCTGGAACGAGGGCGTACTCAACATCGCTGCCGAACACGAGGACGACCACCGGAACCAGCGCCAGACCTACCACCGGCGGTTCCGGTTCCCGAAGGAAGTCGACGAGGAGTCGATCGACGCCGAATACACCAACGGTATCCTCGAAGTGACCCTGCCCGTGCTCGATGACGCCGTCGCCCGCGGCCGCACCATCGAGGTCACGGGTTAAACGCCGACTCCGAACCCCGTTTCTGACCGCCGCGTCGCGTCCGCGACGCTTTTCCTCGCACCGTCCCACGGTCGGGTATGCACGAGTTCGCCGCCGATCCGCCGGTCGAGGAGCGCGTCGGCGACCTGCTCCGCGAGCGCGGGGAGACGGTCGCGCTCGCCGAGACGACGACCGGCGGGCTCGCCACGGTGTTGCTGACGAGCGTCCCCGGATCGAGCGACTACCTCGACCGCGCGGTCGTGCCCTACGACTACGACGCGATCCGGGAAACGCTGGCCGTCGCTCGCGAGACGCTCGACGAACACGGCGCCGTCAGCGCGCCGGTCGTCCGCGAACAGGCACAGGCGGCCAGGGACACCGCCGACGCGACGTGGGGCGTGGCGACCGCCGGCGTCGCCGGCCCCGGCGGCGGCACCGCGGACAAACCTGTCGGCACCGGCTTCGTCGGCGTCGCCTACGCCGCGCCGTGGGGCACCGGCGACTCCGAGACGACCGTCGCCCGCTACGAGTTCGACGGCGACCGCGCGGCCGTCCGGGAGCGACTCGCCCGGCAGGCGCTCGCAGACCTCGAATCACTGGCGAGCGGGCGCGATAGGTAGAACGCGCCGTGTCGGCGTCGAGACGACGGGACGGAAAGCTTGTTAGGGCCGAGTGCCTCGGTCTGCGCCATGGACAAGCGCGGGCACGTGATGAACGCGGCGCTTCTGGCGATCGGGCTGGGGTACATCGTCGAGCCGTCGGGGACGATGAAGACTTTCGAGACCATCGCGGCGGTGTTCGTCCCGCTCGTGCTCGGAGCGCTCTTTCCCGACGTCGACACCCACTTCGGCAAGCACCGCAAGACGCTGCACAACCTCTTCGTCCTGGGAATCGTCGCCGCGTACCCGGTCTTTTTCGACAACCTCCAGTGGGTGTGGCTGGGCGTCGTCACCCACTACGTCCTCGACGCGCTCGGGACCACCCGCGGCCTCGCCCTGTTCTACCCGCTGTGGGACGAGGAGTTCGGCGCGCCCGTCGGCGTCCCGGTCAGCAGCAAGTACGCCGACGCGATGATGCTCGCGGTCACCGGCTTCGAACTCACGCTCGCGGCCCTGATCGTCTACGTCCTCCCCGAGTACCTCCCCGCGGGGACGACGATGCCGACACTGGCGGCCGCGGTGCCGTTCTGAGCGGACAGATCCGTCGTTTCGAGCGAAGCGAATCTCTCGCTGGACTGCGGTGATCGGCAACGGTTTTATAGGCCGGCGGGGACGTTTCCGGTACGATGGCGCCCTGGGAGTGTGCGATCGGGGACGACGACCTGCAGTTCGACCGGGTCGAGGACCTCATCGTCCATCAGTCGACCGAGCACGAACGCATCGAGTGCAAAGTCTGTGGCACGGTTCTGCCCGACGGCTACTTCGCGATCCGTCACGCGTTCGACGAACACAGCCGCGCCGAGTACGTCCGCGCCTACGACGCGACCGCACAGGAAGTGCGCCGCCGCGAGAACGTCAAGGAGTTCGTCGAGGAGGAGGCCGACATCCGCGAGGTCATCGACCGCCTCGAAGGCGGCGACGGCAGTATCTGAAGCGGCTGTTTTCGGCCGGTCAGTCGAGGTCCGCGCGCTGGAACCGCCAGTAGCCGATGGCGAGCGGCACGACCAGCCAGAACGCGAAGATGACCAGCGAGAACTCGTCGGTGAGATACACCGGGAGTTCGGGGGCGATTTCGCGACCGTTCATCGCCGCGGACTCTATCTCCGCTTCGTTCCGAACGCTGTCCTGGAACATCGTGCTCCGCATCTCGAGCGGCATGACCAGGTTCTTCGCCTTCTGGAAGGCGACGAACGGGCTCAGATACCAGACGAAGTTGTACAGGTCGGGATTGCGCGCCATCCCGAGGATGTCGTGGTGGGCGTAGGAGACGATGCTCTTGACGCTGATGACCGGGATACCGAGGTTGATGATGACGAGTCCGAAGTACGCGCCGACCGCGCTCCCGATGGCGCGGCTCCGGGTCTTGACGAACGCCGACAGCGAGACGGCGATGGAGACGAAGACGGTCCCGTACAGCGCCACGAGCGCGACGATGCCGAGCATCACGCCCGGCACGGTCCCGACCCGGACCAGCGAGAGCACGATGACGACGAGAAACATCACCAGCACGCTCGAGGTGACCACCAGCGTCCTGCTCAGGAACTTGCCGACGAAAACGTCGCGCCGACTGTTCGGCAGCGAGAGGAGGAACTTGATCCCCCCGCTCTCGCGCTCGCCGGCGATAGCGAGATAACACGCCACCAGGACGACAATCGGGAGCAGGAACGACAGCAGGACCGCGATAGCGTTGAACAGGTCGCGAGCGACAGCCGCTTCCGAATCCATTCTGCCGGGGTCGCCGGCGACCCACGCGAGCAACCCGGCCAGCACGGCGAGCAAGCCGGTCACCATCCAGAGCGTCTTCGCCCGCCGGACGCCCTTGAAGTCCTTCTTCGTGACCGCGAGCGTGCTCATGCCGACACCTCCTGGGGTTCGGCGAGCCCGTCGCCTTCGGCTTCACCCGCCGCGCGGTCGCTGTCGCGGCCACCGCCGGTGTAGGTGTTGAACAGTTCCTCCAGGGAGGTGCTCTCGGAGAGGATGTCGACGACGTCGGCCTGGTCGGAGACGTGTTCGACCACGTCGACCTTGACCGACGGGTCCTCGACTTCCACGGAGAGGACCGATTCCTCGACCGTGACGTCGACGACGCCGCCGACCGACCCGAGCCCGAAGTTGTCCGGTTCGGACGCGCATTCGAGGTCGATCGTGGCGGTGCCGCCGGCCTGGTCGCGGAGGCTGTCGATGGTGTCGACCGCGACCATCCGCCCCTCGTTCATCACGCCGACGCGGTCACAGACCGCCTCGACCTCCGAGAGGATGTGCGAGGAGAAGAAGACGGTCGTCCCGTCGTCGGCGCGCTCGCGGATGACCTCGCGCATGTGCTGGATCCCGTTGGGGTCCAGTCCGGACGAGGGCTCGTCCAGAATGAGCAGATCGGGGTCACCGACCAGCGACATCCCGAACGCGAGGCGCTGTTGCATCCCCTTCGAGTAGCCGCCGACCTTCCGGTCGGCGTCGTCGAGGATGCCCACCTCGTCGAGGATCTCGGCGGGGTCGTCGCTCGCGCCTTTGGTCTGGATGGTCCACTCGACGTACTCGCGGGCGGTGAGGTTGCCGTCGTAGCCGAATCCCTCGGGGAGCACCCCGATACGCTCGCGGATCCGCTTTGGCTCTTCCTGGGCGTCGATCCCGAGGACCTGTGCGGACCCCTCGGTCGGCCGGATGAAATCCAGCAGCATGTTGATCGTCGTCGACTTCCCCGCGCCGTTGGGACCGAGGAAGCCGAATATCTCGCCTTCCTCGATCGTCAGGTCAAGGTCGTCCACCGCGACAACGTCCTCGCCGAACACCTTCGTCAGTCCGTTCGTCTGTATGGAGGGCATGCGTCGCCCGGAGAATTCAGACGGCTCACCCAAGAGGCTTGTCGTTTCCGCTGTCAGGTCACGACGATCGGCATCGGGGTGAAACAGAGCGCGCCGAGCACGAGCGCCAGCGCGCCGACCGCCCGCCGACGCGGCCCCACGGGACCGTCGTCGAGCGGCGTCGCGGTCCCGGCCCGTCCGACGACCAGCGTCAGCAGTCCCCAGACGACCCACAGCGCGGCCCCGCGGCCGTCAGCGAAGGCCACGAGCGCACCCGCCAGCCCGAACAGGGCGCCGGGGACGACGTACCGCAGGCGCTCGATGCGCTCGCCGACCAGCGCGCGGGCGACGTGGGCGCCGTCGAGTTGCCCGACGGGGATGAGGTTCAGGAAGGTGACAAAGGCGCCGACCCACGCTCCGATGAGGACGGGGTTGGCCGCCAGCCCGGGGTCGTCATAGCGCAGCGGTTCGCCCAGTAGCGCCGCGACCCCCTGGACGAGCGGCGGGTAGCCCAGTTCGTACTGGCGGGGAAAGGAGAGCGCGCCAGCGCCGCTCACGTCGACTGGCGGGAGCGAGACGCCGATAGCGGCCACCGCGACTGTCGCGACCAGCCCCGCGAGGGGGCCGGCGACGCCGATGTCGAACAGCGCCCGCCGGTCGGGCAGGTGGTCGCGCATGCTGATGACCGCGCCGAGCGTTCCCAGCGCCGTCGGGACGGGGATGAAGTACGGCAGCGACGCCTCGACGTCGTGGTAGCGGGAGGCGGCGTAGTGGCCGAACTCGTGGACGGCAAGCGGGACGAGTACGGCCGCGGCGAACGGCCACGCCGCGAGGACCGCCGAGAGGTCAGTGGGGTCGGCACCGTACCACTGCGCGCCGGCGACGAGCGTCGTCGCGACTGTCCCACAGAAGAGCACGACGTTCAGCCACGGTATCGAGTCGACCGACGTCGACCGCTCGGTCGCGACGAGAACGTACTCGCCGGTCTCGTAGGTGATCGTGACGCGATACCCCCGCTCGCGGAAGGCGGGCGCGACACGCTGGACGACGCGCTCGCGGTCAACGAGCGGTTCGCCGTAGTAGCGCGCGCCGTCGTCGGTCACCTCCACCTCGTAGACGTGAAAGGCGTCCGGGACTGTCTCCGGGTCGGGCACGCCCGGCGGTCCCACGGTGGGTGTCGCCATCGCCGACGGTAGGGCCGCGAGCGGCAAGAACCCACGGACTGCGATTCTCTCGGACCCACTCCGTTAGCGATCCGACAGAGCAAAAAGCCGCGTCGTCACTCCGTTCGTCGCGATGAAACCGCTCGCGGTACGTTACCGCTCTTCGCTGTCCAGCACCCGGATCTGGTCCCCGCGGACGGTGACCGGAATCGGGACGGTCGCCTCGTACAGTTCGACGGTGACCTGGTCTTTCCCCTCGTCGATGCGCTGGACCTGCGCCTTCTCGCCTTTGAACGGGCCGGCGATGAGCTCGACGATGTCCCCCTCGGCGATCCCCTCGACGTCGGGTTTGGGCGAGAGGAAGTGTTCGACCTCGGCGATGCCGGACTCGCCGGGGACGACGCCGCGCATGTGCGGGATCTCGTCGGAGATGCGCTCGAACACGGCGGAATCCTCGGCCTCGACCATCACGTAGGAGGTCAGCGAGTCGGGCGCCAGCGCGGCGTGGATCGACTCTTCCTCGCGGTTCATGATCATGTCCGCGACGGTGCGCTCCTGGCTCGCGGTGGTCTTGACGGCGAAGATCCCCATCTACGGTCCCCCCGGCACGAAGTTCATCATGACGAAGATGAAAAAGCCGAGAATGCCGACCAGCACGATGCCGGCGCCGGCGATCTTGGCGATCTGGGAGAACTCCGTCCACGACGGCGTGCTCGCGAGCTTGAGCACCCGAACGTAGGAGTTCAGGTCGTACGGCACTTTCATAGCCTCCGGTTGCCACCGCGGGCTTTTCTATTTATTGATGCGGGCCGGACCCGAGAGAACGGGTTTCGCCGCGACGCGGACGGCGGCGTCGGTCCGAACCGTTTTACGACAGAACGGCAACCACACTCGTAATGGACAGGTGGCAACGTCGGACCGTCGGGTTCGTCGGCGTCCTCACCGTGGTGATGCTCGTCTACGCGGTCGTCTACCAGTACGGGATGGCCGTCTACGAGGACGACCCCGTCTCTTTCCTCCACGCGCTGCAGTTCGTCGTCGAGACGTTCACGACGACCGGGTACGGCGCCGACTCGCCGTGGGAGTCGGCCCCGATGAACGCTCTCGTCATCGTCATGGACACCTCGGGCACGGTGATGATCTTCCTCGCGCTCCCGGTGCTCGTCTTCCCCGCGCTCGAGGACGCGCTCTCGACGACAGTCCCGACCGCCGTCGAGAACGGCCTGGCCGACCACGTCATCATCGCCTCCTACACCCCCCGCGTCGAGACGCTCCTCGACGAACTCGACTCGCGGGAGGTGGACTCGGTCATCGTCGAGCCCGACCGTGACCGTGCGACCGACCTCTACGAGGAGGGCTACGACGTCATCCACGCCGAACCGGACTCGGTCGACGGTCTCGAACGCGCCAACGTCGGCGACGCGCTGGCGCTGGTCGCCGACGTCTCCGACCAGGTCGACGCGAGCATCGTCCTCACCGCCCAGGAGTGCGCTGAGGACGTCCGCATCGTCAGCGTCGTCGAGGAGCCCGACCGGGCCCGGTATCACGAACTCGCCGGCGCGGACGTCGTCCTCTCGCCGCGACCCCTGCTCGGTGAGAGCCTCGCGCGGAAGGTCACGACGGACGTGACAACGGACCTCGAGGGCGCCGTCGAGGTCGGCCAGGACTTCGAGATCGTCGAACTGCCGGTCCACCGCGGCAGCGAGGTCGCGGGGTCGGCGCTGGCCGCCAGCGGCCTGCGCGAGCGGGCCAGCGTCAACGTCATCGGCGCGTGGTTCGACGGCGAGTTCGAGAGCCCGCCCGACCCCGAGTCGGTCATCGAACCCGGCACCGTGTTGCTCGTGACCGGTCGCGAAGACCAGATCGAACAGCTCGCCGACCTCACGCGGACGCAGGTGCGCCGGCACGCCCGCGGCGAGTCAGTCGTCGTCGGCCACGGCGAGGTCGGACAGACGGTCACCGCCATCTTCGACGACGCGGGCCTCGACTACACCGTCGTCGACCAGCGCGACGGGTCCGACGTCGACGTGGTCGGCGACGCGACCGATCCCGCGGTCCTCGACCGCGCGGGTGTCGGCGATGCGCGGTCGGTCATCCTCGCCATCCCCGACGACACCGCCGCCGAGTTCGCGACGCTGGTCGTCCGCGACGTGAGTCGCGAGGTCGAGGTCATCGCTCGCGCCGAGGAGGCCGAGTCCGTCAACAAGATGTACCGCGCCGGCGCCGACTACGTCCTCTCGCTCGCGACCGTCAGCGGTCGCATGATCGCCTCCGCCGTCCTCGAAGGCGAGGACGTCATCTCGCTCGACACGCAGGTCGAAGTCGTCCGTACCGGTGCGCCCGGCCTCGCGAGTCGCACCCTCGGCGACGCCGACGTGCGCGCCCGCACCGGCTGTACCGTCGTCGCCGTCGAGCGCAACGGCACCGTCTACACCGACCTCGGTCCCGAATTCGAGGTCGAACGCGACGACGAGGTGATAATCGCCGGCCCGGACCGGGGAACGAACCGCTTCACCGAAGTGTTCGGGTGAGCGTTCGACCCGCTCGCAAAACAGCCGCCCCGCCGACCGTTTCTCACTCCCCGTCGATCCACGCCGGCGGGACGATCCCCGGCTGGCCGAGTCGAAGTCGGTCACCGACCTCGATCTCCTCGATGATCCGCGGGTACTCGAAGGTGGTCGCAGCTTTCGAGAGCGCGCCGGGGTCGGCCTGGATCGACCGCCAGCGCCGCCAGTGGGTCGGGACGAGCCTGTCGATGCCGAGCGCGTTCGCGGCTTCGACGACGTCCTGCGCGTCGTTGTACAGTTTGCGGCGCTTGACCTCGCCGTCCATCCGGATGCGCCCGCTGGTCCCGTAGGAGAGCATCCCCATGTCGATATCGAACTCCTCGCCGACCTCGTGGAAGGCCTCGCAGGGGCGGTTGTCGCCGCCGTGGAAGATGGTTCCTTCCTCGTGTTCGATGACGTACGTGACGCTCCCGTCGGCGTCGGGGTCGCGGCCGTCCCGGACGTGGACCGTCAGGTCGCCGACCTCGTGGGAGTCGCCGGGCTCGACGCGCTCTTGCTGGTCGTCGGCGATATCGCTCACGTCGTGGTTCTCGTAGCACTCGGCTGGCGCGTGGACCGAGGCGCCGTCGTGCTCGAGGAGGGGGCCGAAGGAGGGCGGCCAGAAGTGGTCGCGGTGGTCGTGCGTGCAGAAGACGGCGTCGCAGGCCTCGGCCCAGTCCGGCTCCATCGGCACCGGCGGCATCCGCGCGATGTACTCCCGGTCCCGTTCGGTGCTGAAGTACGGATCGATGAAGACGGTCGTCTCGGGCGTCCGGATCGCCCACCCGGTCACGCCGAGGAACCACAGCGAGACGCCCTCGACGTCGGCGCCGTTTATTTCCTCGCGGATCCACCACTCGCCCCAGTCGCTGTTGATCGTCATCGGGTCACCCGCCGTGCGGTGCTGTCGGTCTCGTGTCGTGCCATGCGAGAGCGGTCCGCTCGGGCGGGGGTAAAGCTTCCGACGCGGGCCGAAAACGGTGTTCGGACGAGCCGAAAAGAGACGCCGACGCGACCGACAGGACGGGATTACTCCACGTAGTCGATGTCGTCGCCGAGTTCCTTCGAGGCGCGTTCGGCCTCGGCCTCGCTTTTCCCGTAGATCTGCGGGGACTCGACGCCGGTGACGACGATCATCGTCTCCATCTTGCCCTCGAACTCCTGGTTGACGGAGGCGCCCCAGATGATGCGGGCGTCGGGGTCGATGCGGTCGTAGATCTCCTCGACGACGCCCTCGGCCTCCTCGATGGACATGTCGGGGCCGCCGACGACGTTGACCAAGGCGGAGTTGGCGCCGTCGAACTCCACGTCCAGCAGCGGCGAGCGCAGTGCAGAGCGGATCGAGTCCTGGGCCTTGTTCTCGGAGTCGGACTCGCCGAGGCCGATCATGGCGACGCCGCCGTTCTCCATGATGGTGCGAACGTCGGCGAAGTCGACGTTGACGAGGCCGGGCTTGGTGATCAGTTCGGTCATGCCCTTGACCGAGCGCATCAGGACGCGGTCGCAGATCTTGAAGGCGTCCTGCAGCGGCATCGACGGCGCGTAGTCGAGCAGGCGGTCGTTCGGCACGACGATCACGGTATCAGAGACGGCGCGCAGCCGTTCGAGCCCCGCGTCTGCGTTGGCGCGCCGTCGCTCACCCTCGGCGGTGAAGGGGATCGTGACGATAGAGATAGTGAGCGCGCCCTGGTCCTGTGCGGCCTGGGCGACGACGGGAGCCGAACCGGTTCCGGTCCCGCCGCCGAGACCGGCACAGACGACGAAGGCGTCGCTCGTCGCAATCGGGGCGGTGTCGGTCGGTTCGAGGAGCTGTCGGTGTTCCCGTTTGGCGGCCTCGGCACCGCGGGCGGCGTCCCCCTCGAATCCGTCCCCGTTGGTTTCGGCCGCGCCGAACAGCACGCGCGCGTCTTCGGGAATCAGCGTTAAGGCGTCGAGGTCTGCGGCGGTCGTATCACACGCCGCCGCGCCGACGATGAAATCCGTCTTTAGCTGGCGTTCGTAGCGAAGAAGTTGCTCGACGACGTTCCCCCCTGCCTTCCCTGCTCCGAAGCAGAACACGTTCATTGATAGTCTGCTCTGTTACTCACCAAGCGAAAAAAATCCCGGTCTCCCGCGGCTGAGCGCACGGGCGTCGTTGGGGGGTGTCGGTGCGTTTCGGCCGGCGTTTGGCCCGCCGTGGCCGCGCGTCTCGAACGCGCAGGGTGAACGCCCGCCCCACCTTTCACCGAGGGATGGCCGACAGACTCAGGCCGCACCGCCCGCGCCGTCCGGGCCACTCGCCGTCCCGGCAGTCTCTGCGTTCTCGCCGTGGACGAAGCGCGCCCAGATGACGAGCGCCGGCGGTAAGACGACGAGCGAGGCCACGTACGAGTACAGAATCGAGAGCCCGGTCAGGAGCCCGAACTGGCCGAGAATCGGCGTAATCGCGATGACGAGCACGCCGATTCCGGTCACCGTCGTCAGCATACTACCGGTGAGCGCACCACCGGTCCCGCGCACCGACTCGGTCAGCGCGACGAAGACGTCCGTGTCCTCGTCGTACTCCTCGGCGAACCGGTGGACGAGGTGCGCCGAGTAGTCGATTCCGAGACCGATACCTATCGACAGAATCGTCCCGGTCATCACGTTGAACGGGATATCGAGATACCGCATCGTCGCGGCGATGGCGGCGACGGTCACGATAATCGGGACCAGATTCACCACACCGAGCGAGGGCCGGCCTTCGAGCAGGGTATAGATGATGATGAGGAAGACCGCGGAGCCGCCGAGCGCGAGCACGAGGCTGATGAACGCCGACTGCGCGATGACGTCCGAGACGGCCTTCAGTATCACGACGTTGCCGGTGGCCGTCGCTTCCACGCGGTACCGGCCCGCGACCGCGCGCGTGTCTTCGGTCACGTCGGCCTGACTGGCGTCGGATTCGACCGCGTACTCGACGCGCGCGGAGGTGTAATCGTCAGTGATGTAGTTGAGCGCCTGACCGCGCGCAGGCGAGTCGAGGAGCTCGTCGTAGATCTGCTTGAGGTTGTCGTCGGGGATGCCGTTCGCGTCGCGGTCGTTCCGAGCGACGAGCGCCGCGAATTCGGGGTCCCGCTCCGCGTAGCTCTGGATGACGGTGATGATACTCGTCTCCCTCGCGTGGCCGTCGTCGACGACGAAGCTGTCAGGGGGGTTGTTCCCGGCCCGCCAGATGGACTCTAAGGTACCACCGTCCGTGAGCGAGCCCTTGACGTACACCGTTGTGACGTCTTCCTCACCGGTCTGGAAGTTGTCTTCGAGGAAGTTCGTGGTCTCTGTCACCGTGTAGTCACGCGGTTGCAGTTGTTGGGGGAACAGTTCGAGATACTCCGGGTTGTCCTCCGGCGGGAGGAACGAGTCCTGCGTGAAGCGACTTTCGACGCCCGACCCGTAGTACCCCATCCACGCGGTACTCACGACCAGCAGGACGAGAAACGCCTTCGGGGCGATACGAGCGATGTGAATCCCAACGGGGAGGACCTTTCCGAGGACCGTATCTTCTGCACCGAGTGGCTCGGACCCGAACTCGGGGAAGCCGACCTGCTCTCGGAGGCTGTCCAGATACACCTTCGCCGCCGGCAGGAAGATGCCGAAGATGAAGAAGGTGAACACGATTCCGACGGCCGCGACGATACCGAAGTCCCGAATCGGCCCGAGGTCGCTCGATGCGTTGGCCGCGAAGCCGATTACGGTCGTCCCCGTGACGATAGTGAACGCGACGAGAAGCTGGTCAGTCGCCGTCCGCATCGAGTCGTGGATGCCGAAGCCCTGGGTCCGCTCTTCGCGATACCGATTGATCGCGTGGATTCCGAAGTCGATACCGACCGCGAGGAGGAGCGGCGGCACCGCAATCAGCATCTGCGAGAACGCGATTCCCGCGAGGCCCATAAACCCGAACGTCCAGAGGACGGCCATCGCGAGGGAGACGACCCCGATCAGGAGGTCGATTGGGTCGCGGTAGGCGAAAACCAAGAAGAACAGAATCAGAACGACTGCCGCGGGCACGACGAGCGCGAGTGAGTCGCCGATGACCGAGGCGAACTCCTCGGAGAGGATGCCACTGCCGAAGACGCGAATATCCCCGCCGACGGAGCCGACGATGAACTCGGCGTGTTGCTGGATGCCCGTAAGCGGGCTCTCTCCGCCCGTCCCCGCCGAGTCGGACACCTCCGCGGTGAGCGAGTGGGTGACGATGCCGATTGTCGCGGACGCCGACGCGGAACGCGCGTTGAAGTCCTCGCTGAGACTCGACCGAATCGCGGGGTTCTGTTCGACGGCGACTTGGACTGCGCGGTCGATTTCCGTCGGCGTCGCCTGTTCGACGGCGTCGATCTCTTCGGTGAGCGTCGTGGCCGATGGGTCTATGGCTCTGGCCACGGCGCGGGCGACGCTCGTCGTCTGTACGACCGATAGCTCGGGATTGGCTTGCAACCGCTGTTGCGCCTTGAGCATCCGGAGTAGCTCGGGCTTCGACAGGACGTTCGTCCCGGATTGGATGAGCTGTGTCGTACCGGTGTCTTCTTCGAACGCCACCCGCTCGAAGTTGTCGTTGACCTCCTCGAACGCCTGATACGCGGCGACGTCTTCAGTAAACTGACTGGTTCCAGACGAGGTTCCAGACTGTCCGAGCCCGACGGAGAACCCCGCCGAAAGCAGTAAGAACGCGAGGAGCACTGTCTTCGGCTGGTCGACTATCCAACCGTCGACAACGTCGATGTAGTGCTGGTAATCGATCTGGAAGTCCATTAGTTACTGATCCGTGTTGAAGCGCCGCCAGCCGAACACGCCGAGCACGCCGATAACGACGACCGCACCGACGATCAGCCCAATCGGGAGGCCGCCGCCCTGCGACTCGGTCACTTCGATCGGCACGGTGTACGTTTGCGACACTTCCGTGTCTCCGTCCGGCATCTCGTACTGGAAGTCGAAGGAGACCGGATAGCGCTTCGGCAACGCGCCGGCACCGGCGCTCAGCGCGATGGTGAACTCGTCGGATTCGCCCGGCTGGAGTTCGCTGATGATGCCCTCGTCGTTGTCGCTACTGAGCGGGTCTCGGACGAACGCCTGCGCTTCGATGTTCCTGAGCGGCTCGTCACCGTTGTTGGTGACCCGGACACGGAGTGCGGTCCCGCTTCCGGCTTCAATCGTGTCGTTGACCACCTCGACGATAAAGCGGTCCCGATGCGGCGCGATCTCGGCGTTGGTCGTGAGTCCATCGCTGACGCGAATGTTCCCACGGCTGTTGCGGTACTCCACAGTGAGGTTGAGCTGTTGGACGTTCGCGCTCGCGGCGTCGCTAACGCCGACATCGTACTCGAACGTGGTACTGTCGCCCGGTTCGAGGTCCGGGAGCGCGTACTCGGAGGTCTCGACGTTGATGTTCGGGTTGTTCGAACCGAACCGGAGCACCGGATCGTTGACGCGTTTCGGCCCGTTGTTGACGACCGTTCCCGAGACCGTTCCGTCAGCGCCGACGCGAAGGTTCGTCGAGACGTTTTCGAGGGCGAAGCTCTGTTCTTCAACGGGGGTGACGCCGATGTTCAGCGTTCGCGACGTTCGAGCGATGCCGTCCGTATCGGTGTAGTCGACGTCGAGATTAACCGTGTAGCCGCGCACCGTTGCGTCTTCCGCGAGCGAGACCGTGTAATTGACCGTCCGACGCTCGCCGACGGCCCAGCGGCCGACTTGGGCGGTCGAACTCTCCGAACCCGTCCCGAACACGAACTCGTCGCTCCGCGAGGTCGCCGTGACGCTCGCTTCGGTCGCCGCGCGGGTGCCGGTGTTTTCGATCGTCACGGAGAGGTCGCCAGTGTTCCCGACCTGTGCAGTCGCTGATGTCTCGACGACTTCGAACCGCGGCTGATCACGGACGCGAACCGTTACGTACTGGGTCCTCGTTCGCGTGTTATCCGTGTACTCGGCGCCGGACGGGTCGTAATCGACGAGTCGCGTGTACGTGTACGACACCTCGATCGGAATCCGATACGTTCCGGGGGTCGCATTCTCGGAGACCGTGATATCGATCGGGGAAAGGTCGACAGTGCCCGTCGCGACGTTTCCGGCCCCGATAGTGCCGGTGTTAATCTCGATGGGCGCGCTTCCCGACATCGCTTCGACCGTGACGCCGCGGGCGGTCGTCACCCGACTCTCGTAGCGTTCCGGACCCGACTGGTCGATCTGGCCGTTGTTTCGGAGTGTGAGCCTGAGTTCCGACTGCGTTCCGGGTTCGAACTCGCTTGTCGATGTGAACACGTCGATATCGGGTGACCCGTACACCTGCCCCGAACTCGCGGTCTGGGCGACGACTGGGGCGACCATCGAGGTAGTCAACAGGGAGACGAGACAGAGAGTCAGTAGCGTAGAACGAAGTGTGTCCCTGTACATCAGTGCGTTTCAGACGTGTGAAGGAGAGCAGTGATTTGACAAGACGCTCGGTGCAAAACCTGTGTATACATCTCTACTAACAGTAGCGACACACAACTAATATCTTTTGTGGAAACCGGTCGGTGAATCAACAAGAGATATCACGTTAGACAGGGCCAATCACGTCAAACGGGCGGCTATCGGGGACCCGTCCTGACCGATGACGGAGCCCAAACGAAAAATTGGACTCTCAACTGACCTGTGGGCCGCCTGCAGGCGTTTGAGGGTGGTGACTGTGACAGAAAGTACTTACTGCCGGACCAGATAGTCTGGGGTATGAGTCCACGGACCCGCTCGATACGAACATTCTCTGTTATTTTCTTGTTGATTCTCGTTCTGACGGCGATTCCTGGCGGCGCAATCGCGGTGTCTGCGTCGGAATCGACAGACGAATCGGTGCGGTTCGCGGACGCCCAACGAATCGAACAGCAAGGCGACTTCGTAAAGCGCACGCTCGTCCTCAACAACACCGACGAGGCCAGCCTCCAGATCGCATCTGCCGAGGGCGACTTCTCGGCGACCGTCTCAGCGACCGACGGCTCCGGCGACGGCGCTGTCACCGTGGTGTTCGACACGCGAAACGCGAATGACCCCGACGCCGCCTTCCGCGCGGCGGACGCAAACGACACTGTTTCGGTCCTCACGCGGCCGAGCGCGACCGCCCCAGCGACACTCCCGACCGGGCGGTACAACGTCATCGCGTCCGCCGGCCAGACCCGGATTGCGGACCGTCTCTGGATTGAGCCTCCATCGGTTCGGGGGAGCGCGGCGTGTTCGGTGCCGGCCACTCAGCAACCCACGAACATCGACTGTGCCGATAGATCACGCGAGGGTGGGTCCGCCCCCGTTGTCGCAGTCGGCGACGACGCGGTCGTGCAGTACCGTGTGAGCGGGCTCGAAAGCTCCCTTCAACGGCCTGCTCCCGGCACGCAGTCGGTGTTCGCGCGCAACGCGTCCACGGGCGCACACACGACACACGTTGTACAGTGGTCGCCGCAGACGGACGTTCGGACGAGTCAAACGCTCCAAGTCAACTATCGCGGGGGGACGTCGCCGTCCCTGCACAGCTCGCGGCTGATTGACCACATCGGGATTGATACGGATGCCGCCGGCGAGAGCGACCGAGCCAGTCTCGGTAGCGGATAACGAGACGTTGCTGTTCGAATACTACGTTGTCAATCCCCGTACGGAGGGGACGAGCGAGGTCTCGGTGACGTTCGGAGGGGAGACCGCACGCAGTAGTATCGAATACGCACCGAACGCGCTCGGCAACGTGGGTCCCGGCGTCGATCTCCGAGTCGAGAGCTCCGAGATGAATCTCATCTCCCCACAGGCGGTGTTCGACGTCGTATACGACGCGGAGACCGACACGCTCAACGTCGTCGCCGACTCCACGCGCTTGGAAACCGGGACGTACAACGTGACGGTCGCAATCGACACCGACATCCACGCTGACGGGGAGCGGGTCGTACTGACCGAGGCGTTCACGGTCGCCGAACCGTCGGTGGACACCCTCTCGGCCACCATGGCCGGCACGAAGCTTAACGTCTCGGCGCAGACCAACCTCGCCCCACAGACTAAGATGGACATCGATCTCACGATGTCACAGGAGGGCACCACGTATTTCTCGCGGTGTCTGACGACGGTCGGCCAAGACGGTATCGTCGCCTGTGACTTCGCACCGCCGAGAACCGGGGCCGCGAACGTCTCGATTAGCTACAACGACACGGTCGTCGCGGGGCCGAAAGAGATCGAGATCGAATCGAACGCGACCAGTCGCGAATAACGCTCCCCCCTGGCACTGTCGCCGACTCGCGACTGAAGCCGTGGCCTGTCCGCGGGCTCTCGGTCTGACTCGTCTCGGCGGCCGTGGTCTCCGTTCTTGCGTCTCGTTGACCTGTCGAGGATGCGGTAGCCGTCGCCCTCGCGACCGTCTCGTCGTCCGTGTCGGTTGCTCGATAGTTGATAGCGGTCGCTCTCTCGGTCGTCTGCCCCCCGAGAGTTGGCTGGAACCGTTGGCCTCCCCACCACACAGTCACGTGCGCGCGGTGGCCGCGCTCGGACGACAAGCGCGAGACGGCAACGGAGACCGGGCCGAACATGCAACAGAAACAGAAAGCATTTACCAAGGCCGCTTATATGGTTCTACCGTACCCCTGCCCATCCCCCGCTAGTAGGGATCCGCGTTATAGCGAAACTGCGCGGAAAATACTGGCGCTACAAGTACACTATGACAACGATCAAAAATCAAACGCGTGCGATACTTCTCGCCGCGCTGATGGTAACCTCCGTCTTTGCGGGAGCCATCGCGTTTACGGGAAGTGCCGCCGCGGAGCGTGGCAACCTCGATGTTGCCAATGGCGAAACGTATAACAAGACAATCCAATCCGGAAACCGCGTCTTCCTCGGTGAAGAAATCGACACCGACGCCGGTCTCGGTGCCTCGAACGAGATTCTGACGGGTGTCTCGGGCAACGCGGAAGGTATCTCCCTTGACCTTACCTCGCCCATCCCGCAGAGCTCGGACGACCAGCCGCTTGGCACGTACTCCGCTGACGGTGAATCCAGCGGTTCGGCCAACGTCACGCTTCTGGCGCCGCGCATCACTGACAGCGAAATCCTGACGGCCTCCGGTGGCGACGTCACCGGCTCCGCCATCAGCTCGGACGACGCTGACGAACTCTACGTCAACGCTGACTACAACTACGAGTCGGCCGAGAAGGTCACGGTGACCGTCGAAGACCCGAGCGGAACGGACATCACCAACGAGGTCCTGACCAGCTCCAGCGACGTCGTCAACGACAGCACGGTCGACACGCAGAACGGTGCTCAGCTCGACATGTCCGGTCAGGACGCCGGCGAGTACACGATCATCCTCGAAGGCGCTGAGGACCTCGACTTCGGTCAGGCCTCCGAGACGCTGAGCCTCACGATCTCGTCGCAGGACGAGGTCGGCATCGAACTCGACAGCGAGTCCGTGACGCAGGGTACTGACGTTCAGTACACCGTCACGAACGGTATCGACGGCAACCAGCACGTTGTTGCCATCGACATCAACGACCTCCGGAACGACGTCACGACGGAACAGGCCAAGGCGGTCTTCCGTAACATCGGCGACACTGAGGAAGTTGGCATCGCGAACAGCAGCGCTACGAACAGCTCCGGGTCGTCCACGGGTCCGACCGTTGAGACCGCGGACATCGCGTACGCGATCGTCGAAATCGACGGCGCGAGCGCCGTTGGCGGCGTCGAAACGCAGTACCTCGACGACAGCGACGTCGACATTGAAGTGTACGACGCTGGCGTGACCGCGACCAACGCGGTCGACGAGGACTCGACGAACGACATCACGCTCACCGTCGAGGAAGGCGGTGCATCGCTTTCGAGCCCGACCGGTCAGTACGTCGTTGGCTCGGAAGTCGACATTAACGGGACGGCTACCAGCTCCGACAGCGTCGCAGTCTACGTCCGCGACGATGGCGACTGGCAGCTCCTCGAGATCGGCGGCGACAACGAAATCAACGTCGACTCCGACGACACGTTCGAAGAGGAAGACGTTGCGCTCTCGAACCTCGGCGGCGACGGTAGCAGCATCCTGTCGCTGACGGGTACCTACCGCATCGGTGTTATCGACGCGTCCGACGCTGACGTTGGCGGCGACGGCTCCGTCGACGACTCGCTTACGACGTCCGAGTTCACCAGCGGTGTGAGCGGCAGTAACTCGATCCGCGTGGTCGATCAGGGCCTCACGGGTCAGTTCACCACGATCAACGGTCAGGTCGCGCCTGTCGACTCCGGCACGACCGACGTTAACGGTACCGCCACCGGTGCCAGCTCCGTCCTCGTCATCTTCGTCGACGAGCGCGGGAACGTCAACTACCAGTCCGTGAGCGTTGACAGCGACGGTACCTTCGAAGAGGACGACATCGATGTCGGCCTCACGCAGGGCCAGATCACCGCCCACATCCTCTCGGTCGGTCGCGACAGCGCCGTCGGTGACGGCTCGCTGCCGTCCGGCCCGAGCAACGGTGCGGACCTCGACGACCTGACGGGCTACCTCGACCAGCTCGACGACAACAACAACAACGGTGAGCAGATCAACGAGCTCATCGCCTCCGAAACGGTCGACGAGACGGCGAGCGACGACCTGATCGTCACCGAGACGTTCCGTCTGGCCGAGTCCTCGACGTCCATCGACTCGATCTACCCCGAGACCGCCGAAGCGGCTGGCATCAACCCCGTCGCAACCGGTGAAACGATGGTCATCGCTGGCTCGACGAACCTCAAGCCGGACGACAACACCATCAGCATCGAAGTGACGAGTGAAGACGGCACGTCCGTCGCACTCGAAGACACTGACCAGTGGAACAACGACGGCCAGTGGATGGTCACCGTTGACACCACCGACTACGAGACGGGTACGTACACCGTGGAAGCCGACGACGGCGACAACACGGACACCGTGAACGTCGAAGTCGTCTCCGAGCGCGAGGACACCACGACGACGTCCTCGGGCGAAACGGACACGACGACGACGACCACGGCCGAACCCACTGAAACGACGACCGCAGAGCCGACTGAGACCACCGCCGAACCGACTGAGGAGACGACCACCACGTCCTCCAACACGCCCGGCTTCGGTATCGCAGTCGCTCTCGTCGCACTCGTCGGCGCGGCGCTTCTCGCTCTCCGCCGCGAGAACTAACGCCGCCGTCCCCCCTCGTCACTCCGACGAGGACGTGACGACAGCAGACGAGTAACCAACCGGATTCGTTCCGGTTATTTCATTTTCATCTTTCTCAGCCAGGACCGCGAGACACTTCTGACGAACAAGAGTCGCCGCCGACAGCGCCGAGGTGGAACCGTAGTCTCGAAGCCGGTTCTAAACGGGTAGCTGGTGTGTTCGTCGCACCTGTCTGGAAGGCATGTCGTGGAAACTAGCACGCCCGGTAGTCACGAATTTCTGGGTCGCAGTCAGAACTCGGGGACTGCTAACGACAGCTTCAAACAGCGAACGCCGTCATCCTAAGCGAGTCGGCAGGATAGACGGATTATCTCACTCGGTAACGGGGAGACTGCTCGTGAGGAGCTGTGAGAACGCCTCGGCAAACGTCGTGTTTGCGCTCCAAATCGCGATTTCGGGTGCCGATCGATTGCTACGGACACTCAGTAGGAAACTATCCGAATCGACGAGTAACAAACGAACTGCGTAGTCACCTTTGGACTGTTGCGGTGGAATCGACACGACGGACACGCACTCGTTCTCTCGCCACTGGTCCGAAATCGCTTGGTCGCTATTCTGAAGCAGGTGTACTGAGACGTCGCGCGAACAGCACGAGCGGACTGTACTCTGTAGTTCGGCATCCGGTTGCGCGAGGTTCTCGGCACCGTAGATCACACGCGTTTCGGCTTCGTCGATGAGCTGACTGGCCCGGCCGATAATCGCCGGTGTGCCCGTAATCGTCCACACGTCTTCGCTCTGTTCAGCCACCGGAGCAGTCTGCCGTTCGAGCGTCTTGAGCCGGTCGAACGCCGTGTCACGCTTGGACGCGAATTCGCGACTGAGTTGCGACTCGACCTCGGACAGCGATATCGGCTGGAACACCTGTGGATTCGCCTGTTGGACGCTAATGAACCCCCGTGACTGCAGTTCTTTGGCCGTCGTATACACCTGTGACCGGGGGACGTCCGATGTCTTCGCAACTTCGCGCGCCGTCCCCTCTCCGAGTTCGATAAGCGCAGTAAACACCCGAGCTTCATACGTAGACAGACCGAGCTCGATGAGCGCATCGATCGCTTCGCTGTTGTCCATGAGTAGAGTTCCTCTCGGAGAGAGGTAGCGGTTTGGGTACTTGTCTTCCTTGGTCTCGACCGTTCGCCGGGTGGATGCGCAATGGAGATACGAACGGTGTCGGTCCACTGGAACGGCGGGGCTGGGTGGCTCCCACGAGACCGAGTCGTATCGCAACGAAGCGAGGACTGCGTGGGAACCGACTGGGATCGAAATAGATTAGTATGGATAGCTCTGAGAAGAACAAAGGTTGGCGTCGAGCCAGCCTCTGTATGGGCAGTCATCGGATCGATCCAACTGGGCGTGTCATTGGCCGGCTGTTTGACGGCCGTAACGCGGGTATCGTACACCGATTTGCTTACTCGCAACGACAAGCCAGTAACACTCCATCTTGGGTTGGTGGCTCCCGATCTCGGGACCGTATTGGCCCGTATCCTTGGAGCCACCCTGTTGGTCCGCTCCGAATTTCAACGATGATAGCTGGGTCTGTAGATTTATCTTCGAAACGCCCACTGGCTAGTGTATTCGAACATGGACTCCAAGCACGTGGGTTGGGCGGCCGCAGTTCTGCTGATGCTCTCTTTTACTGCAGGGGTAAGCGCCGCGGCGGAGCCATCAACGACACCCGGAGACGCGGCTATCGACGTCCCGGGCACACACCAGCAGGTCGAACGGAACAACTCGACCGACCGCTCAGCGCCGAACCTGACACTGGTACTCGAGAACCGGACTGTTGCCGACGGTGACACGGTTACAACGGGCGACAACCCCGAACTCACAGTTCGAGCGAACGGGTCGGCCGCGATCGAGTTGCTCGTCGTCCGCGTGGATGGAGACAGCAGGCGAATCTACACCCCGAACAGCACCGCGGTTCGGGAAACGGCAGCGCTCGAGATGACCGCTGGTGAACACGCCCTGGAGGTCCTCGTAACGGAAAACGGGAGCACTACGACTCGACGGGTAACGGTAATCGAAGACTCGGTTGCCCCGGCGATAGTGTTCACGTCGCCATTCCGGACGGGCAACACCAGTATCTATGACCGCCCCGAGACCAACTATACGATAAATCGGTCTCGAATTAGCCTCGATGGGACGCTCTACGACCACTCGGACGTCGAGCAGGTGTCGATCGAACTGCGCTATCACGGTCAGGGTGTCGATGCACCCTGGGGCTTTCGAAAACACATCGTAATCGACGATCCGAACGGGTCGATTTCCAGACCGCTTCGGCTGGGGCCGTTCGACGAGCGCGTAGGTGCTGGCCAAAACAGTCTCACGGTGTCAGTGCTCGATTCGCGCGGCCACCGCCGCCACTACGACGTCAACCTCTACGTTATGGACGAGACACCGCCGTCGATTGAGATACTCAATCAGAGCCTAATCAAAACGCGCTCCGCAGTTCGGTTGACAATCCGGGTGTCGGACGCGGTTGGCATCCGTTCGATCGGCGTTCGTCGAGGGTCGGCGGACGGCTCGGGGTTGAACTACGAGATTCAGCCGAAGCCAATCGGCTCACGGCCAATCGAACACACGTTCACGAAGACCATACCACTCACGGGGGACAGTCGAAACATAACCATCGTTGCGGACGACGGCACCGAGAACGCGACGACACGCGAACTCGAGGTGAACGTCACACAGCTCGTGCGCCCGGCTATCGAACTCCGACCGGACACGATTCAGGTCAGCGATGACCGCGTCCACGTCGAAGGCCGCGTGTACGATGGCCGCGTTACCAGCGTGTACGCTGAGACGGTCGGACCGGCCGGCAACACCATCGATTTAGCGCAGATTTACGGCGGGGGCGTAACCAGCGACGTTACCATCAACGAAACGCTCCAACTGGACGGGTATCCGGCACGTATCCGGGTCCGCGCAACCGATTCGACCGGGAGAGAGCATATCGAGACGGTTCAGGTCGCACAGCCGAACGCAACGGCCGAGGAACCGGCCGCGTCGACGACGACCCCAGCCGGGTCGGTGCGAACGAACACGCCGTTACCCAGCGTCCCGTCGGAGTCCTCGTCGGACGGACTCATCGGCACGCTCGTCGAGGTTGTCAGAAACCTGATTTCGACGGTTTCGTGGGGCGAGTCCCTCGGCGTGTGACCGAGAGAGCATCGCAGAACCCCGGTGGGTCTGACGCTGTCTCCCCCGTGGGTTGCCTCCGCCTCCGGGAGTCGGTCATCGACTCCGACGGCGGACCCCTCGCGCGTTAGCGCGGGGGGTGTACAGAAAAGCGGGTGGCGGTTACCCTTCGGAGGAGCGGATGGCGGTCACGCGCTCGGCGATCGAGTCCAAGAGGACGAGCGTCGGGGGAAGCGTCGCCAGCGACGCGATGAGCGTCAGGAACACGACGCCGACGGTCAGGAACCCGAACCCACTGAGAATCGGGAACGGCGACAACACCAGCGCCGAAAAGCCGAACACAGTCGTCATTCCCGACACGCTGATTGCCTTCCCGACCCGCGTGGCCGCCGTCTGGACGGCGTCGAGTCGACTGACGCCCGCCTGTTGTTTCTCTTCGTAATACCGGTCCATCACGATGATGGTGTACTCTGCGCCGATCCCGACAGTCATCGCGCCGAGACTCGCGCCGAGCGGAGAGACCGGGATGTTCAGCAGATACATGTAGATGTTCTGCCAGCCGATGACGAACACCATCGGAATGAGCGGGGCGACGGCCTTCACCAGATTGCGATAGTACAGGAGGAGCAGGATAAACACGAACAGGACTCCCAGTCCGGTCGTCACGTTTCGTGAGTTGATCTGCTCCACGATGGAGGGCGTCGAAATCGCGGCGGTGCCCGTGACCTCCGCCGTCACTCCGGGCGGCGGGCTACTGTACGCGATTGACTCCCGCGTGTTCTGCAGGAACGACAGCGCCTGCTGGGTGCTCATGTCCTGTGCGGAGTAGACCGTGATATGTGCGCGTCCGTCGTTGTAATACTGTAGTCTCTGTGTCTCCGGCACGGTTTCGAGCACGCGCTTGACGCCGCCCTCGGTACGCGGGAGTTGCCCCCCGTTGTACTGCTTGACCAGCGTCGCCGGCGAATCGACGCCTTGGACGAGCGGGGTCTGTGTCGCGATGTGCTCGAAGTCGAGCATCCACTGCAACGTCGTCGGGTGTTTGAGGTGCGTGCCGCTCACGAGGACGTCGTAACTCGTGCTTGAGCCGCCTCCGGTCACGGAGCGGAACTGCTGGAGATCGATATACGCCGGGAGGTCCTGCGGGATGAACCCTTCCGTATCCGCGAGCGTGTCGAGCGACCCGCTAGCCTGAAAGCCCACAACAGCGATCAACAGCGCGATGCCGAGGACGAGCGCTGGGTGACTTGCGAGTAGCCGGGCCGAACGGCCGAGCAGTTGTCCAACGAGGCCGACCCGATCTGAGTCGTGTTGGGACTGCGCCGCCGTGTCCGTCGGCGGGGCGTCAGCTTCGTCCGGCGTTTCCTCCGTCGAGTCGCCCCGGCGGCGAACCCAGAGGGTGAGAATCGGGAGGAGGACGACGATCCCCGCGGCGAACGTGAGAAGCACGCCGAAGATCGATGTCTGAGCGAACCAGATGATAGACGGGGACGACGTCGACACCCACGTCGCTCCGAACCCTAAGGCGGCGGCGAGCATGGCGATGAAGACGGGTGGGCCGATTCCGCCCAGCGCTTGCGGAAGTGCCTCCCGCGGCGGATGGCTCTCGAGTTCCTCCTCGTACCGCTCGTGGAACTGGACGGAGTAGTCGATACCCAGTCCGATCAAGATCGGGAAGACCGCGCTGGTCATCGTCGAGTTGGGGACCCCCGCGTACCCAATCGCCCCGAAGGTGTAGATAACGCCGACGAAGACGGCGACGATTGGGAGGAGGCGGAGGCGGACGCCGCGGAACAGGAAGAACAGCGCCACGACCATGAGCCCGATTGCGAGCCCGAGCAACTGCTGTGTGCTCTGCTGAATGAGCGTCGAGAGCTGTGCAGAGAACGCGGCACTGCCAGTGACGGTCACTGTCGTTCCGGCAGGGAACTCAGCCCAGTCAGTCGCCGCTACGGCTTGCGTGTAGATGGGCCGTTCGTCTTGCTGAGAGAGCCCTGTATCGAAGACAATCTGGACGACGGTGTAATCCGGTGACCCGATCACGTCCCGAATCTTCCCCTCCGAGTCGGGGATTCGCCCGTACTCTTGTCGGACCTGATCTGCCGGGCTCGTTACGGTATGGACGTTCGCCTTCGTCGACATCTCCCGGTCGACGCGGTCTATCGCGTGGAGCGTCTGCGGCTCCGTGATATCTCCCCGCACGAGGACGGCGATGCTTCCTCGGTCGAACGACTCCGAAAAGGCGTTGTACGTCGGGTTGTCCGCGACGAACGCGGCGTCGCCAGTAACGCTCGTGATCTGTGCGGCACCGCCGAACGCGGTGAAGATCAGCAGGACTGCGAGGAGGAGCACCGCGACCGGTCGCTGTTGGACCTGCTGGCCGACCGACCTGAATACCTCGCGTAGCTTATCCATGGTTACTCTTTGTTCCGTCCATAATCCGTCATCGGCGGCGGTAGACGACGGCTATCGCTCCGACTCCGAGCAGTGCGAGGACCCCGATGGCCGACATCGGAATCGGGAGGCCACCGCTCGACGGGGACAGGGCGATGCCGACCGGCAGTCCGTCAGTGTATTTCGTGTCGCCGTCGGCCTCGTCGTACCGGACCTCGACCGAGGCGTCGTAGGCTTTGACGATCGCTCCCGAGGCGGCGCTGACGGTGAACGTCGCCGTCTTCGTCTCTCCCGGTTGCATCTTGCCGAGATACGCGCCGTCGTCGGACGTCGAAATCGGGTCGCTCACGAAGAGCTTGGCGTTGGCCGCCGAGACCGGCTCTTCACCGTTGTACTGCACCTCGACGTCCACTGTCTTGGTTGCCCCCGGCGAGACGGTCGTGCTGACGTTCGTGACGGTAAACGGGTCCTTTTCGGCCCCAATCGATATCGACTTGCGAATCGGCGACGGCGTCGTTCTCACGTCGCCGTCTTGGTTCTCGTATTCGACGATGAACGGGAACGTGTTCGTCCCCGGCTCGGCGCTCGCCGGAATCGAGACGGTAAACGAGACCGGTTGGGACTCGCCCGGTTCGAGGTCACCGATTGCGGACTCGCCGTTCGTCGGCGTCACAACGGCTGTGTTGCCGATACGGACGGCGACGTTGCTCACGGACCCACTGCCCGTGTTCACGACCTGCGCGTCGATCTTCGCCTCTCCTTCGTCGACCCTGAAGCGTTTCGTCTCGATGTCTCTGATTTCGAACGTTCGCTCGGGGTTGACCGTGACTCCGGTCGTTAGCGTGTCCGAGGTCTCGCTAACACCGTTTTGGTTCTCGTACGACACGGCGAGGTTGATGGGGTACGACCCGGCTCGGGTTTCCCCCGCCGCACCGACTTGGACAGAGAGGTTCGTCTGTTCACCCGGCTGGAGCGACGGAACGTACAGGCTCGTCGACGACTGCGGGTTCTGTGTCGTTCCGAAGAAGACTGTTGGCGACTGCGTCGTGAGCTGGACCGACGACGACGTGGCGGTTCGCGTCCCCGTGTTTTCGAGCGTGAACGAAAGCTGACCGGTGTCACCGGCGAACACCGCGTTATTGTCGTCGTTCACGACCTCGAACTGCGGACGGTCTTCGACCTCGACCGTCACCGACTTCTCTTTCGTGACCGTCCGCCACACGTATTCCGGGCCATCGACGTCGCCGTACGTGACCATCCGGACGTACTTGTACTGTACTTCGACGGGAATCTCGTAGGTTCCCGGCTCGGCGGCACCAATCTCGACGTTGAAATCGAATCGAGCGGTTCCCGAATCCGGGATTTCGCCCGCCGTCACGGTCCCCGTTTTCACGTCGATCGGCGCGTCGATCTGGTCTTCGAGAACCTCCATCTGGACGCTCTGTGCGGCCTGAACCTCCTGTTCGTACTGCGCTGGCCCTCCCTGTTCGAGCCGTCCGTTGTTACTTGCGACAATCGACAGCGTCGCGGATTCACTTGACCTGTAGGTGTTATCCGACACGCTTAGCGAGAGTTCCGGATTGCCGTACACCGAACTCTCGGCCGACACGGGGACGGCCGCGATTGACGTTACTACTAGTACACAAAGGAGTATCGCTGATTTGTTCCGTACCATCTTGGTAATTTGTGTTAGTTGTCTAACTGCCGACTCATCGATTGACCGACCGAATCTTCACTGTCTCCGACGTTCGATTTCACACCTGAGATGTGACTCGTTGAGGTGTAAAACTCTATCGAACGGTCGTTCTATAAGATTTATTTTATATCCCGATAGATACCAATCGTCGCGGTAGCGGTATCGACCTCGAACCGGCGACGGATACTCAGGGAAGGGAAAACTAAATCCGTATCCTGACCTATCAGGGTGTAAGACAAACGTGGTGACTAACAAACTGATCCCGTGGGCTGTGGCGTTCGTCGTCGTCTGTACGCTTTTCGCCCCCATGTTGAGCGCGTCGGCCATGGCGACACCCTCTGGGGTCACGTTCGTCGAATCACCGATTCAGTCGGACACGACGTGGACCGAAGACGACGGTCCCTATCGCCTCATCCGGAGTGTCGCTGTCGACCCCGGCGCGACGCTCACTATCCGCCCCGGTACGGAGGTCCAACTCGCAGAGGGTGTCTCGCTCACGGTCCGGGGGTCGTTGCGCGCGACCGGCACCGAAACGCGGCCCGTGCTGATTACGCAGAGTGCGAGTTCAGGGGACCTTAGATGGGAGACGATTCGGTACAACGGCTCCGAGTCGTCGACGCTTTCGTTGCGAAATACGACGGTACGAGGTGGTCGAAGCGGGATTACGACCACGAGCGGGGAAGGTGCAGTCACCATCACCGATTCGCGTCTGCAAAACTTTTCTGTGGCCGGGCTCTCCGCCAACGGCACGACGACGCCCCCGGTGACGATAACGCGGTCGACGCTTTCCGAGATCGGCGGCCACGCGATTCGCGCGAGCCCGTCGATCGGGGCCGTCGAGGAGGTCGAACTCGACTCGACGGACCGACGCCGGAATCGGACCGCACGGCACACGCTCACCCTCGCCCCCGGCGTCGGCGTCTCGATGGAGACGATTCGGTTACGATATCCGACCGAGCGCTCGGTAGCCGACATCGAGACTGAGTCGCTCGTTCGAATCGGCCTCGATACCGACAACGACGGAGAGATCGACCAGTCGTTCAACGATACCGTCTCGAACGTGTCGGTCAGCGGGCGTCACGTGGAAATCTCGCTCTCGCACTCGACGTACGTATCGAGCCGGGACCGACTCGTCGTCGAGTTCGATGGGGTCGTGAACCCGCGGACGCGGGGGGTGTACCCCGTCGGGGTCAGTCTGCTCGACCGCCGGATTCCGCAGTTATCCGACGGGGTCCATGCGATGTACGTCGTCGGCGCGGAGACGACGCCGTTCGCGTACACGCCGCCGACCGACCTCACGCGCGTCCGGGGAATCACCGTCAGCGACTCCGAGTTCGAGGAGATCGACGGCGCGGGGCTGTTCGCCGCCGCGGATATCGCCACCGGGATTCGGGTCAGCGACACTCAGTTCACCGACGTTCGGGGAGACGGTGTGGCGATACGGGCCGCCCAAAGCGAAGGCAGTTTCCGTGGGAATCGAATGCACACCGGCGACGCGGGTATCCACGTCGAGACGCGGACGCAGACGACGTTGGTCGCGACCGGAAACCGGATTTCGCGCTCGACGACGGGGATTCGCGTTCGACAGTCCGAGCGGCGTGTCCGTGGCATCACGCGAGTGACGCTCCGCGGGAACGAGTTGGTCGACAACGACCGCAACGGGCTCGAAATCCAGTCCGAAACGAGCGAGGGCGAACTGTGGCTCACGGACAACGTCATCAGCGGAAATGGAGCACACGGGGTCGCGCTCTCCAACTGGGCGATCAGGAACGGTCGGGTGACCGGGAACCGAGTTCTCAACAACGGTGAGGACGGGGTCGCGATCAACAGCCACGTGGTTCGAAACGTCACGCTGTCTCGAAACCGAATCGCCGAGAACGGCGGCGACGGCCTCGACGTGTCCGTGCGCGCATTGGCCCGTGATTTCGTCGCGACCGACAACGCGATTGTCGACAACCGCGGCCACGCACTGACGGTGCGCTCGGACCTCCTCGTGCACCGCGTTACCGTCGCGGGGAACCGCCTCGCGAACAACGGCGGTGCCGGGGTCCTCGTCTCCAGTCCGCTCACTCACAACGGGCACCTCACCGTGTCGGACAACGTTATCGCCGCGAACGGCTACGGACTCGTGTCCCGCGGCACCCTAAACGCGACGGTTCGGGACAACGACATCGTGTTCAACACGAACACGCACGTCCAACCGCCGGCACTCGACGGCGTCGCCCCCGGAACCGGACTCTATATCGCGGAGGGCTCCCGCGGTGCGATTCTCGACCGAAACGACGACGACGCGCCGTTTGCGGACCTCGTTGCGAACCCGAAACTCCAGCAACAGATCGAGATTACGAGGCTCTGGGGCGATACGGTTGCTGTCCTTCGTACCGATGGGGTAAGCCACGTCCGCTCGACGACGGAGGGTGCAGTCGATATCCGCCGCGTTGATGACACGCTTCCGACGGGTGTCGAACTCTCCTACGCCGAGACGACTCCCGACCGCTACCGAGTCGCTCACAACGACGTCTACGGCCACGACACCGGGATGGAGATCAACATCTCCCGGCTCGTCACGGCGAACGCGACGGCGCGACTCGTCACCGACTCGATACGGACCGTCAACGCGGAGTCGAACTACTGGGGGGCCGCGAGCGGGCCGTATCACGCTTCTATCCTGCCGGAAGGCGACGGCGACGAAATCACGATTACCAGCGGCTGGGTCGACTTCATCCCGGTCGCGGACGCCCCGATTGGGCAACGGTACCGACGGCCCACCCCGCGGCTCAGTACGCCGTCGACGGCGGCCCCGGGGAGTCGAATCCAACTCACGGGGGCCGAAAGCACGGTGGAAAACGGGACGGTCTCGGAGTACCATTTCGTCGTTAACGGGACGAGCCACACGACGCGGGAGCGCGCCGGACTCAGTCTCCGGATGCCGAACGAGACGCTTACGGTGGAACTCGCCGTCGAAGACGGTCTCGGAATCGACAGCAACGAATCCGCGACGGCACGGGTTCGCCCCGGGCCGGCGACCGTCTCGGAGTCGTCGAGTTCTGTCGAGAGCGCGGCCCCGTCCGAGGGTGAGCGGGGCTCCGGGACTGGCCTGCTCTCCGCGTGGGGTGTCCTCGGCGGTGGCTGTTTCCTGTCTGCGCTCTTTTTCGGCGGCTACGGAATGGTTCGGACGGTTCGAAGCCAGTCCGTTCCCGTGCGCGGACTGTTCGTCCAGCTACTCGCCGGGGTCGGGGTTCTGGTCTGGCTCGTCGCCGGGGTCCTCGGGTCGACGCGGCTCGTGTTCATCGCCGGCGTTGCCGGGGCGGTCTGGGTGGGACTCACCGCCATCGCGTATCTCGTCGCGACGCGGACCTGACGTCTCGTCGGGGCGTCTGTTCGAGCGTCTGTCTTTTCGCGACACGTCGGCGGCGTGCTGAAGCCGACAAACGGGCGTCAGACCCACGACTGCGACGGTATGGATGGGTGATTTGGGTCTAAATAGTGAAAAGACTCATTTATTCTTGGCTCTCTGATTTGTGCTGTAGAAATGGAGCGACGCAACCAGATGGTCCCACTGATCGATCGGCCCCCCAAGAAGCAGACACCGCTGATGCGGTCGGTTCGGCTCGGCGAGCGAACCGACAGCGGTCGTCAAACGACTGTGGCGTCCGGGTCGGGCACATGACGGAGAGTCGTGGTGTTCGCCCCGCTATCGCGGGGGCAGTCGCACTGTTGGCCGTCACGAGCATCCTCGTCGGCGGTCCCTCGGCAGTGAGCGCCCAGTCGGGGCAAATCGTGGTCAACTCGACGACAGTCGAGCCGAGTGAGCCGTACGTCGGTGAGTCGGTCACGGTTCGTGCGACCGTCTCGAACTTCGAGAGCAGTTCCGGCGGCGTGAACCTCAGAGAGGTCACGCTCCGTTCGGGCGGTAGCATCGTCGCCGAAGCGAACAAGCTCGGAACGCTCGGGCCGGGTGGCTCCGTCGACGTGCCGCTGTCCACCACGTTCACGAGCCCCGGGGAGAAACAGCTCACGGTTCATGTGTCCGGCCGCCACGAAAACGGGAACGTCATCAACGTCGAGTACCCGGTCATCGTGGAGGTCGAAGAACGAGACGTGCGGGCCGGACTCTCCGTGACCGAGCAGACGAACGACAGTGTCAACGTGGAGCTGACCAACTACGGGAATACGAACCTCTCAGGCGTCGAAATCGTCGCGTCAGTAAACGACTCCGAGGTCGCCCGGCGGTACACTTCGAACCTCGACCCGGACACGAACCGCTCTGTCGTGTTCGACACCGCCGATATGAGCGACCAGGTCGTGCTGTTCACCGCGACGTACACCGTCGACGGCGAGACGTACACGACCTCGCTGTCGAAGGAGCTCGACGACGACTCGGTCCCCGGCGAGATACAACTGACGAGCATCGAGACCACGCGAAGCGCCGGCTCCGTGACGATACAGGGCGACGCCGCGAACATCGGGAACACGGACGCGAGCTCGGTCTTGCTGACTGTCAAAGAGACGGCAAACGTGTCCCACGGCTCGCCGTCCGGCGGCTACTTCGTCGGGCGCGTGGAGGCGAGCGAGTTCGCCACGTTCGACCTGACCGCACAGTTCAGCGGCGAGCCGACTACCGTCCCCATCGAGGTGTCCTACATCGTCGACGGCGACCGCGTGACGACGACACAGGAGGTACCACTCGATGCGGGTGGCACCGCGGCCGTCGCTGACGGTCCCCAGTCCAACCAGGGTCCGGGTTCGAACGAGTCGTCGTCGGGTGGGTCCCAGCTTCCGGTGCCCGTTATCGGGGGCGTGCTGGTGGTCGTCGTACTCGGCGGGGTGGGCATCTATCGCTGGCGCCAGCACTAGCATGAGTGTCATCGAACTCACTGACGTCGTGAAACGCTACCAGAACGGCGAGGAGGTCATCGCCGCGCTCGACCACGTCGACTTCCAAGCCGACCGCGGTGAGATGGTGACGATCATCGGGCCGTCGGGCTCCGGCAAAAGTACCATGCTGAACATGATCGGGTTGCTCGACACGCCGACAGCGGGGACGGTCCACCTCGACGGTCGCAACGTGACCGACTTCTCCGAGGACGAACTGACCGAAGAGCGGCGGTCCGGTATCGGGTTCGTGTTTCAGGACTTTCACCTGTTGCCGATGCTGACCGCGACCGAAAACGTCGAGCTCCCCTCGATGTGGGACACCTCGGTCGACCGGCACGACCGCGCGGAGGACCTCCTACAGCGGGTGGGGCTCGGTGACCGACTCGACCACACACCCGATCAGCTGTCGGGCGGACAGCGACAGCGCGTCGCCATCGCGCGGGCGCTGATCAACGAGCCGGACATTCTCCTCGCCGACGAGCCGACGGGGAACCTCGACCAAGACACTGGTGAGACGATTCTGAGCGAGCTGACTCGGTTAAAAGAAGACGAAAACGTCGCGATTGTCGCGGTCACCCACGACGAACAGATGCTGGAGTACACCGACAGCACCGTCCGACTCGTCGACGGCGTCGTCACGGAGGTGTCCGGACGATGAGCGTCGTCGACTTCCTCTGGCGGTTCCCCAGCGTCCAGATGGCGTGGCGGAACCTCGGCCGGAACAAACTGCGGACGGTGTTAGCCGCGCTCGGCATCATCATCGGCGTGGTCTCCATCTGCTCGCTCGGGATGGCGACAGCCGCAATCCAGCAACAGGCGACGTCGCAACTGGGAAGCATCGGCAACGAGGTGTCGATCACGTCCGGTCAGGACAGCGACACGGACGGCGTGACCGACGACCAGGTCGATACGATGCGGAATCTGGTGACCGACGCGGAGGTGGTCCCCCAGAAGACGAACTCGACGTCGGTCTCGTCGCGAAATGGACAGGAGGTGCGGGTGAGCGTCACCGGGGTCACGAACGCGGCCGCACTGTACAACCTCACTTCGGGCGAAGCGCCCTCCCGATTGTTGAGCGGCGCGCTACTCAGCAACAGCACCGCGACTACCCTCGGCATCGAGGAGGGTGACCCCGTCGAGTACGACGGCCAACTGTACCGCGTACAGGGGTTAATCGAGGAAGAAAACGCGTTCGGCTTCGGCGGCGGCGAACTCGTGTTACCCGAGTCCGCCCTCTCCGAGCAGAACCACTACGATACCGTGACCATCGTCGCCGCGGATAGCTCGACTGCGACAGAGATCGGCGGGGAGTTAGACCAGTACTTCAACACCGAAGACGAAGAGCAACTCAGCATCAACACGTTCGGGAACGCAGGCCAAGTCGGGGGGTTCTTGGAGACGCTTTCGCTCGCCTTGCTGGCAATCGGCGGCATCTCGCTTGTCGTCGCGAGCGTCGCCATCCTCAACGTGATGCTGATGAGTACGGTCGAACGCCGCGGCGAAATCGGCGTCCTCCGTGCGGTCGGGATTCGGCGCTCCGAAGTCCTACGGATGATTCTGACGGAGGCCGCCTTGATGGGCACACTCGGAGGGCTCATCGGCGTGCTCCTCTCGCTTGCCGCGGGGCTCGTCATCTTCCAGATGATTACAGGAGACCCACTCGGGGCGTTGCAGTGGAGCGGTGCCCAGTATCTGGTGTACGGGTTCGGCTTCGCCGTCGTCGCGAGCATCCTGAGTGGGGTCTACCCCGCGTGGAAAGCGGCGAACGACCGCCCGGTCGACGCGCTGAGAGGCTGAGTCACCCGCCGCAACGCGGAACCCCGCGATGTCACGGCGCGTCACGTCACGTCACGTCACGTCGCGTCGCATCGCGTCACCCGTGGGCGGAGTTCTGACTCGTCTCAGACGACGGGCCCCGCCTGTGTCGTCGCGTGAGATGACGGAACACCGAGAGCGCAAGCAAGTAACAGACGACGAGGCCAGCGACGAGCGGCCCGGAAACGGCCCAGAACACGGCCACGCCACCCGCTTTCAGGAGTCGAACGAACACCGACGCCGTTCGGGGTCCTAAGTAGGCCGCGAGCGTGGTTTTATTCGCGTGTGTGTCTCCGGAGATATCTTGGATGTTGCGGGACTCGACTCCGGCGGCGGTAATCAGAAACCATCCGAAGAAGACCGTCGCGGCGTCGAGCGAATACTGTTGGTGTGTCGCCGCGACGACCGAAAAGACGGCCACGAACGCCCAGGTAAATCCGACGCCGATGGAATCGAGCGTCGGATAGCGCTTCAGCCACCCGTAGCTCCCGAGTACGATGAGGGGAATCTGGGCGAACAGTAAGTCGCTGACACTCGCGGTTCTCGTCTGAAACACCAGCAGACAGACCACCAGTTCGTAACCGACTAACGCGAGCAGTTCCGTCGCGAACAGTCCCCGCTGGTACCGTCGTACGAGCTTCGTCCGGTGCGGTTGGTTTATCTCGTCTTCGGCCGTCCCCCCGCGTCGGTCTTCGACGTATATGAAATAAAACAGGAGCGGCGCGAGCAGGAGCCCGCTCCCGATTGAGCGGGGGTCGACACCCATCGCTAGCCCCGAGACCGCGACCATCGCGGCCGAGAGCAAACACAGCCAGATGTTCAACTGGAAAAACAGGAATCGCGCGTCTGTCACCCTCATTCAGTATGCTCCTCCCTGAGTGCGGAGATGGCAACAGATCGGAGACTGCCGTCGTGGGAACCAGTCCGTACCGTTCATCACTCAGAGCAATCTCACCGCTCGTACTATACTTGTTTGGTCACCTATCTACACAGATACAGCGAGAGTGCCTCGGGGGGTAGTCGCGGATGTCGGGCTTCCTCCGTAGCGAAGCGGGACGGAATCGCCGTTCCTGTAGCCATACCGGCGTCACTGGATGGGCTCTTTAGCACGGAATTGTGGATTATATTACAGATGCCCCCAAAAGAATAATTACCTCGATACTACTGGTATAGAATACGTGCTCGACCGATGGCTCACCCCTGAGATCGCTGTCGTCCTGATGTACTTTGGGGTGATTCCATCGGTCGTGAACTGCCAGCTCCTCTGGCAAGAACGCGACAAACCGGGCGTCATCTGGTTTATTCTCTCGATGGCCACCGGCGGTCTCTGGTCGTTGCTGTTCGCAACGTTCACGCTTATCCCGGACCCACGGCTCACGTTAGCGGTTGCCAATTTCTTTTGGGTGATGATTCCGACCGCCGCAGTGACGCTTTTCTTACTCGCCTACGAGTTCGTTTTCAAACAAACAGTCTCCCGGACCGTCGTGTACGCCTTGTTCAGTCCGATAGTAGTTCTGTTTGTCATCTCTTGGGTTAACCCGTACGACCTGGTCTTTACGAGTGCATACTACGCGACCGCGGATGGTATCTTACACTTTCCAGTGTTCGATGGCCCGCTAAAGTTCCTCGTGACGAAGGTCTACGGCTACCTGCTCGTGTTTCTGGCGGCCGGTATGTTCGTCGGAGAACTGCTCCGGACGAGCGGCACGCAACGTCGACAGACCATCTATCTCTTAGTCGTATTTTCGATGCTCGTCGGCTCGACGATAGTGAAAGTCGTGGGACTCGTCCCGATTTATTTCGATCCCACGTCAGTTCTGTACTCGTGTTCCGGGCTCTTTTTCGCGTATTCGATTCGAGAACACGGGTTACTGAAGTTCGTTCCCGTCGCTCGGGAACAAACGTTCGAAGAGATTACCGACCCCATCTTCGTGACCAACTCTGCGGGCTACATCGTTGATGCGAACCAAGCGGGGCACCAACTGTCAGGACAACGTCTCATCGGTACCAAAATCGAGGAGTTCATCTGCGACTCTTCAGAGCTGTCGGACGAGGAACCCCCCGACGTCATCAAATTAGCAGTGAACGGTGGAACGCGAACGTTCTCGATTGAGACGTCATCGATTTCCTATGGCCGGGGAGTGACCGGGAAAATCGTCGTGTTGAGCGACATCACGGCCCTCAAAGAGCGCGAGGAGGAATTAGATCTCCTCAAAGAAGTTCTGTCGCGTATCTTCCGTCATAACATTCGAAACGACCTCAACGTGATTGCGGGCTTCGCGGCCATCATCCGAGACTCGACGGGTGGTGAGACAGCTCAGTCAGCGGGTCGCATACATACCCGTGCGGTGAAAGTCGTCGAACAAGCGGCAAAAGCGAGGAAAATCGAGACCGTGCTGTCGTATTCTGAGACGGACCGCCGGTCGCTCAACGAGTATCTACTCAAGGTGAAACAAAACGTCCCGGCTGAATTACTGGAATATGTCTCGTTTGAAGCCGATGACGTCGTCGTTGACGCACATCCTCGATTCGACCTCGCACTCGCCGAGTTAATCGAGAACGCGATCTCTCATCATTCCGGCGACGAACCGATTGCTGTGCGCGTCACAACCGATGTGTCCCCGTCAGGAGCGACGATTATCGTCGAGGACAACGGACCGGGTCTTCCACCGTCCGAATTCGCCGTCTTGGAAGCCGGCGAAGAGACGGACCTCGAACACGGTTCCGGAATCGGCCTGTGGCTGGTGTACTGGATCGTCTCTCGCTCGAACGGGACACTGAGTGTGGAAGCGTCCGACTCCGGCACCCAAGTCCGAATCCGACTGGACCGACCGGACTCGACCACGGATGTTTGACGTCTCTCTGCGACTGCCGCTTCTCCAATGACACTCACGGTCGTGTTGCGAGAGACCGGCCGCGGCCGCGACAATAATCGGGCCGGACTCGCCACTCGGTCTCGGCCGTCCCTCGAACTGTGTCGTCAGCGCCTGTCTCGAACGTAGACGGCGGAGACCGCTCTGCCCGGTCGCCTACAGGGTCACTTCGAACTCGACATCTCGTGCCGACCGGCCGACTTCGATGGTGAACGACCCTTCCAGAGCGGTCCAGCCCGCGGTCTCGTCGTACTTCGAGAACCCGAGGTCGTCGAGGTCGGCGTCGACGGTCACCGTCTCACCGGCCGGTATCTCGAAGAGGACATCACCGGGCAGGTGATCAGCACCGCGAAATCGATTCAGGTCGACCTGACGCGGTGAGTCGCGACGCTGTCGAGGGCGGCTTCGAGGCACTCGAGCGCGAGGTCGAGTTCGCGGTCGGTCACGTCGAGCGGCGGCAAGAGGCGAAGCGAGCGCTTGCCACAGCCGAGTGTGAGAAGCCCTTCGGACAGTGCGGCCTTGAGGACCTCGTCGCGGCGGTCCTTGGTGTCGAATTCGATGGCAGTCATCAGCCCGAGGCCACGCACGTCAGTGAGACAGGTGGTCCGCTCGGCGAGCTGAGAGAGGTCCGCCCGGAATCGCGTTCCCTTCTCCGTAGCGTTCGCCATGAGGTCCTGTTCCCGGATGACGTCGAGCGTCAGCGTACCCTGAATCGACGCGAGGATGTCGCCTGCACCCCACGTCGATGACAGTCGCGCTTCGGTGTCGGGGAACAGCTCTTCGTTCGCCACCGTCGCGCCGACCCGGAGCGCCTTCGCGCTGGTGATGACGTCCGGTTCGAGGTCGTAGTGGTCCGAGGCCCACAGTTCGCCGGTCCGGCCCACGCCGGACTGAATCTCGTCGGCGATGACGGGGATGTCGTGTTCGTCGCAGATGGCCTGCACCTCGCGCATGAACGCCTCGCTCGGGACGCGGTAGCCGCCTTCGCCCTGGACGGGTTCGAGGATGAGAAACGCCACCTGGTCGGCGGGGAGGTGACCGTGGGTGTCGTCGAGTTTGTCGCGTAGCGTCTCGAGGCCCGCCATCGAGTACGGCACGTCGTGGATGCCGCTCACCTCGGGGAACTTACGGCGGTGGACCGACTTCGAGCGGTTGAGCGAGAGCGCGCCGAGAGTGCGGCCGTGGAACGCCCCATCGAAGGTGATGCCGTACTTCGGGGTCTCGCAGGCGTCGTAACAGATTTTGATGGCGTTTTCGACCGCCTCAGCCCCGGAGTTCGACAGGAACACCGTGTCGAGGCCGTAGTGGTCGGTGAGGTCGGTCAGGCGGTCCATGAGGTGGGCCGGTCCGGGAAGCGACGCCGTCTCGGGCGACCCGCCGGTGCTCACGTAGAAGTCCTGGCCCGCAATCTTCATCGGGTCGACGAGGTCGAGGTCGTCGAGGCGGGACTGCAGTTCGGGGTTGTTGTAGCCGAGCGGCGCGGCCGCGACGTGGCTCGTGAAGTCCAGCAACACGTTGCCGTCGGG
>ENA-ORDC01000410-ORDC01000410.1-marine-metagenome-genome-assembly--contig:-NODE-410-length-43274-cov-5.965623_pt1 | contig 43274 bp, 53 predicted proteins | sample MGYA00237783_ERZ508515 | MGnify/ENA primary metagenome ERZ508515 (study PRJEB26186, sample SAMN06268792) | marine metagenome | isolation source: Eden Landing Ponds, San Francisco, CA, USA | place... | reverse complement strand
GTGTCGATAACCGTCGGGGACGAGGCCGTCGCGCACGTCTCGACACAGAGTTCGACGAAGGTCCAGACGATGACGTGCAACTACGCCGCCGCCGACACGACCCTCAGCGTCGGCGCCGGCGGCCACCTGGATTACGTGCCCGAACCGACGATACTCCACGCCGATGCCCGATACCTGCAGGAACTGACGGTCGATCTAGCCCCCGGCGCGACCGCCGTGGTCAGCGACGTGGTCGTCCCGGGTCGCCTCGCCCGGGGTGAACGGTTCGCGTTCGAACGGTACCTCTCCCGCGTGCGCGGGAGCGGGCCTGATGGCCTCCTGTTCGAGGACGCGACGCACTTGACGCCTGCGGACGGGGAGCCCACAGCACCCGGCGTTCTCGGCGAGTTTACCGTCTACGGGACGACGTTCGTCCTCGCGCCGGACCACGACGAATCCGAACTGAGCGACGCGTTACATGCAGCCGTTACCGACGGCGAAGCCCGGGCCGGTGCGACAGCGCTCCCAAACGGGGCCGGTGTTGCGGTCCGCGCCCTCGGCGACCGGGCCGAGACCGTCCAGGCGACGCTCCACGCGGCCTGGGACCACGCCAGACAGGAGTTGGTGGACGCGCCCGCGCCGTCCGGGAGGAAGTACTGATGTTGGTCGCAAACACCTACCTCGGCCACCGCGATGACGATGCCATCGCCGAGGCCGTCGATACGTCGGACCACGCTACGGTCGTGCTCTCGGACACCGAACGCCAACGCTCGCGGGTCCGAACCGAGACGACAGACGGCCGGGACCTCGGTATCGTGGTTGCCCGCGACCTCGCGGACGGTGACGTGCTGGCAGCCGAAGACGGCACCCTCGTCGTCGTCGAACTCGCCGCAATCGAGGCCCTCGTGCTCGATTTCGCCGACGCCGATGTTTCACCGACCGCGGCGCTGGAACTCGGTCACGCAGTCGGGAACAAACACTGGAACCTCGCGGTCCGCGAGCGAGAGGCCCTGTTCCCCGTGACCGACTCGAAGGAACGGATGGAAGATACGGTCGCCGACCTGCTCCCGGCAGACGTGCCGACACGGTACGAGCACGTTCCGCCGACGACGTTCGACGATGACGGGGCCGATCATACCCACGGCGACGGTACCGGCATGCACGACGACGGCCACAGCCACGGCGGCGCAGGCCACGCCCACGACCACGGCGTCCGTACTATCGATGGGAGTGACCAATGAGCGACGCCGCAGCGCTTGAATCGTTCCGGCTTGCCGATTCGTTCCTCCCGGTCGGAACCTACACTGTCTCGTACGGGCTGGAGCAGTTCATTCAGGACGACCGGGTCGAGGACGCGGCGGAGCTCGAAGCGCTCCTGTCGACGTACCTCCGCCGGCAAGTCGGTCCCGCCGAACTCGTCGCACTCCGGGCCGCACACGCCGCCGCGACCGAGGGTGATCTCGATGCGGTTTGTCGGGCCGACCGGCGGCTTTCGGCCGTGACGCTGGCCGCGGAGTTTCGCGAGAGCGCCCAGCAGTCCGGGGACCGACTGCTCTCGCTCCAGACGGAACTGCGTGAGGAGGCGCTGCTGGACCGCTACGCCGAGCGCGTCGACGCCGACGAAGCGCCCGGCAACTACGCCGTGGTGCTCGGCGTTGCGACCGGACTGGCTGGCGTCCCCGTCCGCGAGGCCTGCCTGCTGTGCTGTCACGGCTTCGTCACCGGACTGCTGGGTGCGGCCCAGCGGCTCCTCTCGCTCGGCCACACAGATGCCCAGCGAATACTGGATGACCTACAGCCGGTGATGACAGCCGCAGTCGACGACAGCGCGGACCGAGGAATAGACGAGATGACTCCGTTTGCTCCCCTGATAGACGTATTGGCCGCCGAACACGAGCGCGCAGAGCGGCGGCTGTTCGCAAGCTGAACATTTTCTGATCGTTTGAACATATGTGGCGAAGGTATGTTAGTATAAGAGCTAAATACGTGTGTGGAAAGGGATACTTGAGTAATCAAATCCGTCAATATCAATATGTAGGGCCATAATTCGAGAGTAGAAATCCAAATTTGGAATTATAAGATAATACATCCAAGTACGTATCCTCTCATGGGAAATGCCGCCCTAAGCCCGTGGGCAGAGGGCTTGTCGTCGCCATCTTAATATAACAAATGTACATATGTTAGTGGGTGCATGTGTCACGCCGAGAGGACCAGCCCAACTGCGCTGAAACCAGTCCGTGCAGTATGTGGATTGGCGTTCAAGATGATCGAACAGGGGTGTCGGATTCATGACCGGTTGCTCATGTTGATGTTGACTTCAATAACGTTCGCGGAATTGACGACCTGTTTCGGGAGGGTTTCTTCGAAACGGTCCCCCTGCAGAACGCTTGCAGGACCCGAGACGCTCAGCGACCCCAGCACGTCCCCGCCGGGTGTCTGAATCGGTGCCGCTATGGCACGGAACCCTTCGATTTCTTCCTCGTCGTTGTACGCGTACCCGCGTTGGCGGATCGCCGCCAGTTCTTCGAACAGCGCCTCTGTGTCGGTTACCGTCTTCGCCGTTCGCTCCGGCAAGCCATGCCGGTCGATGATTTCGTCGACGCGTTGCTCGGGAAGGTACGCGAGAATCGCTTTTCCGGAGGCGGTGTAGTGCAGGTGGTCCCGCTGCTGGGGCTTCGTTGTCTGGTATTCGCCGCTCACACTGGTGTCGCCTTTCACCTGATACAGATTGATAGCGCGTCCGTTCTCTTCGGTGACGATGTGGACGTACTGCCCCGTATCGTCGGCGAGTTCGTCGACCTGGGGCTTCCCTTGGCGGTACAGTGGGTTCCGGCTTCGGACGTACTCCCCGAACGCAAACAGTTTGAGTGCGAGCTCGTACCTGCCGTCACGCTTCACGACGAGCCCGTTCTCCACCAGCGTCGTCAGATGAATGTGAGCAGTGCTCTTCGAGAGATCGAGTTCCGTCGCGAGTTCCGTGACACCAGCCCCGTCCATTTCTTTGAGCGTCGCCAGCACTTGGGCAGACAGAGAGACGGTCTGTAACGTTCGAGGTCCGTCGTCACCACCGGTGGAAGACATATTACCACCGTCTCACCAGAGCGACTTATATGTTCGCATATGTTGAACAATAGTCCGGAAAACAGTGCATACATATTCATATATTAGATATACTAGTGCTTTCCAGCACTGTATTCGGTGAATAGTGGACGGGGGCGAAACGATTGTGGGAGAGGTGGTGTTCGAACATCTTGAATCGGTATCTTTCGTCTCGGGAATTTAAGGTATATCCACTGTGATTAAGGTCTACACGGACCTATTTCGCATTGCAGCGATAATGACGTATGTAGGGAAACGCTTATGAATAGCTGGTGAATCTACTCTGCTGACGCGAAAATGAGAGTGAACGCCCAGAATACTCAGCCAGTACTGTACGGTGTCGAATGTCGTCTCCGGTCCCAAGGAGCGCACAAATGACTGACGGCAACGGTGGGAGCGACCCGATTCGTGGCAAAATAACCGCGTCCGACTTCACGTCGGCGGGGTCCCGCCGGCAGTTCCTCGCCGCGCTCGGCTCGGCTGGTGCTGCCGGCCTGGCCGGCTGTTCGGGGGGGTCAGGGTCAGGGTCGAGTTCCGGTGGCACGTCAACCGGGGAGAGCGGGTCACAGACGGACAGCACCGGCGGCTCGACGCTCACGGCGAACATCTCCCAACGCCTCGGGACGATAGACCCCGCGAAGGGGACCGACTACGTGCAGGCGATGGCGCTGGTGAACCTCTACGACCCGCTCGTGTTCCCCGACAGCGAGGGGGAGATTCAGCCGCATCTCGCGTCGGACTGGTCGGTGTCCTCGGACAGCAAGACGTACACGTTCACCCTGCGTGACGACGTGACCTTCCACAGCGGGAACTCGGTAACCGCCGAGGACGTGAAGTTCACGACCGAGCGGTTCCTCGACCTCAACCAGGGATACGCGTCGCTGCTGAGCGGCGTCCTCGACAAGGAGAACATCGTGGTCGAGGACGAGCAGACGGTGTCATTCGAGCTCAACCGCTCGTACGCGCCGTTTCTCCCCATCATGGTCCTCGTATTCGTCGTGGACAGGGACGCCATCATGGACAATCTCGAAGACGGTGAGTACGGTGAACGCGGCGACTACGGACAGGGGTACATCAACAACAACGACGCCGGCTCAGGTGCCTACCAGCTGGCTGACTTCTCCCGGGGCAATTCGATTACGTTCGCCAAGTACGACGACTACTTCAAGGAGTTCCCCGACGGCGCGTTCGACACCGTCGAGGTGCGCATTATCACCGAGAACTCGACCGTCCAGACGCTGATGAAAAACGGGGAGCTGGACATGACCGGGCAGTACCAGAACTCCCAGACCTACAGTGCCATCGACCAGATGGAGGACGCGCGGGTCGAGAAGATACCGACGTTCGGGCTGCTGTACAACAAAATCAACACCCAGAAGCCGCCGACGGATGATCCCGCCGTTCGTGAAGCGATGGCCTGGGGCTTCGACTACGAACAGGTCGTCAACGAGATACGCCCGGACATGAAGAAGGCACAGGGGCCGCTCCCGCCGACGTGGGGCGCACACAACAGCGACGTGCCCCAGCCGTCATACGATCCCGAGCGAGCGCGACAGATACTCGCTGACGCCGGTTACTCCGAGGGGGAACTCACCATCACGAACACGTTCACCTCCTCGTACTCCTTCCAGGAGCGCATCGGCCTGTTGTTCAAGGACAACATGGCGGACATCGGAATCAACGTCGAATTGAACCCCCAGACCTGGGGGACCATCACTGAGATGGCGACCACGGTCGAGGACACGCCACACACGAGTCAAGTGTTCTACGTCCCGACGTACCCGTCGCCGGACTCGATGTTCTACAACCAGTTCCACTCTGAGGCGGCGAACACGTGGATGAGCATGGAACACCTCGACAACGCGGAGGTAGATGGCCTCATCGACGAGGCGCGACAGACCCCCGACCGACAGGCCCGCGTGGAGATATACAAGCAACTGCAGAGCAAGCTCGCGGACCTGTACTGTGACATGCACCTGTATCACACGGTGAAGACTATCGGCTTCCAGAACGACGTCGAGGGGCTCACGCTTCGGCCAGCGCAGGGCTTCGAGTACACGTTCCGTGACCTCCACCGAGTGTAATGGCGCGCATAAGACAGCTACTGCGTCGGCTCTCGGGGATGGCCGTCAGCCTGCTCGGGCTGTCGGTCCTCATCTTCGTCATCTCCCGGGTTCTGCCGGGGAACCCGGCGCGGATGGCGCTCGGAGCGATGGCCAGCGAGGAGCAGGTGGCGGAGCTCGCCGCCGAGATGGGGCTCGACCAGCCGCTCCCGGTCCAGTACGTCGAATACATGCGTCGGCTCTTCGTCGGTGACCTGGGACGGAGCCTACAGACGAAAAACGCCGTCGCGTACGACCTGCTGACGAAGTTCCCCGCGACGCTCGAACTCATCACGCTCGCGTTCACGTTCATGGTGGTGTTCGGCATTCCACTCGGCATCGTCGCCGCGAAACACCACGGCGGGGTACTCGACAACGCGACTCGGCTCTTCGCCTTCTCGACGGTGAGCGTCCCGAGCTTCTTCATCGGCATCGTCTTCCAGCTCGTGTTCGGCTACTTCCTCAACTGGTTTCCTATCACGGGACGGCTCTCCTCGGCGCACAGCGGTGAAGTGGTCCGAACGACGGGATTCATGCTCGTCGATACGCTCCTGTCGGGGTCGATTGCGGCACACGTCGACGCTTGGACGCATATCCTGTTGCCGGCGCTCGCGCTGTCGTTTAGCGGGATGGGGCAGGTCATCCGTATCACGCGTTCGAGCATGATAGACATCGAGGGACAGGACTACATCGAGGCGATGCACGGCTACGGCCTGCCGACGTGGCTGGTCACCGACAAGTACACGCTGAAGAACGCGTTCGTCCCGACGCTGACCATCCTCGGCCTGCAGTACGCGTGGCTGCTCAGCGGCGCGTTCATAATCGAGATCGTCTACTCCTGGCCCGGCCTCGCAAAGTACGGCGTCCAGTCCGTCCTGACCTCCGACGTAAACGCCGTCGTCGGCGTCACGATGCTTGTCGGCGTCGTGTTCGTGGTGGTGAACTTCGTCGTCGACCTGCTGACGAGCTACATCGACCCGCGGATCGGTCTGGCAGGTGAAAGCGCATGAGCATCGAAACCCTCTCGTTCGATACGTCCAGACTCGACGGTATCGTCTCGCCGGCACGCCGCGAGCTATGGTATCGCTCGTACCGCCGGTTCGCAAATCAACCGATGAGCGTCGTCGGACTTATGATAGTTGTCGCTATCGCACTCCTGGCCGTGTTCGCGCCCTATATCGCCCCGTACCCGGAGCAAGTAGGGTCGTTCACGGACTTCGCGAACGCCTATCAGCCGCCGTCTCTCAACCATCCCTTCGGGACCGATAGCGCGGGGCGGGACATCCTCACCCGCGTCATCTTCGGCTACCGCATCGCACTACTGCTGGTCGCTGTAGTGCTTGGGCTCGGCGTCCCAGTTGGCGTGATGCTGGGGCTGGTTGCCGGCTACGCCGGCGGCTGGGTCGATACGATCATCATGCGGATTACGGACACGTTCCTCGCGCTCCCGCCGCTCGTATTGGCACTTGCTATCGCGTCAGCCTTCGAACCAACCCTCGAGATCGCGATGTTTGCTATCGCGTCGCTCTGGTGGACGTGGTACGCACGGCTGGCCCGCGGACTGGCCGGGAGTCTGTCGGACGAGGAGTACGTGCAGGCGGCGGAACTTGCGGGTGCGAGCACGACGCACATCCTCTTCCGGGAGCTGCTGCCGAACTGCCTCTCGCCGCTGTTGGTCAAAGCGACGCTCGACGCTGGAATCGTAGTCCTGACTGGTGCGTCGCTGTCGTTCATCGGCCTCGGCGTCCAGCCCCCCAGACCGGGGCTCGGAACGATGGTCGCGAACGGCACCCAGTATCTGCCTGCCGAGTGGTGGATCAGCATTTTCCCGGGGTTCGCTATCTTCGTCCTCGTGATGGGGTTCAACATGCTCGGGGATGGCCTGCGTGACCTCTTCGACGTGGAGGTAGAGCAATGAGCGACGATGCTCCACTGCTCTCAGTTCAGGACCTCTCTGTCGGCTTCGAGGGCTTCGACGGCTACGCGGCCGTCGTCGACGGCGTCGACCTGACGGTCGAACACGGCGAGGTCGTTACCATCGCCGGCGAGACCGGGTGTGGCAAATCCGTGACGACTAAGGCTATCACTGGCCTGCTCGACGAGCCGCCAGCACGCGTTTCCGGAACTGTCGAGTTCGACGGACAGGATCTCCGTGACCTCCCGGACGACGAACGCCGGGCACTGAACGGGGACCGAATTAGCGTGATATTCCAGAACCCGCTGTCGAGCCTGAACCCCGTGTTCACTATCGGCGAGCAACTCACCGACACTGCACAGTTCGGCGGGCATGGAGATACTGGCATCGTCGGGTACCTCCGACGTCGACTCTCGTCGGGAGACCGATCAGCCGCCCGCGAGCGCGTGCTAGAACTCCTCAAAGAGGTCCGGATGCCCGACCCGGAGTCCGTAATGGACAGCTATCCATCGGAGCTCTCCGGCGGAATGCGACAGCGAGCGATCATCGCGCAGGCGCTCCTGAACGAACCTGATTTGCTCATCGCTGATGAGCCGGGGTCCGCGCTTGACGTGACTGTCCACGACGAAATCCTCTCGTTGCTCGAAGATCTCATCGAAGAACGGGACATGAGTATCCTGATGATTACGCACAACCTCGGGGTCGCTCGACAGTTGAGCGACCGGGTCTACATTATGTACGGCGGTCGCATCGCGGAAACCGCACCGACGGCAGCGATATTCGATACGCCACGCCATCCGTACACGCAGGGGTTGATCGCGTCTATCCCTCGCCTGTCCGGCGAGTCGATGGCTGGTGGCATCGGCGGGTCAGTCCCGGAGTACACGGCCCCGCCGCTCGGGTGTCGGTTCCACCCGCGCTGTCCGTACGCCGACGACAGCTGTCGGTCCAGCGAACCGCCGGCAGTGTCGTTTGGCGATGCGGCCAGGTCCGCCTGTGTACGTCACGCTGAAGGGGACGCGGGTCCGGTGCCGACGCTCGAAGAGACGAAACGGCGGCTCTCGGAGCCGGAGCGGACGCCGGCGGAGGGACACCGATGAGTGGCCCCGTACTCGAAGTCCAAGACTTAAAAAAACACTTCCCGGCCGAAGGGCTGTTCTCGTCTGACCCGCCGGCGAAAGCGGTCGACGGTGTCTCTTTCAGCATCGACGAAGGCGAGACGCTCGCCCTGATTGGGGAATCCGGGAGCGGGAAGTCCACAGTCGCAAAGACCATCATCGACATCCACGAGACGACCGCGGGGCTCATCCGGTTCAACGGCCAGGATATCACCAACCCGATTCGACAGCAACTGGCCGAGATGCGCTCGGAGATACAACTGGTCTTCCAAGACCCGACGTCCTGTCTGAACCCACGCCGGACCATCCGGAAGTCACTCCTGGTCCCGCTGAAAGCGACCGGGGTTCCTCGCTCGGAACGCGAGGAACGAGTCAGGCAGATGCTGGAGCGGGTCGGGCTCAACGACGAATACCTGTACAAGTACCCACACGAACTGAGCGGCGGCCAGAAACAGCGCGTGAACATCGCTCGCGCACTGGCTGTCGAACCGTCCCTGCTATTGCTGGATGAACCGACCAGCGCGCTTGACGTGAGCGTGCAGGCGAAAATAATCTCGTTGCTGGAGGATATCCAGGCGGAATTCGACCTCACGTACCTCTTTATCACGCACGACCTTTCGCTCGTGCGGAACTTCGCGGACGAAACGGCCGTCATGTACCTCGGTGAGATACAGGAGCAGGGGCCGACCGACCGGCTCTTCGAGAACCCCCGGCATCCCTACACGCGGTCGCTACTGTCGTCTATCCCCGTCACGTCCCGGCAAGAGGAGGCGCTCAAACCGGACAGCGAGGGGCTGGACGGCGAAGTTCCGGGTGCGCGAAACCTACCGTCGGGCTGTCGGCTCCACCCGCGCTGTCCACACGCGACCGAAGACTGTGCAATGAGACATCCAGAACAGTACGACGTACACGACCGAGACGTACGGTGTATCGCATACGAAGACGGAGCAGACGGATTCGACCGACTCCGTGAGCAGGCACCTATCGCGGGTGGTTCCGATGGCAGCTGACCTCCGTGTCGTCGGAGGAACCCTCGCCACGGCGCAGGGAACCCTCGACTCGGGATTCGCCGTCGAGGACGGGACTATCGTCGCCGTCGGTGACGAGCGTCACCTTCCCGACGCGGACCACACGCTGGATGTGTCGGGGAACATGGTCCTGCCGGGAGTCGTCGACCCACACGTCCACATAAACGGATTCAATTCTATCGACACCTATGAGACCGGGACGGCGGCGGCGGCCCGTGGTGGCGTCACCACCGTCATCAACTTCGCGTGGCAAACGTGGACCGGCGAGCGCGAACGCGACGCGACCGGCTCGGTGTGGGCCGAGAGCGGATCGCTTCTGGACGCTATCGACCGCCAGCGGGATAGTGCGTCAGAAGCGTATGTCGACTACGGGCTCCACGCGACGGTGACCGCCGAGGACCGCTCTGTCTTCGACGAGTTCGAAGCGGTCGTGGAGGCAGGCGTCCCGTCGTTCAAGTTCTTCACCGTGTATGATGTTGGTGTCTCCAACGGGTTCCTCCGGCTCGCCTTCGAACGCCTTGCGGACCTCGACGCGGTTGCGGTCCTGCATACCGAAGACGATTCGGTGTGTCAGGCGTTGACCGAACAGCGGCGTCGCGCCGGGCGCGGCCACCCGACGGACTACCCTGGCGCGCGTCCGGACTACGCGGAAGCGATGGCGCTGTCGGACGCCGTGTCGCTGGCGACCGAGACCGACTGCAAGTACTACGGCATCCACACCACCTCACAGGCCGCCGTGGAGGAACTCGCGGCGGCACGCGAGGACGGAACGCGCGTTCGCGGGGAAACGTGTCCACACTTCACGACGCTCACCGCGGATGCGTACGAAAAGCAGGGAACGCTCGCGCTCCAGTCGCCTCCACTTCGGGGCGAGGACGACGTCGAAGCGATGTTCGAATCGCTTCGGAGCGGCGCGCTCGATGTCGTGTCCACGGACCACGTCGCGTCGACGCGGGCGGAGAAGGCCGTCGAGAACTGGTGGGACTGTCCGTTCGGCGTCAACAGCCTCCAGACGGCGCTCCCGGTGTTTCACGACGAGGCGGTCAACCGGCGCGGACTCCCCTATTCCTTCCTCGTCCGGGTCCTGTCCAGAAACCCCGCCGAGACGTTCGGTCTCCCACAGAAGGGCCGGCTGGCTGTGGGGGCCGACGCCGACTTCGTCGTGTTAGACCCGACAGCGTCATACGAGATCTCGGCGGCGGAGAACGCTTCTATCGCCGATTACTCGATATACGAGGGCCGGGAAGTCACCGGGAAAGTCCTCGAAACCTACCTCAGGGGGCACCGCGTCGCCGACGACGACGGTGTCATCGGGGACCCGTGCGGGGAGTTCCTCGCCCGCGACGTTCCGACATGGGATCCGCAGGGAGGGATGGTATAGTGGACGCCACCATTGACATCGACGCCGATTCGCTCCGGACGGATATCGAACGGACCGGCGACTTCGGCAGCGTCGACGCCGAAACCGGGCTCGGCCGGACCGCACTTCCGGCGGACGATGCCAACGTGCGGGCGAGAGAGTACCTCGTCGAACGGATGGAATCGGTCGGGCTCGACGTTCGGGTCGACGCTGTCGGGAACATCGCCGGCCGGTGGACCCCGTCTGCGGGTGACCCGAATGCCGCACCGGTCGTGGCGGGAAGCCACCTTGACTCTGTTCCCAGAGGCGGCATCTTCGACGGACTCCTCGGAGTCTACGCCGCGCTCGAAGCGGTCCGAGCCGTTCGAGACAGCGGCGTCGCCGTCGAGCGGCCGCTGGAGGTCGTCTCGTTTACCGGCGAAGAGGGGACGCGGTTTGCCGACGGCGTCCTCGGCTCCTCGGTCGCCGCCGGGGAGTTGTCGGTCGAGGACGCTCTAGACCTCTCCGACGGCCGCGTCTCTCTGGGCACAGCGCTGGAGGAAGCCGGTTTCCGCGGAACCGGCCGTCTCGACGCGAGCGAGTGGCACGCCTGGCTCGAGCTCCACATCGAACAGGGTGGGCACCTCGAAGAGGCGGGCGTTCCCCTGGGTATCGTTACCGACATCACTGGTACGTCGCGGGGACACGTCAGTATAGACGGGCGGGCCGCCCACTCCGGGACGACGGGGATGCACGCGCGTCGGGACGCGTTGGTCGCGGCGAGCGAGTTCGTCCTCAATGTCGAGGAGACGGCGACCGAAATCGCCACCACGGGGACGGGAACGGCGGTCGGTACGGTCGGCCGCCTTAACCCCGAACCGAACGTCGTCAACGTCGTTCCGGGGAACGTATCGATGCGTCTCGACCTCCGGTCCGTCGACCAATTGGAGATCGACCGTCAGGTCCGAGCTGTCGAGACGTCCCTGGACGATCTGGAACACGAGCACGGCGTCGAAACGTCGCTCGACATCCCGTACGAAATCCCGCCGACACGACTCTCAGAGCGCGTTCGGGACACCGTGGAGACAGCGGCCTCCCGGCACGGAGTCGAGACGCTCACGCTCCACTCCGGCGCGGGCCACGACACGATGCAGGTCGCCAATGTGACCGACGCAGCGTTGTTGTTCGCGCCGTCTACGGGCGGCTATTCTCACTCACCCAAGGAATGGGCAGACTGGTCGGACTGTGCCGTGGCGACGCGGGTCCTCGCGGAGAGTCTCGCACTGCTTGCATCGAACACTGAGCAACACCACACGTACGAATGATAGAGATTCAGACCGACGAGACGACGCTTACAGCTGAGCTACACGAACAGCGAGCCCCCGAAACCGTCGCAGCCCTCAGAGAAATGCTGCCGCTGCGCTCGGAGTTGATGCACGTCCGCTGGAGCGGCATCGCAACGTGGATCAACATCGACGAGGTCGACCTTCCGGAACTTCCCCGAGAGAACCACACGACGTACCCGTCGCGTGGCGACCTCTTGCTCTATCCGGGCTATCGAAACGACGCGGAAATACTGCTCCCCTGCGGACCGACCTGTTTCAAGAGTCAGGCCGGCGAACTCGCGGGGAACCACGTTGCGACAGTCGATGCGAGCGCCGAGGAACTCCGACAACTCGAACGGACGACACTCCGCGACGGCATTCAGGAGGTCGTCATCAGGGAGGTACAGCGGTGACCGACATCGCGGTCCAGCGGTACACGAAGGGTCACCCGGAGCAGGCCTGACAGAACTCCCGTGACGCGCTCCGAGAACAGAAAGGGTGAAAAAAAGCCCATCTCTGAGTGTATGTGGCCCTATTGAAATTCTTACATGAGACTTAAATATACTGAAACACTATATATTTATATACCAATCAAATATAAGTATATAGTCACTCTATCTGTCGATACAATAGGGGAACACGTCCGTATATATGACTAGATTGCCCGAGAACAAGACTGAAGCCGATGCTGTTAACGATGGTCGCGGACAGCCGTGGAAAACTAGTGTGGGCAGCGACGCTCTCACCCGGCACTCGCAACGAGCAGGAACGTCTCCGGTCGCACCGCCTCGAACTCGATCGTGAAACCGTGCTGGCGGAGCGCGTCCGTGGCCTCGCCAGCGGAAAACCGCTCGTCGACGGGCGGGCCGTTGCTACCACTGCCGGAAGCCGCCCAATCGGCGATGGCGAACGTCCCGCCTGACTTGAGCACTCGTGCGACCTCGTTCAGCGCCCCGTCGCTAGCGAACTCGTGGTAGGTCATCGTCGAGAACACCCCGTCGAGACTGCTGGTATCGAACGGGAGGTCGTCGACCCCGCTCGTCACGAGGTCGACGTTGTCAGGGACGCCTTTCTCTCGGTAGTAGTCGTGCATCGCGTCCTGGATATCGACGGCGTACACGTGATCAACGTCCGGTGCGATGTCGTCGGTGTAGAACCCGGTCCCGCTCCCGAGGTCCGCGACCGTCTCGTCACTGTCGGGTGATAGCGCCCAGCGGAGCTCTTCCGCGGAGAGGGAGCGGTACCGTTGCTGTGCGTCTTCGAGCTTGTCGGCTCGGCCGGCGTCAAACGTGTGATACCCCATGTTAGAGGTTCCGGAACGCCTCGTCGACGATTTCGCCGGTGTCGGCGACGATGTCCCCCATCTCCTCGTTGTCGGGTGCCATCCCGACGAGGCGGGCGATACGCATAATCGAGACGTGATAGACGCGCTGTCGGCCGGGTTCTTCTTCCCAGATGACGACGTTACAGGCCATGAGCGCCCCGATTTTGTTGTCTGTCGCATCGAGAGCGCGGTCAGCGACTTCGGGGTTGCAGGCCCCCAGCACGTAGTAGGGGTCACGACCCGCGTCGACCTTCTCGTTGAGCATTTCGGAGGGCGAGAACTCGACGGGGACACCGAATCCGGCGTCGGTGAACACGTCTCGGACGTGTTCTATTGCGTCTTCGTGACTCATTTCGAGCGTCGTCTGTTGTTCGCCGATGTCATCAGGGTCGATGGGGAGTACCATTCGTGTATTGTATTGTGCCTACAGAACAAAGGCTCTTCGGATACACTGTCGTGTGGTCAGAGGGGCCTCTGGTCACCTATCCAGCCAGAAGGCTCGCTGTTCACTGGTACTACGGCCGTAGCAGCAACCGACACTCGACCGATTGCGTAGGCTCTCGTGGTCAGAGTGGTTCTTCAGTGGCCAGTCAACGATGTCGACAGCGGGCACTGTCACGTGCATCGAACACGGACACCTGCCGAAGCCATTCACGCCAGGAAATATCTTCACAGGGGCTAATATGCGACTTTGGGCTGCCTCGTTACACGTTTCGGGCGGCGTGGCAGTAACGCTGAAAACGAGAATTCTCGGCTGTCAACGGTCCACTCATAAACAACTTTCCGCGCGAGACAGTATTGTATTATATGTACAAAATAATTAAGTCCGTCCGGCTTGAACAAGAGAGCGATGACTGACGACGAACTAGAGGAGATCAGACGCAAAAAACTGAATGAGCTCCGTAACACAGGCGAAGCGGGAAGTAACGATGGATCAGAACCAGCGCGTGCTTCCGAGCCGATTTCGGTCGACGGCAAGCCAGAGCTGACCGACACAGCCGCTGAGCACGATGTCCTTCTGGTCGATTTCTACGCAGACTGGTGTGGGCCATGCCAGATGCTCGAACCCGTCGTCGAAACGATCGCCGCTGAAACCGCTGCGACAGTGGCAAAAGTCGATGTCGACGCGAACCAGCAACTCGCCGCGGAGTACGGCGTCCGGGGGGTTCCGACGCTGCTCCTGTTCGCTGACGGGGAGCCGGTCGAGCGACTCGTCGGGATGCAGGACGAAGCGCAACTGCGTTCCGTAATCGAAGAGTATGCTTGATTCGGGCGGGTAGCAAGCTTATCCTGGGCGAAACGGGAACCAACCCCCTCTCACAAGCTAAGGAACTCGTAGCGGTTCATTTGGCACCTTCCGGACGTTCGTGTACGACGTTTAGCGCTCGCGTCCTGTCGATCAATAGCCCACAGTATTGTATTCTCCGCGAAATGCTTTTGCGTGTACTGATCCAATTACGAGATATGGCCGATATGTCGTTGATCGTCGACCACCCGAAAATGGTCTTGACGGCAGCAAACATCTTCGACGGCAGTGACCACGCATGAGCAACGCTACTCCCCCCGCCTTCGTTCGAGACCACCGTGAGGAACTGATCACACTCGCCCTCGATCTCCTGGCGATCGACACGTCGAACCCGCCCGGGGATACGCGTGAGATTGTGACCGAAATCGAGGGAGTCCTCGACCCGCTTCCGGTCGATGTCGAGCGGTTCGCAGTCGACCCGGCGAAGCCGAACCTTCTCGTTGGGATTCGCGGTGAGTCGGACCGAACGCTGCTGTACAACGGACACCTTGATACGGTTCCCTTCGAGGCCGACGCGTGGACTCACGATCCGCTCGGCGAGCGCGTCGACGACCGCGTGTACGGTCGCGGCGCGACCGATATGAAAGGTGCCGTGGCGTCGATGCTGCTCGCTATCCAGGCTTTCGCCGCCGCCGACGCTGAGCCGCCTGTCACGCTCCTGTTTGCCTTCGTGAGCGACGAGGAAGTGGGCGGAGACGCCGGCCTGACTGCGCTGCTTGAGGCGGAACAGCTCGACGCCGACGCGTGCGTAATCGGCGAGCCGACCTGCGAGTCGGGCCGTCACTCCGTCACCGTTGCTGACCGGGGCAGCATCTGGTTGACACTCGAAGCGAGCGGTGAGGGGGCCCACGGTTCCCGGCCGATGCTGGGCATCAACGCGGTCGACCGACTCTACGATGCTGTCGAGACGCTGCGGGACCGCTTTGGCTCCAGGCGACTCGAGATAGATCCCGACGTGGAGCCGATCGTCGACGAGTCGGTCGCATACTACGCCCCGTCACTGGGCGAGGATGTCGCTCGTGATCTGTTCCGGTACCCCTCTATCAACCTCGGTGTTCTCGAAGGCGGCGATGCGATAAACAGCGTCCCGCAGTCCGCCCGCGCCGAAATCGACATCCGACTGACCGCCGGGGTTGAGACGCCCGACGTGCTCTCGGAGATCCGGTCCTGTGTCGCCGACTGCGAGGGGATTACGATCACCGACGTCGCCTGGAGCGTCGGGACCGCTGAGGGGGCCGACAGCCCGCTCGTCGAAGCTGTCACGTCGACGGCAGCGGATGTCACAGGTGAACGCGTCTTCCGACGGAGTGCCACGGGCGGCGGCGATGCCAAGACGCTCCGGAACGCGGGCATCCCGACCGTCGAGTTTGCGCTCGGGACCGATACCGTCCACGCCCCCGACGAGTACGTCCCGGTCGATGTGCTCGTCGACAATGCAGCCGTCTACACGAGACTGCCGGCAGTGTGGGCGTCACAGACAGCACCGTAACAGTCCGCCGAGGCGTGGTTTTCCTGGCGCGACCGCTCCGGTGGTCACCGTCCATCGAGTAAGACTTAGGTGTCTGTATTGCGTACTTATGGATATGGAGCACAATATTGGGCCCTCGGATAGACTGACTCGAATAGCTGTTGGCCTCGGGCTGGCAGTCGTTGGACTGGCGACGCTCGGTGGTCTGCTGGGTCTCGGGACCACAATCGGTGCCGTCGCGACACTGCTGGGTGTCGTCCTCCTTGTAACCGGCCTCGTCCGGGTTTGTCTCTTGTACCGGCTACTGGGTATCGACACGTCGGGTTCCCGATAGGAATGGACCGGTTCCGGAACACCGGCCAGCCCGACTGGGACTGGTGGAGCAAACTCTGGCCAACGCCCGGCGCGACGCTCCGGACACTTGGTGTCGAATCCGGCGAGTCGGTCGCCGAGGTCGGCTGTGGCAGCGGGTACTTTGCGCTCCCGTCCGCCCGAATCGCCGAGCCCGGGCCGGTGTACGCGCTCGATCTGGATGCGGATCTCCTCGACGAACCCGAACACCGCGCCGACCAACAGGGGATCGAGAACGTCGTTCCGATCCACGGCGATGCCCGGAACCTACCATCGGCGCTCCCTGCCCGCGTCGACACGCTCGTGGTGGCAAACACGTTGCACGGTGTCGACGATCAGTCCGGCTTTATTCGGCAGGCCTTTCGCGCGATTGAGCCAGGCGGGAGCCTACTCGTCGTGAACTGGCACGACCGCCCCCGCGAGACCACGACTGTAGCCGACGAGCCGCGGGGGCCACCGACGACGCTTCGGATGACGCCAGCGGCAACCGAGGATGCGGTGCTCTCGGTGTCGGAACTCACGCTTGATCGGCAGGTCGAACTGCCGCCGTACCACTACGCGCTCGTGTTCACCCGGTAGATATCGCGTCGGGCTCCCAGCGGTTCTGTACTCGCTGTACGCGCGATACTCTCGCACCACTGCGCCGAATTCACCTGTTTTCACGCTCTTGGAATCATCGTGCAATACTAATACGGGTGAGTCCCAACTATCTTCTGTGAGATTCCCATGACTGACATCGAACCCGACGAAACCGTTGACGCTCGAGGCGCAGCCTGTCCTGGTCCGTTGATGGACCTCATCGGAACGATCCGGGATGTCGAATCCGGTGACGTGGTTCGGCTCCTGAGCGACGCTGAACAGTCGCTCACGGACGTTCCGGAGTGGGCCGAAGAGGCCGGCAACGAACTGCTCGCTGTCGAGGAACTCGACGACCACAACGCGTTCTACGTGGAGAAATCATGACCGAGCACGTCGTCATCGTCGGTGGCGGGACCGGTGGGACCGTCCTCGCGAACGACCTCGCCGACCGACTGGACGCCGAACTCGACGCCGGCGACGTCCGAATCACGCTGATCAACGACGGGCCCGACCACGTGTACAAGCCGGTCTGGCTGTACGTGCCGTTCGGACAACGCGAACCGGAAGACGGTCGGCGACCGCTCGACGAGCTCGTCGACGACGCCGTCGACCTTCGAATCGACCGCGTGACCGCAATCGACACCGAAGCCCAGCGACTACGGTTCAACGGCACCGCTCCGTCAGTCAGCTACGATTACCTCGTGCTGGCGACCGGGTCCACGCTAGAGCCCGAACAGATCCCCGGCCTCGCGGAAGGCGGGCACGACTACTACAGCGAATCGGGCTCGACCGCCCTCCGTGACGAACTGCTGGAGTTCACCGAAGGGCGCCTCGTGTTGAGCGTCATCGGCTCACCGCATATGTGCCCGGCGGCACCACTCGAATTCGTCTTCATGGCCGACGACTGGTTCCGCGAGCGCGGGCTCCGCGAGGACGTCGACATCACCTACACGTACCCCATCCAGCGCGTCCACGGCAACCCTCACATCGCTGAATGGGCCCGACCGATTATGGACGAACGCGGCATCGAGGTCGAGACGTTCTTCAACGCCGAGGAAGTCGACCCGGATTCGGAGACGCTCACCTCGATGGAGGGGACCGACCTCGACTACGACCTCCTCGTGACGATTCCGCCCCACGGCGGTATCGACCTCATCGAAGAGGCGGGGCTCGGCGACAATGGCTGGGTCGACGTCGACAAGCACACGCTCGAAGCCGAGGCCGCCGATAACGTCTACGCGCTCGGCGACACCGCCGATACCGGCGTCCCGAACGCGGGCAGCGTCGCCCACTATCAGGCCGGTGTCGTCGGTCAGCGCCTCGCCAGTCAAATCCGCGGTCGTCCGGCGACAGCGACCTACGACGGGAAGACGCTGTGTTTCATCGAGACGGGGATGGACGCGGCGTCGTTCGTCGAGTTCGACTACGAGAATCCACCGTCGCCGGCGCCGCCCTCGGAGAAGCTCCACTGGTCGAAGCTGGCGTACAACGAGTCCTATTGGCTGACTGCACGAGGACTGCTCTGACCATGTCCGAACAGCAGAACGCCGAGCAGTCCGAACTGGAGGCGGCCATCGAACAGGACCCCGAGGCGGTCGCCGAGTTCGTGGAGCGCCTCGACGCCGTCAACGAGCTGCTGGACGTGCTCTCGCTGGGTGAGAGCGCGCTCGACGACGGGATGGTCCGCGAGCTCTCGGCGACTGGGTCGACGCTGGCGGAGTCCGCGGACGGACTGGCGACCGACGAGACCGTGGCGCTGGCCGAGGCGGTCGGAGCGAACGGCGACGACCTGCGGGAGGCACTCGACACGCTGCTCGAACTCCAGCGCAGCGGTACGCTCGACGAGCTGGCCGAGCTCGCGGAAGTCGGGTCGCTGGCGACCGCGGCCCTCGACGACGAGATGGTCACGTCGCTGGCCGGCACCGGCGCCGCGCTCGGTGAGGTCGCGCAGACGGCGTCCGACGACGACACCCGCGAAGGCATCGAGACGCTGCTGGAGAGCGTCGGTGAAGCGGAGCAGAGCTCCCCCGAGCAGGTCGGGGCGGTTGGTCTGCTTCGCGGATTACGCGAACCGGATGTCCAGTACGGACTGGGCTACCTGCTGGCGCTTGCAGGGGCGCTCGGCCGTGCGAAATCCACCGAGAAGTCACACTAACCGCTCCCTCCGAGTCGGGCCACTCTCCCAGTCGATATAGACGGGGGGAGTGACCAAACTGTATTGTATTGTGAAGTGATCCTAACACTACCAAACATACAGTGCGTAGAGCCTGGTAATGGCAACACGGATAGCGGAGACGGACCGCGTGATCTCGCGCGGTGACGACGACATCGTGACCACGAGACGCGAATCCAACTGCGAGGTCAGACGCCGTCGAATCCCCGACCACGCCTTCTACTGTATCCGGATCGACGACCTCGGCTAGCGGCGGATCGAGTGTGACCGGCTCGGCGCCCTCCCCTCGGCGACGGCATCGACGACCCGGGGAATCGGGTTCTCGAATCTGTTCACCGGAGTTCAGACGAGAAGCTGGATATCGGCGTCGGCCATGTCTTGGAGGGCGGTCGCCGCGCCGACGCCAGTGGTGACACCGTCGTAGAAGTCGTCCTCGTCGTAGTCCATCAGATCGATGGTCATCTGGCAGGCCTGGAACTCCACGCCCATGTCCAGGCTCGTCTCCAGCAACTCCTCGATGGAGGCGGTGTCGTTGTCCGCGATCCTCTTCTCCATCATTCTCGTCGTCATCCGGTCCATGCCAGGGAGCGCGGCGACGGCGTTCGGCACGGGCATGTTGGGGTTGCCGACGGAACTGAGCTTGAGGTTCTTCGAACGCTCCTCGTGGAGGATGTCCAGTCCCCAGAACGTGTGGAAGACCGTCACGTCGTAGCCGAACGCGGCCGCGGTGCTGGCGAGGATGAGCGGCGGGTACGCCATGTCGAGGGTGCCCTTCGTCGCGATGATACTCATCTTCTTGGCGTCGTCCTCGTCAGTTGCCTCGGCGAGCGCGTCCTCCAGTTCGTCAACGCGTGCAGCCAGCTCCACACGGGACGGCGTGTCATCGGCCGGCGTGTCGGGTGTGTCCGTGCTCATCGTCACTCCGTCTTGCGGACGTAGTGTTTGTACACGTCGTCGCCTTCCGCTTGGTCGACGAGCTCGACGCCCTTGGTGCCGGACGCCCACCCGTCGATGTCACTCACACTCCCCGGATCGGTCGCCACCACTTCGAGGACCTCACCTTCGGCAAGGTCATCGATGGCGGACTTCGTCTTTACAACTGGCATGGGGCACGATGCACCTTTGACGTCGAGCGTCTCCGTGATGTCGAATTCAGCACTCATTGGTTATCTGCTCCGTTAGCCTGTATTGGAGCTAACGCACAATACCCGCTGCCTAAGTAAAAGATTGTCGGTACTTGTGGAGACTACAAACTACTATCTACCCGAACATCCGGTTCGACGGGTCCTAAACCATTAGCTGTGGGCGAGGAGGATTTCTGAGGCGATATCCGAGTGAAGTAGTATTGTTTAAAATTGGAATTACTATGAGAATGCTTTTGTACGTCCACCCGGTACAACAGCCTGCACAACATGAACGCCGACGACTTCCCGACTCCGGACGTCGACGTGGAATCCGTCGACCCCGCGGCGCTGAAGGACCGTATCGACGCCGGCGAGGACGTGACGCTCCTTGACGCGCGCATGCAATCGGACTACGAAGAGTGGCGCATCGACGGCGAGACCGTCACGTCGATCAACGTCCCGTACTTCGAGTTCCTCGAGGACGACATCGACGAGGGTGTCCTCGCCCGAATTCCCGACGACCGTGGAGTGACCGTCCTGTGTGCGAAGGGCGGCGCCAGCGAGTACGTCGCGGGCACGCTCGCCGAGCGTGGCTACGACGTCGACCACCTCGAGGAGGGGATGAACGGCTGGGCGAGCATCTACGAGGCCGTCGAAGTCGAGCGTTACGACGGCGCCGGAACGCTGCTGCAGTACCAGCGGCCCTCTTCGGGCTGTCTCGGCTACCTGCTGTACGGCGACGGCGAGGCGGCGATCATCGACCCGCTACGGGCGTTCACTGACCGGTACCTCGCCGATGCTGACGACCTCGGTGTCGACCTGCAGTACGCGCTGGACACGCACGTCCACGCCGACCACATCTCGGGCGTGCGCGACCTCGACGACGACGGTGTCGAGGCCGTCATCCCCGAGGCTGCTGTCGACCGTGGTGTCACGTACGCGGACGATCTGACCACGGCCGCGGACGGTGACACCGTCCAGGTCGGCGACGCCACCATCGAGGTCGTCTACACGCCCGGTCATACGACCGGAATGACCTCGTACCTCGTCGACGACAGTCTGCTCGCGACCGGCGACGGGCTGTTCGTCGAGAGCGTCGCCCGCCCGGACCTCGAGGAGGGCGACGACGGCGCCCCGGACGCCGCGCGCATGCTCTACGAGTCGCTGCAGGAGCGCGTGCTGACGCTGCCCGACGACACGCTCGTCGGCGGTGCGCACTTCAGCGACGCCGCCGAACCCGCGGCCGACGGCACCTACACCGCGCCCATCGGCGAACTCCTCGAAGAGATGGATGCACTCACCATGGACGAGGACGCGTTCGTGGACCTGATCCTCTCGGACATGCCGCCGCGACCGGCCAACTACGAGGAGATCATCGCGACGAACCTCGGCCAGAACGCCGTCGACGACGAGGAAGCGTTCACGCTGGAGCTCGGCCCGAACAACTGCGCAGCCAGCCAGGACTCCCTCGCGGGTGACTGAAGACGCCGATGGTCACTGACCCAGTACTGCTCCAAGCGGCTGCCGACCTGTTCCCCAACGGGATCAGTCGGTACGCCGTCGGCGGACTGCTTGTCGGTCTCGGAACCGTTCTGATCTACATCGGAACGGGAATCCCAGCCGGGGCGAGTACGTTCCTGGAGTCGACGCTGTCGTACGTCTCCGACCAGTCCCGCTTCCAGCAGTACGTCGGCTCGCGTGACTGGCGGGTCGTGTTCACCGCGGGCATCATCCTGGGCGGGCTGTTGTTCGCGGCGACGTTCCAGTCCGGGCTGGTCACGAGTTCGCTGTACGAGCCGGGGACGACCGGCCAACTGTACGAGGTTGCCGGCGTGACGCTCTGGACGACCGACGTCCAGCCGTGGCGACTGTTCGGCGGCGGCATCCTCGTCGGCATCGGAACTCGGATCGGCAAGGGCTGTACGTCCGGGCACGGCGTCTGCGGCGTCGGTTCGGCGTCGAAGACGTCGCTGGTCGGCGTGCTGACGTTCCTGACGGTCGCGATCGGGACCGCACAGGTCGTCGCCGCGCTGGGGGTGAGTCCGTAATGGCCGATCGGCATCCGCTGTTCAAGCCGCTGATCTTCGTCGGCGGCATCGTCTTCGGGTTCGGGCTCGGGTTCAGCCACATGGCCCGTCCGGAGGTGGTGCTGCACTTCCTCCAGTTCGAGGATCTGGGCCTCCCGTTCGTGATGTTCGGCGCCGCAATCGTCTCCGGGATCGCGTTCGCGCTGCTGCCCCGCATCCGGGACGCCGCGCCGCTCACGGGGGATCCCTACGAGCGGCGCCTGAAGCCGTTCGACCGCAATGTGTTGGTCGGCGGCGCCGTCTTCGGCGTCGGCTGGGGCCTTTCGGGCATCTGTCCGGGTGCCGCCTACGCGAGTCTCGGCGTCGGCAACGTCACGATCCTCTGGGCGCTCGCCGGAATGTTCCTCGGCGCGTACGCCCAGGGCTACTGGCGGAGCCACAGCCAGGCGCGTGACACCGCCGCGACGGGCGCCGACTAATTACTTCTATGGACCCCGCTCTCGTCGCCCTCTTCGCCGGTGCAGCGCTCGCGAGCCTGTTCATGGCCTGGGTGATCGGCGCCGGGTCGAGCGGCGCAACGCCGTACGCTCCCGCCGTCGGCGCCAACGCTATCGCGACGATGCGCGCCGCGTTCCTCGTCGGCGTCTTCGGTTTCGCCGGTGCCGTTACCCAGGGCGGCAACGTCTCGGAAGCCATCGGCAGCGGCCTCGTCGGCGGCATCAATCTCCCGGTCGCCGGGGTCATCCTCGTGCTCGTGTTGGGCGCGGGGCTGATGGCGGTCGGCATCACGACCGGTTATCCGATTGCGACTGCGTTCACCGTGACCGGTGCTGTAATCGGCGTCGGCCTCGCCCTCGGCGGGATTCCGGTCTGGTCGAAGTACCAGCAGATCGCCGCCGTCTGGGTACTGACGCCGTTCGTCGGCGGTGGTATCGCATTCGGCATCGCGAGCCTCCTCCCGCGTCCCGACGTCCCCGAGCGGTACAGTATACCCATACTTGCCGGGCTCGTCGGGGCCGTCCTCGTGAACGTTCAGTTCAGCTTCCTGGGTGAGGGGAGTGCGGCAGGAACCGTTCGCGGTCTCGGACAGCGGGTGCTGGCAGTCGACGGACTCGCGTCGGCGGTCGGGATTACCGGCATCGCGGCGCTGGCCGTCGCGGCCGTTGTCTGGTGGGACGTCAGCCGTGACGAACGCGGCGGCTTGCGTCGGATGCTACTGGCGCTCGGATCGCTCGTGGCGTTCTCCGCGGGCGGGAGTCAGGTCGGGCTCGCCGTCGGGCCGTTGCTGCCGCTGCTCGACGAGATAGGGATGGTTTCGACGTTCGCCGTGCTCGTCGGAGGCGGTTTGGGGATGCTCGTTGGCTCGTGGACGGGCGCACCGCGGATGATCAAGTCGCTCGCACAGGATTACTCGTCGCTCGGGCCGCGGCGCTCCATCTCGGCGCTCGTGCCGTCGTTCCTGATTGCACAGCTGGCGGTGTTGCTGGGCGTCCCGGTCTCGTTCAACGAGATCGTCGTCAGCGCCATCATCGGGAGCGGCGCCGCGGTCGGCGGCCGGGAAGCGATCGACGCACAGAAGATTCTTCTGACGGTGGGAGCGTGGGTCGGGTCGTTTGTCCTCTCGTTCGCGCTCGCGTACGGCGTTGCGTTCCTCCTCTTGTAGGCGGCGACGAGGGAACGCTGTACTGTTTGCTGTCTGCTTTTTGACTCTTCACGCCAATGTGGCGGCCGTGGTGCTGATCGTCGATTCCCTCAGACTGCCCGGGGCGGCGGAACGAGGAAGACGTTCCCCGTCGCCTGTGCGACGACTTCCTCGGAGACACTCCCTAACAGGAGCCGCCGGATACGGCTTCGTCCCTTCGACCCAACGAGGATCGTCGACGGCGTTACCTCCGCTTCGACGGCGAGGATTTCGTCGGCGGGATCGCCGTGCCGGACCTCGATCCGTGTCTCGATACCCCAGTTTTCCAGCGTGCTCGCGTGCTCAGCCAGCTTCTCCTGTGGGCTGATGTCGCCGTCGACGCCTTCGTCTTTCGGCGACCGAACGTGAACGAGAGTTGCCTCTTCGGCCGCGTGACGGAGGTACGAGAAGGCGTCGAATGCTCGGTCGGCGTTCTCAGAAAAGTCCGTCGCGAAGAGAATACGCTGAAAGAGGTGCTCCCGGAGAACGTCGGGGTCGTCGGTCGCCCGCTCGACGCGGTTGACCAATAGCGGAACGACAGTAGTCCGCGCGAGGTTGCGTGCGGTTGAGCCGATGATGCGATTCTCCAGCGGGCTCTGGCCCCGTGAGCCGACAACCGATACATCGGCGTGGACGGTCTCAGCGATACCGTTGATACGTCGATAGGGGGTTCCACGGACGACATGCGTCTCGACATCGAACCCTGCAGCTTCTATTACCGTCCGATACTGATCTAGCCCCTGTTGGCGTCGCTCCTCAAAATTCACGCCGGGCATTCCGGAGTGGACGTTCGCCGGAACGACTGTCACGAGATGGATCGTATCGATGCCGATACGGCCTAGGCACTTGAGACAGGTTTCGTTCTCTATTGCAGCCTCACTTGCAGCCGACAGGTCGGTCGCGCAGAGGGCCCTCATATCGACACGTTTGTCGAGCGTTGACAACAGAGTTTTGTCTGATTTTGTAGGGACAGTCGGTAATCGGACGTACACTGACTGGTTTCTGAAGCTGCCAGCGTCGATATGTTTCCTGTAAGTTATCGATACCCTGGTCGAGGTTACCGGAATATAGTATTGTATGGTAATCCCAAAACCGTTATAGGCACGAAGCAGGTAGGGGGTATTGAGCAGAAATGTACAAGCAGCGAATTTCCGCATTCGAACGTCAGAGGGTGAACCGATGGCAGGACTAGAGATTCCCACGTGGGACCCGGAGACAGCCTTGCTTATCGGCACGATTCTACTGGAAGCGATCGTGCTGTACGTGGGCTATGGTGGCCTCGAACGGCTCTTCGGGCCCTATCTCATGAAGCTCTTGGTCGGAGGTGAAGCAAATGCTCGATAGTCTCCTTGACGGGCTCGGGATCTTGGAGACCAGTCCCGAGATGCTGGCGCTGTTCGTTGGGTTCGGCCTCGTCGTCGGGGTCCTGTTCGGGTTCTTCGGCATGGGCGGGTCGTTCCTCGTTACCCCTGCCCTGCTAATGCTGGACTACCCGGCACCCGTCGCGGTCGGGAGCGGGATGGCATTCGTCTTCGGAACGGCTGTCATCGCGACCCTGAAGCACCATGACCTCGGGCAGGTCGACTACAAGCTCGGCGCCATCATGATCACCGGGACGACGATCGGAATCGAGGCTGGGCGTGCCAGCGTCTACTACCTCGAGTCACTGGGACTTGCTGGCGGCATCATCAGTGTCGCCTACGTGCTCCTGCTCGGCGGTGTCGGAGCGATGGTGACCCGTGACGCTTTGAACAGTGACGGCGGCGGTGGAATCGATCACGAGGCAACTGACAAGGACCTCGACGAATACGAGATCCCCGAAATCGCCAAGACGATTCAGCAGACCGTTCGGATCCCGCCGATGGTGACGCTCCGCGGCGACGTTCGTGTCTCCGTGTGGGTCATCACGGCCGTCGCCTTCGCGACCGGTCTTCTGTCCGGCTTCCTCGGCGTCGGTGGCGGCTTCATCCGGATGCCGGCGATGATCTACGCGATCGGTGTCCCTGTGCCCGTCGCCGTTGGCACCGACCTGTTCGAGATCGTCTTCTCCGGCGGTCTGGGAAGTTACCTCTACGGACAGGGCGGCGGCGTGAACCTCGGTATCGTCGTTCCGCTGCTGTTCGGGAGCGCACTCGGTGCGCGTATCGGCTCTGCCGCGACTGCCGTCGTCGACGCTGACGGCATCAAGATCTACTTCGGCGGGATGCTCTTGATCGGTGCCATCGCGGTTGGTGTCGGCGAGATCGGTTCCTACATCGGAAGCCCGACTCTCGAACTGCTCGGGTTAGTGCTCGTCATCGGCGCGGCTGTCGTCGTCGCCTTCGCGATCCTCTACACGTCGATTTCGTCGCTTCGTGAGACGCGTCGGCAGCGGACTACAGTTACAGACTAATCTGCTTTTGCGCCAACCCGCTGCCCATTCGGGCTGATTTGGGCGTCTACGCTGTTGAGGTTTCTAGAGTGACGAGTAGCTGTTCACGGGATATTCCTCTCTCTTTGGCTCATCCCGAAATTGTGCGAAATGCGCAAAAGTCTTTTAATCGCCTGAGACCTACATAGCGTTGATACCGATGCCAGATTCGATGTCTGAACAACTCCGCCGGGACATGGAATGCGAGGGGCTGCTGGAGTGCTTCCACGGGCTCAAAGAACTCGACAGGGAGTGCTTCCAGGCGCTCGTCGAGGCCGAAGAACCACTGACTGTCGACGAGATCGCCGACGCAGTCGACCGTGAGCGCTCGACCGCCTACCGTGCCATCCAGCGGTTGCTGCAGACCGGTTTCATCGAGAAAGACCAGATCAACTACGACCAGGGTGGCTACTACCACGTCTACTCACCAACGGATCCCTCCAAGATAGCCGATGACATGCAGCGCCTGCTCAACGACTGGTACGCGAAGATGGGGCAGCTCATCCAGGAGTTCGAGACCAAGTACGAACAATCCGAAACTGCGGCCCCGGCCGCCGAAAGCTAACTTACTCTCTTCTCTAAACGTCGGCTTCAGCTACTCTCCTCGAGGAGCTAAATTTCGCGCGGTATAGAGTTCTAACGGATATTTCCACCGACAGCCGTTCTTGGGCAGTATTGTATATATTGCCCAAAACCCTTAATTAGCGCTGGTGCATACATACTGGTGATGGCAACTGATACTGCATCCGACGCTGGTACCGCGACCACGAACGAACCGCTCCACGTTGACGGGCAGTCCCAGCTCAACGACGTCGTCGCAGAATACGACGTCGTCCTCACGGACTTCTACGCCGACTGGTGTGGTCCCTGCCAGATGCTCGAACCAATCGTCGAGACGCTGGCTGCCGAGACCAGCGCGACTGTGGCGAAAGTCGATGTCGATGCCAACCAGCAGCTCGCTGCTGCCTACGGCGTTCAGGGTGTTCCCACGCTGATCCTGTTCGCCGACGGCGAACAGGTCGAGGAAATCGTCGGTCTCCAGGGGGAAGACCAACTCCGCGCGCTCATCGAGACCTACACCGAATAAATGACTGAGGACATCCACGATCTCGTCATCGCTGGTTCAGGTGTTGCCGGTCTCTCGGCGGCGGTCTACGCTGCTCGGGCCGATCTCGACCCCTTCGTCCTCGAGGGCGACGAGCCGGGCGGCCAGCTCACGCTGACGACCGATGTCGAGAACTACCTCGGCTTCCCCGATGGTGTCGGCGGCATGGACCTCGTCCAGCGCGGGAAGGAGCAGGCCAAGCAGTTCGGCGCGCAGTTCCAACACGGTCGCATCGAGGACGCGGTTCTGGACGAGCAGCCGCTAGAGCTATCGCTGTCCACTGGCGACACGATCTACACACGGTCGATGATCGTCGCGACCGGTGCGAGCGCACGCTGGGTCGGCGCTGAGAACGAGGAGGAACTGATGGGTCACGGGCTGTCGACGTGTGCGACCTGTGACGGCGCGTTCCACCGCGGCGACGACATCCTGGTCGTCGGTGGCGGCGACAGCGCGATGGAGGAAGCGCTGTTCCTCGCGAAGTTCGCCGACTCAGTGACCGTCGTCCACCGCCGCGAGGAGCTACGTGCGTCCGAGATCATGGCTGATCGTGCTCGCGAACACGAGGACATCCAGTTCCGCTGGAACACGGAACTCGAAGCCATCCACGGCTCGCAGACGGAGGGCGTTACCGGTGCCACGCTCGTCTCTCATCCTGAAGGGTATCCCAAAGAGAAGGGCGAGTCCGGGATCGACGTCGACCGGGAGACCGTCGAGGTCGGGGGTGTGTTCTACGCTGTCGGCCACACGCCGAACACGCAGTTCCTCGATGGCACTGGCGTGGAACGGGACGAGAGTGGCTATATCTTCACGCAGACCGATGCTGCTGGTCGGCCCACAGCCCAGACGGCTGTCGATGGAGTGTTCGCTGCTGGCGACGTCGCCGACCCCCGCTACCGGCAAGCGATCACGTCCGCCGGTACCGGAAGCATGGCCGCGCTCGACGCTGAAGCGTTCCTCGAGACGCTCCAGGACGAAGACGAACCGACGGCAACCGCGACAGCTTGACATCCTCCCCGCCCTGAAGGGCGAGGATTCCCGACTGCCGTTGGGATATTGTGGTCTACGGGACAACCTGTTCTTGTGGGGCTACTCTCCCCGTCGATTTATCGAACAAGCGCACCGATGGCTGTGCCAAACAGCCGTTACTCCTATCCCGAGCGGGATTCGGAGTTACCGTGGCTCGCATATTCTCCGCCGCGTTCAGGTCGCTGTTAGCGACTAATTCACAGTTCTCACACACGTACAACCCGCGCTCAACGCGGTTAGAATCTGCTTCTGTGCCACACTCACAGCACGTTTTCGAGGTCTTCAATGCGCCCTCGGGAACCCGCTCTACGTCGATGCCGCGTTCCTCTGTTTTATACTCAATGTGGCTCAGGAGAGTTTCAAACGCCCAACCGTGTAGCCGTTTGTTACCGTGGCGGCCCCAATCAGAACCATCACGGACTTTCTTTGGGTGACCAACAGCTATCGTTCCGACATCGTGAATTGCACACTGCTCTACGATGTCCTTCGACAGTGCGTGCAGGAAATGTTCTTGTCGTCGTGCCTTCTTTTGCCGAAGTCGCTGTGCCTCGTTGCTCGGGCCGTTCTCACCTTCCGTAGCGTATTCTTCGTGACGGAAGTAGTGAGCATCTTCATTCAGCGCGTTGCCCGGATACAGCAGCGTTTTGTCACCGACAGAGACAGCCGCAGTATTGCAAATACCAAGGTCAACACCAGCAGTTTTCTCACCTGGGGTTTCGGGCGTGTCAATCTGCATCTCACAGACGAAATGCAGTTCCCATTTCTCACCAGTCCAGACAGCACGCACCGTCTGGACGCTCTCAACACCGTCGAGCGTCTGGTTATCTGCCTGAACCGTGAAATCGCAAAGGATGTAGTCTGCGGCGTACCGAGACTTCTTCATATTCGTTCCCTTTGAGAGACGAACACGGTTGTATTCGGTATCCAGTTTGAAGCCCTGATTCTTCCACGTCACGGTTGAGCGCGGGTGTTCGTCACCGCTCTTGCGGTAGCCGGGCGGATTTGCGCCGGAATCGTCCTGCTTGTACCACGAGACGAACGCTTCACCGAGTTCTTGGAGAACTCGTTGACTGGACTGAGAATGCAAGTCCGCATAGCGTTCGTGATTCTTGAGATACGAACAGAGTTCGTCGGCGTCTGGAATGTGGCCGATAGCATCCCACACACGAGAAATTGTCCACCGCCCGATGTTCCATAGCTTGCTGGCGGCGAAGCCATGCGAATCGAGGTCATCGTAGACTTGCGAGTGATTGGTGATACTCGCTTTCAGTGTCCGGGTGACAACCTGATTCGACACACGTAAGCATAATATTTTGAATTACATAATTGCTCGGATTGCATTTTCGCGTGGAATATCCAGTCGTAGCTACGAGCGAGGTTTAACTCCGAGATGTCGGATTCATCCCCGCCCTGAAGCGCGGGGCTTTCTCCTTGCTTCTCCGTAATCCCGACCTGGCACACCGTTTTGATTTCCTTGAGATAACCAGTGTGTCGTTGGACTGTTCACCCTCCCGTGGCGGTTCTCGATGAATGATCGATGTAGCCTGCTCACGGAGCAGATATTCTGTATAAGTAGATGGTACAGAGTGCGAGGATAGCCTCAGCTACCTTCGCTGCGACGGCCAGCGGGTTCAGGTTCCCCCGCATATAGAACGCGTCAAAGCTGAAACCTTGGAACACAAACAGCGCGAGAATAGTGACAATGGCGTATCCCGTAGCGACAAGAAACAGCTCAGGTCGCCAGTATCGGCTACTGTACAGGAGGACCCCGCCAAGAAACCCAAGGCCATTCAGAATAAACAGGGTCCCTAGTGTCTGACTGAAGCCCATGACACGTGGCCCGAGCAGTAAGTGGATGCCAGCAGTGGTAAGAGTGGCCACGATTGCGAGGTACCCGACTGGATGCGATGGGAGCGTAAAAAACGAGTCCTGGCGTTGTGTCGATTGAGCGACCATAATGCGGAATCATCCCCGAGGTGTATTAAATCCATATGAGTCTCCTAACACTTCGGGAATCAGACAGAATGATGACTCACAAACGCAAACGTACGGGACAACGCCTGAGCCAGAGTTCGGGGCTTGGTCACTAGTTACAGTCCCAACATCGACCGAACCCGTTCTATCAACCCGCCCTGCTGATCGAATATCCGTGTCATCTCCTCGTCGGTCAATTCGAAATCGAAGATCGAGAGGTTGGCTTGTAGATGGGGGTGGCTCGACGCTTTCGGAATTGCAGCGACCTGTTGCTGCTGGATGAGCCAGCGGAGCGTCACCTGTGCTGGCGATTTCCCGTACCGGTCACCAATCGTCGCCAATGTGTCGTCGTCATTGACGCGCCCTTTCGCCAGCGGACTGTAGGCCGTCAGCATGATATCGTGATCGATGCAGTACTCAAGAAGATCTGCTTGGTCAGTGTAGGGGTTGTACTCGACCTGATTCGTACAGATCGGTGTCTCAGAGGCTTCACGTGCGTTTGCAAGCTGGTCTACCGAGAAGTTGCTTACTCCGATATGTCGAACTTCTCCAGCAGTCTGGAGTTCGTTCATTGCCTCGATGGTTTCCTCAATCGGGACGGATCGACTCGGCCAGTGGATTAGCAACAAATCGATCGCCTCGAGGCCAAGCTTTTCGCGACTCTCTCTGGCGACCCGCTTGGTCTCCTCGTAGTCGAGGTTTGTCCGCCAGACCTTGGTCGTAATGAACAGGTCGTCTCTACTGACAGCCGTGTCTGCGAGTGCCTGCCCGATCGCAGTCTGGTTCTCGTAGTACTCGGCCGTATCGATGTGGCGATAGCCAATCTCCAGACCCTGAGAAACCGTCTCAGTACAGGTCCGGCCACGCAGGCGATAGGTTCCCAGCCCGAGTGCCGGGACCTGTGCCCGATTTGTGTTGACGTATTCCACAACGGGGCTTGGATCGACTGCGAAAAAGCTCCTGTGCCGACGGTCGTGACTGGTCTGTACCCCAACTGGAGACCGTACCCCAACTTGCTTTTTGCTGGTGGCCGTACCCGATGACAGATGCGTGTTGGCTTGAAGCAGTTCAAACAGCCGTTGTGCTACGTGATGGCGCTCCTATACGTCGTTGCGGGGAGCTTGCATTTCGTCGTGCCGGACCTGTACGTCCAGATCGTGCCGCCGACCTTGCCCGCACCGCTCGCGCTGGTGTATCTGTCTGGCGTCGCCGAAATCGTCGTCGGGCTCGGCCTGTTGGTGCCACGAACGCGCTCATACGCCGCATGGGCGACAATCGCGTTGCTCGTTGCGATCTTTCCCGCGAACATCTATATGGCTGTGTCGATGGTCACCATCGAGGGTGCGCCCGGTGGCGGCGATCCCTCATCGCTGGCCCGCTGGGCCCGGTTGCCGCTTCAGGGCGTGTTGATCCTCTGGGCCTACTGGTACACCGACTGAGTGCTGAAATCACCCGGAGTGACTGACTATTGGTAGGTGTCTGAAATCGGTACGAACTATCGACGAAATTCGATCTAGTCATCCAGTCGCCATGGATAAAGTTTCCAGACACAGCCACAGGTGGTGTCTATCTGCCATCATCCTCGTCGAGCATGCCGACAGCGTCGTCAAGATCCTCGATGTCTTGCGATGCCTGTTCCTCATCGATGCACTGAAAGATGCCCTCGAAGACCCCGCAAACGACGAGGAGTTTCGTCGCCGGCTCACCGATACCTACTACGACGACCGCATTGACTACGACACCATCGAAACGATCCTCGGCCGCGAGGAGGCGATGCGATTGAAACTTCTCCGGGAATCAACTTATTCGACGCCCCACATACCCGAACTCGAGGACGACCTCCCGGGTGATGATGCCTTCTATGACCGTGAGGTCTCCGAATGGACGGGCACTCCTTCGTCTGATTCGGACGTATCGCGAACGTGACGATGCCGGAGCACGCCGATACCGTTGTTGACACGAATGTATTGCTGAATCTCACAACACCGGTCGTTGACGGGCAGTCTCACAGGCACCCTCTGGCAGGGCCCCGCTCAAAGTCCTACTCGCGGCATTCTTGTTTCATTGCCTGCTGCTCTCGCCCGGGAATTTGGAGCGCTCCATACACGTCCTTGCCAATATCAATAGTAGCCATGTGGTTATTTATCCGTCGTGTGAATTAGGGGCAACGCAGATTGTAACGGAGCGGAGAGCCTGCGTCAGAAGATAACCCCAGGAGGAGAGGAGTAGCCGCTGTGTGGCACAGCTATCGACGCACTTGCTCACTCAGAGAGTAGGGTATTCGCCCCACGAGAACAGGTCATGTTGTAAACCGGCAAGATACCGCCTCTGAGATATGGGTCGCCCCAGCGCGAACGCTAAGGCGGATATCACCCTTCGAAACAGGCCACTGGACTCCCGTCTGCCCAGGGATTGGGGTCCAACGCGTCGGCTCCATCGAAACCGTGCCGCGTCGTTCTTGCCCGGACGACCCGTGCCGAATCAACGTAGTACGTGACGTACTGAGTGCTGTAATCGAATTCCATACCAGGGTGAATCGTCCCGGAACCGATGTACTGCAGTCGGACGACGGCCGAATTAGCCGGGCCCGCGGTGACCCACGAATCTTGGACAGAGATGTCGAACCGGGTCAGATAGCTGTCACGTTCGCCGTCAGTCGTTATGTCGGTGTTTGCTATCATCTCAGCGTTCTGCCTGTAGGCCAGTTCAAACGTGGTGACGTACTCCAACGCAGCCTCGCCAGCGGGTTCCGATGGCGGTCGCCCGGGATACTCACGGGGTGCAAGTGCTCCGTCACGATCAACCGGCTCGGCCATCGGTCGGGAAACGGCCGAACAGGACACGTTCGGGGGCGTCTCCGGAATCTCGGTGGCCCAGCCAGCGGTCGCAGTCAGCGTCTCCGTGCCGGTCGTCGTCTCGTTTGAACCAGCCCCCTCGGGAGCGAGACACCCGGCTGACGCAAGTCCAACACTACTGCTGCCGAATACCTTCACGAGATGCCGGCGTGTTATGGTCATTGCACGTGTGGCGGTACCATCCTCGGCGATAAATGGTTTCAGAACGGTCAAAAACGTATTTGAGCCAGCCTGCTGATTGGTGTGAAGAGACACGCTCGACAATTCACGTGGGTCAGCCCGGGAACGATCAGCCCAAAAGACGCATCTCCGGGAGAGCGACGCCAGACGCTCTTCGACGAGTCCATCACCGGTGAAGGAATCAGAGCGCTGTCGCCACGTCCTGTAGACATACGTCTGACAGGTTCGATATATTATTCGAGGGCTATGCAAGATGGAGCGCGCGAGTCTTGCATCTGAACAAGCGTCGGGAGCGCTGTCGTGGGGCCCTCCACCTATCGTCGATCAGGAGTTCGAGGCTCTGTCACGGGGGTCATCATTCCCTCCTTCACACCCTGCCTAATCAGAAATACATTGATCGGATTGGCGGCGATAAGACCTAACGATAGAACGAGGTGATGGCCCCGAGGCTTCCGTACCACGTGAATGCCGCAGTGATGCCACCGAGCAACAGAACCGTCTGTTGGGGGATGCCGTCACCGTCCGCGTTCCCGGTCTGATCCGGGAGCAGATCGTCACTGAGCAGTCCCTCGGCGAAATGCGCCGACGAGAACAACGTCGCATTGATCGCACTCCCGGCCAGGGGACTACCCGTGATTACAAAACACCTGTCGTACTTGGGTGCTGAAAATACAATCCAAATTATACTTTCTCCTGCCATACCGTTGCTTCTGTTTTATCAGGCATTCCAACGGAGCAGAATAGACGAGTATATATCGAACATATAAAACGCCTATACGACGACAGCCGATAGCCCAACCGAACATCCCGTGTCTGACACCGAAACAAGCCAGCCGCGCATCGAGCAAGCACTCGCTGTCGTTCAGAAAGAAATAGACTGCATCGAGGCAGAATTGATGGCCTTCAGACGCTTTCGGACCCGTCTCGTGTCTATTGAACCGACGGGACAATCCGCAGCTACCGTCGATACGTCAGCGGGCGGGATGTCAGCGCTCGGTACCCGGCAGTCGAAACCAGATACCAGCCTGCGTGCCGTCCGGGAGGCCTATCAGGAGACAATAATGGCTGTGCCCCACTTCGAAGCTGAGTACGACGACTCGCTGGAAGCGAATATGTCGATGGAGTTCGGGGCGGAACTCGGCACCCAGATCGCCACGGGAACGCGGTTGACACCGCGGTTGCACGAGGCGCTGCTGACCGCGAGCGAGGGGGCACGCGACGAACGCGAGACGCTGCTCCCGGTACTCGAACGCGAGCGCGAGTCGTTACAGTCGGTACGAAACACACTCGACGACTGCGAACGCCGCGGGAGCGCACTTGGTGCGAACGCACGTCGAACAACCGACTCGGTTCGTCTCGACAGCATCGATAACCAACTTGCCGAAATCGAAATAGACTGCGAGTCGGCAGCTGCGACCCGCCAACAGCTGCTCCACGGGCGGTCGGCTGCTGCCCTCTCCGGCATCGGCGGAACCAGTCTCGTCCGGTACCTGTACGGCGATTGTTTGGTGACGTGTCCAGCGCTTGCTGATATCGTTGCATGTCTCGACACGATCAGACGGCACCGCCGTTACTGTCTGGTATCGACGTGCTGAGGGTGGGAAGGCGGCTGTTTAGCGGCCCCTGAGGCGGTCTGGCCAGACCACTTTGAAATATTAGAACGTATTCACCGCCCCCGAATTATTATCTTGCTCTTTCACGAACTGAGATGTATGAGCGTTGATACCGATCCACCACACCTATCAGCCCCCGTTCCAGGCCTGCAGCGTCTTACACATGCGCAGTTCAGCGGTGTGATTGCTTTGCTTATCGGATTCAGCCAAATGATCGTGGGAACTGTCGCTTTGGATGGGCTGTTGACAGTCACTGTTGCATGGGGAGGGGGGCTGCTTTTCGCTTTCGGGTACAATCTCATTCAGAACAGGCCTGTGTTCTACAGCGGATGGACCGAAGACGGTGAACCTGGATGGGTCAGTTTGTTGATCTCAGTGGTATTAACCGCGGCAGTACTCGTTGCCGCTGGACTAGTGCTTCTCGGGTAAACGTGATTGGTAGGCCCGAAGTGTATCCACCTATCGCATGTTTACCGTGGTTCCGAATTTTGTCCTATTTCGTCGCACGCTGCTGGCTGATATTACTCCAACCCAGGTCCTCGTTGGGGTCGAATACGTCCCCTAGTCGGGCCCCTTCTCAGGGGCAACTCCATGTCCGTTAGCAACAGTGGACCCGATACAGAGGCTGTGTACAGCATGGAATGACAACTCGAATCAATCAATACTTCTTCTATCCAGTCTGCCACCCAATGAACCGCTCGAACCCATAAGTAAACCCGAGAAAAACGACAGCGAATACGAACCAACGGAATACATCGAATGCACCAGTGAACGCGAGAACGTTGAAAATGTATGATAACGATGCACCAACGAACGCAGCGATGTAGAGATTCCGTCGGATGTCCATGTGGGTCCTTCCAATGACTGTGAATTAACTCTTTTTCAGTAGGTTACACGAACAAGTCTCACAAGTTCTTTCGGCGCTGGATAAGGGCTCTATCCGTTACCTCATGTTCCTGTGCTCGTTCCCGCTGACCGAGGTTCATTCCTGCTGTTTCGGCCCGATATCCGACTCTCCGCCTGACGCCTCGGGTGGTTGTGACTCCTCGTCGTCGAGTCCGAGTATGCTGGTGTCGAGAATCAGTACTGGCGAGTCGCTCAGCCCCGAAGACCGGCACAAAGAGGACGGCGATACCGACTAGCACGCCGGCCGAGGTAATTTCGGCGAGGAAGTACAGCCACGGGCCTGGAATCCTGCCCTGGATGAGCGCTGTTTTGTCGGCGGGATGGAAGCGCCAATGCTGTTCATGCCGGCGTGACGGTCGGCGGCAGCGAGAACCCCGGGGTTCGCGCCGACACTTCCCGCACCGGGGTAGAATGTTTGCTGGGCTACAATACGACCTGTTCTCTCGGGAAAATATTCCGCTTTCCCGGTCGACCAGCTATGCGATGGCTGAGCCACACAGAAGTCGCCTATCGATCATATATAGAATCCCAATCACTCGTGGTTGTACTTCGTTTTGATCACGATAGTGTTATCCACGCATGAGATTCAGGACCTCATCGACCACGTCGGTCTCGACGGCGAGGATATAGCGCTCGTCGGGTTCCAGAACCGTATCAGATCCTGCGAGTTCCGTTCGGTCCGCCGTCGAGATCAGCAGGCTTCCGGACGGAAGAGCGATTTCATCGAGCCGACGCCCCGCAACAGGGGCCGACGGGGAGACGCTCACCTCGATGATATCGAGATCGGCAGTCGGATAGACAAGCGTCCGAATATCCTCGCCGGTCAGTATATCTGCCGCATGATCGCCACCGAGATACTCGGGTAGCAGCGTCGCATCCACCACCTCGTCGTACTCCTGCTCCGTCCCCGTCTCTGCCCTCGCAATGGTCCGAATCGACGGAACGTACTGTTGGGCCTCCATACAGATTGCGAGGTTCGTGCCTGGTTCGTCAGTGAGTGCAGCGATAGCGTCGGCCTCAGCTAGGCCAGCCTGTTTTAGAATCGACGGGCGCGTGGCGTCGCCGTGGATGACAGGGCCGATGTACGCGTCGGACAACGCCTCAACGCGCTCCTCGTCAGACTCGATTAGCAGTACGTCGTGACCCTGATCCGCGAGATTCTCGGCGGTCTGTTTCCCGACACGGCCGCCACCGGCGATGACGAATCGCTTTGTTCGGGTCATTGAGGGATTGTTTAAAACGCGTCATCTTCAATGCCCCGGCGGTTCTAATGGACCGGGAACACGACCTGTCGTGCCGGGGGACAGGCTATCATAAGCCTTTAAGAAATCCAATTACCGTTCTTACAATAGAAGAACTTACCCCGGTAATCAAATGGACCGAAAAGAGTGCATACGGCGTACGATGGATGGCACGCCGAATAAAAACAGGACGCAATGAGTAAGAGCCAGACTCGATCACCCGAGGCTGAACTCGGGTTACTTGACGCGACGATGATTGGGATGGGAGCGATGATCGGGGCCGGTATCTTTGTGCTGACAGGACTGGCTGCCGAAATCGCTGGTCCGGCAGCGATTCTTGTCTTTGCGTTGAATGGCGTCGTAACAGCGTTCACAGGACTCTCGTATGCGGAACTCGCCGCCTCGATTCCGAAAAGCGGCGGTGGATACGCCTTCGTGCGAGAGATATTCGACGACTTCGCCTCGTTCATCATGGGCTGGATGCTCTGGTTTGCCTACATGATTGCGGGGGCGCTGTATGCGCTGGGTTTTGCACCGAACTTTCTCGAATTGCTGCACGTCTACGGTGTGGTCCCGCCACCGGATCAAGTGGGGGCTGTCGCGGTTCCAGTCATCGACGCGGCGCTCCCGCTGGCCTTCCTGCTGGCGTTCGTGGCGGTACTCGGTTTGGTGGCGCTCAACGCCGTCTCGACGGCCGCCAGCGGCAGTGTCGAGACGATTTTCACCATCATCAAAGTCTCCATTCTGGTGGTGTTCGTCGCGTTCGGACTCGCGTCTCCGATGTTCTCCGGGGCCGAATTCCAGCCGCTGTTTCCACAGAGCAGCGGGGCGGCCGCGGTTCTGCCGGCGATGGGGCTAACCTTCATCGCCTTCGAGGGGTACGACCTCATCACCACCGTCACCGAGGAGGTACAGAACCCGCGTGAAAACATCCCCAAGGCGATATTCATCAGTCTCGCCGTTACGGTTGTCGTCTATCTGGCAGTTGTGACCGTCGCCGTCGGCACGCTCGGGGCTCAAGGACTCGCCGACGCCGGCGAGGCGGGCATCGCCACGGCAGCCACATCGTTCATGCCGACCGGATTACCGATTATCCAGAACGGTGGTGCACTCATTGTTTTCGGGGCCGTGTTCTCGACACTCACCGCCCTCAACGCAGTCGTCATCGCGTCGTCACGCGTGGCGTTCTCGATGGGACGTGAAGGACAGTTGCTCCCGTCGATCGGCCAGATTCACCACCGCTACGGGACGCCGTTCGTCGCAATCCTCGCCAGCGCAGTCGTGATGCTCGGGTCAGTGGCACTGCCGACACAAAGTGCTGGCAACATGTCGAGCCTGTTTTTCCTGCTGTCGTTCATTATCGTCAACGTCGCCGTCATCAGACTCCGAAGGGAGCGTCCGAACATGAACCGGCCGTACGAGATGCCGTTCTACCCGGCTCCACCACTGATTGGCATTGCGCTCAATCTGCTTCTAACGGGGGTGCTCGTGGAGTACCTGCTCCGAACAGATCCATTGGCGTTGGCACTCAGCATGGCGTGGATTCTGCTCGGAGCCCTCGTGTATTTCGCGCTTAAACGTGTGAGAGAGCAATCGGACCGCGAACAGGCGGCTGCCGCCACTGAAATAACACCTGAAGCTGAAGACTAACCATGACTAGTGACCTCGACATTATCATCGCTGGCGGTGGACGCGTCGGTTTCCAAACAGCCGAGATACTCGCTGACCGCGGCCACGATGTGACGATTATCGAACGCGATGACCGGATTGTCTCGGATATCGCCGATCAATGGATAGCGACTGTTATCCAGGGTGACGCGACGAATCCGGAGATCATCGAACAGGCAGGCCTTGAGCGAGCGGACGTAATTGCCGCGCTCACGGGCGAAACAGGGCTAAATCTCGCAGTCTGTTTAGCTGCTGCAGAGTTGACACCCGACATCCGAACGGTCGCCCGCATCGACCGCACAGCCGGTGAGGCCTACACCCGCTTCGTCGACGCGGTGGTCTTTCCCGAACGGGCCGGCTCGAGAGTGGCGGCCAACGAGATCCTGGGTAGCGATGTCCAAACGCTTGCCGACGTGACGGGCACCCTCGATATCATGCTTATTCGCGTTGCTGACGGCGCTCCGGCCGCTGGGAAGGCACTCTCGGAGGTACGCTTTCCCGAGGGGACCCTCGTCGTGTCCGACGAGAACGGTGAGCGAATCGCTCGTGCTGACACGACCCTGACACCGGGGAGCAGCTACGTCGTCGCTGTCGAACCTGATGTGGTCGATGAGGTACTGAATTTGATGCGTGGCTAGTGACCCGTGGTCGGGTCTGTCCAGTTGCACGAATATCCACATGATGTACCCACTGAACTCACTGAGGTGACAGGGAAAAAACAAATATGCGCTGGGGGGCGTATCTTCGTACCTTATGCCGGAAGCGCTTACCAGGATCTTGATTCCGATTGATGTGTCCGATTCGACATCCCGGTCTGATATAGACACTCAGATCGTTCAATCATCAGAGGTTGTCCTTCTCGGATACTGGCCAATTCCGGATCAATCAGCCCCCAGCCAAATCCGTAATCAGTTCGAGGAGGAAGCTCAACAGCGACTTGAGGCAGTGGCAAGCCGCCTTACCGATGAGGGCGTTACAGTACAGACCCGATTGGTGTTTACAAATGATACGAACCAATCAATCGATGGGGCCGCGAACAAGTACGAGTGTGAATCAATTCTCCTGCCGGGGACAACGTCGCCCCCATCTGAGACGAGACGTGGACTTGTTCTGGTGAAACCGAATGCAGATCTCGATCGGATTGTCACCACTCTCGGGGCCCTGTTTGCCGATAGTGATATCGAACTCCTTCTCTTTCACGCCGCAACGAACGACAATGAACGTCTGTATGATGCAACAGCGTATATGCTCCGCGGCCTCGCAGATCGACTTACGGAACTCGGTATCGATCCCGACCGAATCGAGTGGGAACAATCGTTTAAAAGTGAGCGGCTTGATGTAGTCCTCTCGCGGGTTTCCGACTTCGACTTTGTTGTTCTCGGCGAGACCGAACCGTCAGTGCGAGAGCGGGTCTTCGGCTCTGTTCAAAAAACGCTTGCCGAAGAGACGGCCAAACCTCCGCTCACAATCCGATCGGGTGTCTGAACTACTCTTCATGGCTCATCTCCAGGGTTGCCCGTTCTTCGCCGATGCCTTCCGGGTCGATCTGGCTCGGGTCAATTGGGTTCGCCATTCGTGTATCATCTTGGGTCTTTAGGACAAATTCAATCCGGGCCTTTTCCAGCGAGAGTGCAGTATATGGGAATAGAATCGCTCTAGTGCCCCTCGGCCAACGTAGTATTGTGCTATTCGGGAACAGCTTTAATCTTCTCTGCCATCTTATTTTCCGACATGGTGGCCACTTCAGTGCGTGAGGACCTCGAGCGCGACCTGGGGTGTCTCGACCTCCTGGGTTGCATTCACGGCCTCAACGAGCGGGATCAGATGGTCTTTCAGCTGCTACAACAGGCAGAGGGGGGACTCACCGTCGACGACGTCGCAGACCGACTGGATTGTGAGCGATCGACAGCGTATCGCTCGATTTCTCGGCTTCTCGAGGTCGACGTTGTTGCACAGGAACAAGTGAACTACGAGCACGGCGGGTACTACTACGTGTATCGTCCGCGGACACCGAAGGAAGTTGCTCACGACATGCAGCGATCGCTCAACGACTGGTATGCGGCCATCGGACAGCTTATTCAGGAGTTCGAAGATCGATATAGCCAGGACTCGGACGACCGAGAGAAGCAGTCGCTGCAGTCCTGTTCCTGAACCCTGTTCGCTCAGATCTCTCCCGGACGGTATTGTGAGAGCTGTGAAATTTACATCGGGCGGCGCGGTTCAAACGGACACCTAATGGCTGAAGATAGCGAGGAGTTCCGACGACAGACGTCGTCGGAGCTTCGAAATCAGGCTAAATCGGGCGGTGCTGAGGAGCGCGCCTCGAAGAGTCTATCCGAGCCGATCCATATCAACGGCGGCGCCGAGTTATCCAAAACCGCCACTGAGTACGACCTCGTGATGGCCGACTTCTACGCCGATTGGTGTGGCCCGTGCCAGATGCTCGAACCAATCGTCGAAACGACCGCGGTCGAGACCGGCGCAACCGTGCGAAAATCGATACCGACGCGAGCCAGCAACTGGCCGCCGAGTACACTGTTCGGGGCGTTCCGACGCCCGTCCTGTTCGCTGACGGACAGCCGGTGGAACGACCTGTCGAACTGCAGGACGAAGTGCCGCTTCGCTCCGTGATCGAAACGCACGTGTGAATTAAGTGAGGCTGCTGACGCGGATGGACGCCACTCGAACGACGGCCCACTGCGCGAGGGCTGCTCTGACTATGCCCGAGGAACAGGTATCCGACCCGACCGACTTCGAGTCTACAATCGAACAGAACCCCGAGGCGGTTGCCGAGTTCATGGACCACTTCGACGCCGTCAACGAACCACTGGATGTGCTCTCGCTGGGCGAGAGCGTGCTCGACGACGAGATATCACGTCACTAGCTGGTACCGGCGCCGCGCTCGGTGAAATCGCGCAGACGGCGTCCGACGATGACATTCCTGATGGCACCGAAACACTGCTAGAGAGTGTCGGTGGGACGGGGCAGAAGTCGCCAGAGCAGGTCGGGGCCGTTGGCCTGCTTCGTGGATTACGGAATTCGGATATCCAGTACGGGCTGGGCCACCTCCTGGGGCTTGCAGGCGTAATCGGCCGTGAGCATACTACCGGGGAGTCACACTAGCGGGCGATGTCCGATTCGCTTCGCTCTCTCGCTCGATGTCGACGGGGGATTGACCGCGCTAGATTGTATTGTGCATATGTCCCAAGACTATTAAACATCCGGTGCGTAGAGACCGGTAATGGCAACACAGATCGCGGAGACGGACAGCGTAGTTTCGCTCGGTGACGACGACATCACAACTGTCGTCGAAGGCAATCGCGTCGCGCTCGTTGAATTCTACACGGAGTGGTGTGGCACCTGCAAACGAATGAAGCCGGTTCTCGAAGAACTCGCACGAGATACAGACGCGACGATCCTGACGATCGACATCGAATCGAACCTCGAAACTGCCATCGAGTTCGGTGCCCAGAGCACGCCCACGTTCGTCCTGTTCGTCGACGGGCAACCGGTGAAACAGCTCCGAGGCGGCCAGAACGAACAGACACTCCGCGACCTGATCGCCCAGTATCGTGACTAACTCACCGAGAACGAGATGAATCCCAGAGAACTTCGCGCCGACACGCCCGCACTGCACGAAGACGTCTACCTGAATTTCGGTGCTCACGGCCCGAGCCCGCGGTACGTCGTCGAAGCTGCTGACGAGTTCCTGCGGTCACACGAGTACGAGACGAGCACTCGAAACGACCCCTACGAGGTGGCGTTCGACGCATACGACCGAGTGCGGAAGCGCGTCGCCACCTTTGTCGGCGCGGACGACGACGAGATAGCGCTCACCGAGAGCACGACCGCGGGCATCAACGCCGTCGCGAACGCCATCGACTGGGAGCCCGGCGATACTGTCGTAAGAACCGACCTCGAGCACCCAGCCGGGACGCTCCCGTGGCAGCGCTTGGAACAGAAGGGCGTCGACGTTCGCGTCGTCGAGACCGAGGACGGCCGTGTCGATCTCGACGCCTTCGCCGAGGCCGTCGCCGACGCACAGTTGGCGTGTTTCAGTGCGGTGACGTGGACCCACGGCACCCGGTTACCTGTCGGCGACCTCGTCGACATCGCCCACGAAGCCGGCGCGTTCGCACTCGTCGATGCTGTGCAGGTGCCGGGACAGCTCCCCATGGACGTCGGCGAGTGGGATGCGGACGCTGTCGCGGCGGCCGGTCACAAATGGCTGCTGGGACTGTGGGGCGGCGGCTTCCTCTACGTCGACGGCCAGGCTGCTGACTCTCTTCTGCCCACTACAGTGGGCTACCGGAGCGTCGAAACGCCGACGGCAGACCCCTACGAGTTCGCAGCCG